>Ga0163162_10000757_pt1 | contig 30085 bp, 30 predicted proteins | sample S55metaG_FD_115310 | JGI IMG/M metagenome (GOLD analysis project Ga0163162, IMG submission 115310) | Switchgrass rhizosphere microbial communities from Kellogg Biological Station, Michigan, USA - S5-5 metaG | ecosystem: Host-associated > Plants > Roots > Rhizosphere > Soil | place: USA... | reverse complement strand
TTTGCGGTGAACGAGGCAACGTTGCATTTAGTGAAGCCGTCATGATGGGCAGCGTCTCTCTTGTAAGGGCGATCTATGATCGCCCTCAAAATTTCGATCGTGGGACTGTGGGTAGACCGTCCCTGCCGGAAACGCCATGAATCGAAGTGCCGGTTCTATCGCGGTTTTACTCCTGCTGGCACTTGTGCTGTGGGGTTACGTTGTTGGACCGCTGGTCTCGACGTTTCAACGCAGCGTCGCAGGCGGACAGGGCACGTTCGCGGAGTATGCTCCGTTCCTCGATTACGGAAGCGTTCAGAGCGAGGCTCTTCGAGGCAGTCTCTTCATCTCATTCCTCAGCGTCATCACTTCCGGCGTGGTCGGAGTCTTTCTCGCAGTACTTCTCAACCGCTGGGACTTCCGATTCCGCAGACTCTATCAGGCGCTGGTGCTGGTCCCGATCGCCTTACCTCCGCTCATGGGTGTGAAGGCGTTCTATCTTCTCTACGGAAAAGCCGGAACATTTCCGCAACTGCTCGGACAGATTTTTAATGTGTCCCCGGCATCGTTGGCGTTGACAGGAATTTCCGGAGTCCTTCTCGTACACACGCTGACGATGTATCCCTACTTCTATTTGAGTGTGGCCGCATCCCTGGCACAGACAGACGACTCTTTGGAAGAGGCCGCCGGCAGTCTAGGCGCTTCTTCGTTTCAGACCTGGACCCGCGTGTTGCTGCCGATGCTGACTCCACCCATCGTGGCCGGCGCCCTTTTGACATTCATGTCGTCGATGGCGTCGTACACAGCTCCGCTCTTGTTCGAAGTGAACAATGTCATGACGGTACAGATTGCAAACAACGCTGCAAACCGGCAGCCGCTGGCCTCCGCCGTGGCGGTGACGCTGGCGGTGATATCGGTGATCTTCCTGATTGTCATACGAGCTTACGAACAACGCAGCGTCTATCGGACGCAATCCAAAGGAGGCGCCAGGAAGCGGCGACGGTTGACAAGTCCTGTCGCAAAGTTCGTGCTTTTCATAAGCGCGTTGATTTCGACCATCATCCTGATTCTGCCGATCGCGATGATATTCCTCCTGGCATTCTCCGTGAACTATTCGTGGCGGACGGCGCCGCTGCCATCTGCATACACAACCGCAAACTTTGTGAAAATGTTTTCGGATTCGAACACCTTCGATCCCATTCGGAACAGCATCGAGATGAGCGCAATTGCCGTTGCCGGCGCGCTCATCCTCGGAGTGACCTGCGCCTACGTCACTGCGCGCATTCGGGTTCGGGGAAAGGCGCTTATTGACATTGCCATGATGCTGCCCTGGGCCTTGCCAGGCACCGTAGTGGCCTTCAACCTCATTATTGCTTTTGCACGGCCGTCCCTCTTCAGCTTCGGACAGGTTTTGATCGGTACGTACTGGATTGTGCCGCTGGCATATTTTGTACGCTTTTCGCCGCTGATCTTCCGTTCAACGACATCTTCACTGACACAACTGGATCCGTCTCTCGAGGAAGCGGCCCGAACGCTGGGTTCCACCTGGTGGGGTACTTTCCGCCGCGTTGTCCTGCCCCTGACTTCCAGCGGCATTGCCGGCGGCGTTCTTCTGGCATTTGTCGCCGGAGTCGGTGAATTCGTGGCGACGATCATGCTTTTCCCGAAGTTAAAATACCGGCCGTTGTCGATTGCAATCAACGATGAACTCAATGTGGGACGATGGGGGACCGCTGCCTGTCTCGGAGTCGTTCAGGTGGTGCTGGTCCTGACGGTCGTCATCCTCATGCGGAGAGTCGAGGATCGCAAAACCATCACGCACACGTCCTGAGTATCGGCTATCTTTTGCTGATCGTCATGCGTACGTCGTGTTTAGGTCTCAACGTGATCAACGCCCTGGGCTCAATCCTTTGTCCGGATACCAGTCGGGCCTGCCAGCTTGAAGCCAGGGTAGCAAGCACAAGGATAGCTTCCGCCCATGCAAAGTTTTCGCCAACGCAACGCCGCGGCCCACCACCAAACGGAAAATAGGAGTAGGGGATTCTGGCGTCCTTCGCCTCGGGCGTCCATCGTTCGGGATCAAATCGCGATGGATCCGGAAAGAACCGCGCATCACGATGCGTGACGAATGGACTCAACAAAACAATCGCATTGGCGGGCACAGCGTAATTTCCAACGCTTTGATCCACAAGCGATCTCCGTCCGATCGCCCATGCGGGTGGATACATTCGTATCGCTTCAGCCACGACCTTCTCGGTATAGAGCAGCTGAGGAAGATCTTCGAACGTTGGCAGGCGGCCTCGAAGCCTTTCATCCAGTTCCTCATGGAGCTTCCGTTCGACTTCTGGATGTTGCGATAACAAGTACCAGGTCCACGTCAGGGTATTGGCAGTGGTTTCGTGACCCGCGAGAAAGAGAGTCAGCGCTTCATCGCGAACCTGGATATCGGACATTCCACCGCGCCCGTTTTCCTCGTCCTGGGCAAGCAGCAGAATCGATAGCAAATCGCCGCGATCTTCTCCGCTGCGCCGCCTCTCGTCGATAATTCGATAAATGACGGAATCCAGCCGCGCACGCATCCGCTCGTAGCGCCGCACCTGCGGAAGCGGGAGTTTTTCGATCAGTTCGGCAAACGGGTACATCAGCAGATTGAACATCTGCATGATACAAGTCATGGCTTCGCCGATATCGTCGGCTTCAGAATCCACCTCTGCATCGAAGAGTGTCTTTGCGACAATTCCGAGCGTCAGCCGTGTCATCTCATGGCTCATATCGAAAGTATCGCTGTCCTTCCACCGCGACGAAGCGCGATCGGCATGCTCCACCATCACCTGCCCATAGGAAGCGATGCGCTGGCGATGAAAAGCCGGTTGCACCAACAGGCGCTGTCGTCGATGCAATTCTCCCTCGCTGGTTAACAATCCCTGGCCTAGAAGGCGCTTGGCGCGCTGCAATGCTCGCCCTTTAACGTAATCGGAATTGTGTGTCACCAGAACTTCGCGAATGTAATCGGGATGATTGGCAAGAAACATATGCTGCCCACCCATTCGGAATGCCACAAAGTCGCCGTACTGATGCGTCAGGCTCTGAAGAAACGAAAGTGGCTCCCTCCGAAAGCGAATAAGGTTCAGGCCAAACGGACGGTTCTTTGGGCCCGGCGCCGTCTGAGCTGGCGCTTGTGGTTCTGGTGATGACTTGGATTGCGACACGTCGTTTCTAATTTCCGGGAGAGCGATACCAATCGATTCTTTCATTGGCGTCCGTTCAGATCAAAACCAAATTGAAGGCTGCGAAGGCCGCTTGCTCCGTTTCCAGTAGACAATCCAAATCCGCTCTCGACTCTCAAGAAGCGCCGGAGCAAGATTTTGCGATGAAGCCGTGCGATGAGGCGCAGATCGTGTCCGGCAATTGGAGTTCGCACTGGCCGGGTGGATGAGCAGTGTAGAGAGCGGGCAAAGCGGCGAACCGGTTGCACCCTAAGCGCCCATAGATGTGGAAGGGAATGTCTTATCGTGAACTTTAGAGGTACTTAACTACCTTTCAGTAGGCATTTTATACCTATAAGTGATCTTCTATTACCACATTTAAAATTTCGCAGGTGGCAGTTGCCCGACTCATTACCAACCCTTTGGTCTGGTCGCTCGCTCGATGGCTCGTCCTCAGCATCCGCCTCGGCCACAAGTGCAGTATTTCGTGCGTTGCACCGCAAAAAAACGTCAGGTTTACCGACAGGGGTGTCGCTCCGATTTACAGGAAACAATTGCAGTTTAAGCGAATGGAATCTATGGCATACGTTGGTGCGGGAATTGCTTGAGCAGAGCTATTGATACAGTCGTACCGGTATCGGGGGAAGGGCGGCGCGAACATCTGAAACGGATGCCGACAGGGGCAATCGCGTTCAAACTGTTTCCGGTCTCACCAGCTGCTGTTCAAGTTCAAATTAAATGAAACGGAGGGCGCATGAAGTTTCCCAATCTGAAAATTGTTCTCGGTCTTCTCGTAATGATCGGGTCTGTTTGTCTGTTTTCGACGAATGCAACTGCGACTACAGTAGGAGTTCTTCAAATCGATTCGGGTTCCGGAAGTGTGACCGTGGGTCTAAACACGATCGACTGGATGCCTCCTACCGGAGGAGGCTCGGGGACCTTTGTTGTTGGAGCCGGCACCACTCTCACAAGCGCATTGGGGAGCCCTGGAGCTGGAACTACAGGAACGGTGCTGGATCTTTCCGGGGGCACCCCATTGCCGATCACCAATTTCATGACTTTCGCATCGGTTCCAGGACTGGCGCTGGATTTGGGTTTCGTGGGACCGGGATCGGCCAATACGAATTGCGCCGGTCTGGCGATTGGTGGGTCGTGTTCGGTCTTTGTGGGTTCGCCGTTCATCCTGACGCTGACGCCTACTGGCACGGGCGTGGTATTCGCCGTTGGAGGAATCGCCCGGGATGGCACGACTCCATCGAATTGGTCTGGAAATTTTACGACGCCAATTGCCAACCTGACTCCGCTTCAAATTCAGCAAATATTTGGATGCGTGGCAGGTCAGGGACCCGCGGCGTGCACGAATCCTACAGCAACAATCAACAGCACCTACGCTGGACAGTTTATAGCAACGGTAACTCCGGTTCCCGAACCCGCCAGCATTGGATTGATGGGACTTGGGTTGATCGGGCTGTTTTGTATACGAAAAAAAATTGCCTAGCCTTGTCGGACTCTGTTCGCAACAACTGGGAAAGCAGAAAAGCAGGAAGAAATTCCTGCTTTTCTGCTTTCAATGTAGGGATAAGAGGGCGTCGGATGCCAAAAATCGGGATGGCTGTAAGAGCTCGGCCGATTCTTCTGGTGTTGAGAGATCGAACTCGAGGTCGCTGCGGAGGATGACGTTTGCGAATCCGTTATCTAATACAACCGTGACACGGTGTCCACGCTGACGCAGGGCTTGGCGACGCCAGGAAGCGCACGGACATCACCGCAGTTCCGAATGGAATCAATTCGCATGCATGATTGGAAGGCATTGCAGAAAACGGACTGGATTCAGGGAGGCCGCCGTGACGGCCTCCCTTCCGTCATCCGAAGGTTTCTAACGAAAGCCGGGAGATCGGGGCCATCCAGTTTTCACGATATCCGCCGCAGACAACGGCGATATGGCGGAGTCTTCTGTGACACTCCTGGATCCAGCCCGAATATTTCGGATTCGGAAAATCCGAATCGAAACCCAGGACTTCCATGTGGCATGCATATTGAGGATCATAATACATGGGGAATTCAACATCGCCGCAGTGCAGACGGTGTCCTCCCAGTTTCCGAAGTATCGAGGAGGAGCGATTCCGCACAGTCGCGGTCGATACCGCCAGCGCACCTCCGAATGTTTTCATCAATCCGCAGACGTACATGGGAAACCGCAGCATCTCACGCGTGTGACGGATTTCTTCAATCAGTGCCCATCCACCAAGTTCGGCATAGGCGTAGCCGCGCCGCCGTGCTTCCGCTCGTTTTGATTCTACGGCGTGGCGGAGGGACTCTCCCCAGTTGCGACAGAGAGCCAGCGCTGATCTCGAAATTCCAAGTTCGGAAAATGAAACATGATGATTGTGCGGGCTGTATCGCACGCAGCCAGAAACTCTTCCATGAGCGTCGAGAAGTAGCAGGTGCCAGCTTTGATCATCGTGAGAGTGAACAAACCTGCCGTCCGGTGAAAGTTGACGGCGGTGTATCGCGCCATCTTGAAGATATATGCGGGCACGCAAGCGTTGCGCTTCTGCAAGTAAATGTCGATGGTGAATGGCATCAACTTCGATGGAATCGAATCTTCCGTGCCAATCGCCGAAAGGGGGGGCCAGCAGAATCATGCGATCGCATTTAAGGGTCCTTGAGCCAGATCTCATAGCGGTATGGTTTCCTTCCATATGTGCCCAATGAATCGATGATTCTGGATTGGGCATCAAAAAAATCTCGCGAGGGCGGCGCATTGTCAAGCGTTCTCCGGATCTGTCTTCAGGTCACAGAGAACCTATGCAGAGTGAAGGATTCCGCAATTCCATCCAGGTGAGCGGTGCCAGGTTCAGCGAGAAATCGGTTGAGTTGTTCTTACCTGCGCGCGCCGGAATATCTATAAGGTAGAGCCTGGCATTCCGGCAACGGCCGTATTGTTTCTTATTCGATTTGCCGGCCCGCAACTGTCGATGTGTCATTGCGGAATCTCCGGCGCGCGCGAATTATCGCACGCTTCACCGGAAATTGGAACGAACGAGCTCGTGTTCCGGAAATTTTCATTCAAGCCCGTTTGCATCTCACGCATTGCGAGTCGGTCCATCGCAACGGTTGGTCCCGGTCCATCGCGACAAACACTCCTCGTACCTGTTAAACCGAACCTCAAAAAATTGAAAGTCCCCAGTCAACGGCTCAATGCACGCTGTAAGATAGGGGATTCCATGAAGCCTGAACTTAGGAGGACCCATATGCGGCTGCGACGACGGTTCGAATATGGAGCGTGGATCGTCATCTGGATTTGGGTGCTTGCCGGCACATCGTGGAGCGCGCAGCAACCTGCCACTGTTCAACCTCCGCCTGCGGCGAAGGCCGCCGATACCGCGCCGAAGGTGATTGCCGTAACCGACATTATTCCGAGCAGCGAAGGAGCATTGGCCCAGCTGCACGATATCCGCAAAGAGCTTGAGGCCGACCAGAGCGTCAGCATCATCGATGCGGGACTTCCGATATTTGCCAATCAGCTGAATCAGTGGTGGAAGGGAGAAGCGGACTCCATACAGCAATTGGGCTCCATGCAGCGGATGAACGATGTCCTGTGGCAGTTGCGGCTGTATGAAGGACAGATCGCGAACTGGAACGCACTGCTGGCGGCAAGCTCCAGGAAGTGGAGCGCGGAAATGGAGGGGATGGGCATTCTGATAGCACAGTGGAAGGTGACTCAGCTCGCATTGGATCGCACGGCGCCCGAAGGCGTTGTCAACAAGGTTGCCGAGGTGTTGCTTGAAGCGGATGCTGTACAACAGTTGTTTCAGGAAAAGACAGCACGACTGGTCGCCGCCCAGAGCAGCCTGGCAACAACTTTGAAACGGGTACAGGAAATTCGCGCGGAAGTGGACTCCGTGAATCTGCAGCCTGCAGGGAATCTGCTGTCTTTCAACAGCCCGCCAATGTGGAAAGCACTATTTTCCGACGGACCGGCCGGATTGACGTCGGCACAAATCGGCAATGGCATCTCCAAACTCTACAACGATGGGATCCGTTTTTTTCGAATGTATCGGGACCGCCTGTTCCTGCACCTGGCTCTGTACCTCATGCTGCTCGCGTTATTTCTTCGTCTGCGTCATTTATCGCGAAGACCCAGTGCCGTAACACCATCGATTGCGGAAAAATTCGTCCTCGACCGAAGCTTCACCTCGGCGCTGCTGGTCGCGTTGTTCTCAGTGCCGCTTTTCTATTCCGATGCCAGCCCACAAATGGTGCGAATGATCCTGTTTCCTGCGGTAGTACCGTTGTTGATACTTCTGCCGGCAGTATTTCCCTCCCAGCTTCGGAGGGCTCTGTACGCACTCACGGCGGTATACGCGATGGATTTCTGGCGGTACTACCTGCCACCGCAGGGAATCATGACTCGCGTTCTGTTGTTGGCGGAAGCTCTTATCGGAATCGGAGTCATTTACACACTACAGCGGGGAGGACTTTTTGAGTCCACGAGGTTTAAGTCCAGAGAGACTACGCTTCGGAGGATGCTCCAAATCGGAATGGGGCTTTTTCTGGGCGCCATCATCGCCAATATTCTCGGTGCATTAAGTCTAGCCGAAGTTCTGTTTTCGCCCCTGGTTCGCACTCTTTACATTGGCGTGGTCATTGGCATGATGACCGTGGTCGCCACTACCTTCGCGATGATGGGGCTCCGCTCACCGCTGGCCTTGACGCTCCGTACGGTCCAGGAAGACGGGGCCGCCGTTGCTGCGAACATACGCCGGGTGGCTAACTTTGCTGCGGTGAGCGTCTGGGTCGTCATCGGATTGTTCAATATCGGCATTCTTGGATTCCTCGTCAACGCCCTCGAGGAACTATTCGACGCGAAATGGAGTCTGGGCGCTATTGAAATTTCGGTTCGAGAAGTCGTCATGTTTGTTCTGGTGTTCGGGGTCGCCTATGCCCTGTCGCGCTTTCTTCGTTTCATTCTGGCCAGGGAGATCTTCCCGCGATTCCAGATGCCGCGAGGCGTACCCGACGTACTGGATCTTCTCGCGCGATACGGGGTCCTTTTGTTCGGCTTTCTGCTTGCGCTGATTTCCGCCGGCGTCAATCTCAGCCAGCTGACGCTGGCTCTGAGTGCCCTCGGGGTTGGAATCGGATTCGGACTTCAAAACATTGTTAACAATTTCGTCTGTGGATTGATCCTGGTGTTTGAACATCCCATCCAGGTTGGCGATTTCGTCGAAGTCGGGCAGCATTTCGGCAAGGTTCAGAGAATCGGTTTCCGTTCCAGTTCGCTAGACACCTTCGACGGCGGCCATGTGATCATCCCCAACTCGGAATTAATCGGCAACAAGGTCATGAACTGGTCGCTGTCGAATCAGCTGAGACGAATCACACTAAAGGTGCCGGTTCCCATCGGCACAGATCCCAAACGTGTAATGGATATGTTTCAAGCGATCGCGGGCAGCCAGCCAGACGTTATCGCCTTCCCTGCTCCCAGCGCCGCCCTCGAAGGGTTCGGCGACGGCTCTCTCGGATTCGTACTGCGCTGTTGGACGCGAACCGATAAGTTCGAATCGGTATGTTTCGGTTTGACGCTGGCGATCAATAACGCATTTCAAGCTGCGGGGATTAAAATCCCGTTTGCGCAATCCGATGTGCATCTACATTTGCCGGCGACGGCAGGACCGGAAATCCAGCCGGTAGAGAAATTAAGTCAAATGGCGGCCGGCGGCGGCACTCCCCCGAAGTCTACTGCAGGGTCTTGACCGCGTATGCGTATTGATCGGTGGGTGGCTTCATGCGTTTGGCGGCTACAATCTCGTCGACGGCATTATTGGCGATCTGGTTGTAGTACCAGGCAAGGAATTCTCCAAACGCCGTATACTTTGCCGAACTCATCTGCGATCCGACTCTCATCATTTCGTTTCTGCGCGATTTGAAATAGGGAAGAAGCTTGTCCTTGCAGAATATGGCCACGAAGCTTCGCATGCGGCGGCTTTCCGTCTCGTCGAGAATCATTCCGCGGCCAGACCGGATTTCATTCATACTCGGCCGCACTGCGGAAAGTGTCGCACCTACTGTGACAATGGTGTTGGTGTCGGACTGGCTTTGTTCCCGCTTGATACGCCCTGCATATCGAGGATCACCTTCCGCGAGCCAGGCGTAGTAACTCTGACCGCGCCCCCGGCGGGGGCCTGGAGGAATGAGCGTCTTGTCTTCATAAAACACTTCGTTCATTCCGCCGAGCAAAATGCCGGCAACGACAATTTCATACATCAATTCTTCTTTTGGAACACCCTTGGCCCCGGTCAAGGACGCAGCCATAGCTTCAATTTGAGACCAGTTGGCGGCAATGATATCGGTGAATTCCTGGGAGTGCTTCTGAAGGCTGGCCTTGATTTTCTCCATGTCCTTCTCGCGAACAACCAGCATGTTGGGCTCGGGATCGTTGTACTGGTCCAGTTTGGCAAGCTTTTCCGTATCCAATTCGCTGAATAGTCTGTCCACTTCATCGTCAGTAAGCTTCAGCTCTTTGCCGACCTTGTCGAAGCTCCAGCCTTCATGAAAGGCCACAGCCATGTACCGGATCTTGTCTTTCGACATCAGATTTATCGCGTCGCGAGACACGGGGTAAGAACCAAAAGTGAAGTCCGAATGGACCTTCGGTCGATCTTGAGGCTTCTGTGCGAGGCTTACGGTAGCCCCAATCAGCAACACAAGAGTGCATAACATTATGTGAATCCTGATTCGCATAACACCCAATCTTACACTCGGACTGCCATAGCCGTAAGTATGTTATCGATACTCAATACCTTTTCGATGACGTCACGGCGGACCGGCTCATCCACAAGGAGGAGCGCCAGCGCCCTTCCACCTTCATGCTCCCTGCCAAGCTGCATACCTGCGATATTCACATCGCATTGCCCGAGAATTGTTCCAATTTTTCCAATAACGCCCGGCCTGTCGTTATTCGTGAAATAGATCATATGACCTCGAGGAATAACTTCCAGCGCGAATCCGTCAATATTCACGATGCGGGGAAGCCGGTCGTTGAACACCGTACCGGATACCCGATGCGTCTCAGACTCGGTTCTCATCTCAAGGGTAATCAGGTTGGTAAAGTTTTCCGAAGTCGGGACCCGCGTCTGCTCCACTTTGATTCCGCGAAGCTGGGCAACATGCATGGCATTGATCAGGTTCACTCCTTCGCGCAGCATGGGAACCAGTAGTCTCTGCACCATGACGGAAGTCAGATAGTTCAAATTCATGTCGCACACTTCACCGGAATACCGGATGGATACGGACTTCAGGCGCCCGTTCGAGATCTGACTGGTGAAGGTGGCAATCCTCGCTGCGAGATCGACGAAATGTTGATAGCTTTCCACCTGACCGAGGTCGAGCTGCGGGAAATTCAGCGCGCCCGACACTGCACTTTTCAGGAGATAGTCAGCGACCTGCCTGCAAACATCTTCGGAAACCTTGCGCTGCGCTTCAACCGTCGAAGCGCCCAGATGAGGTGTCGCGATGAAGTTGTCCAGTGCAAGGAGAGGCGAATCCGTATTGGGTTCCTCATTGAAAACGTCGAATGCCGCGCCGGCAATTTTCCCGGATTTCAACGCATCGCAGAGATCCTGCTCATCGATGATTCCACCGCGGGCGCAATTGATCAGACGGACGCCATCTTTCATTCCGGCAATGGTGCCTTTATTTACGAGATTGCGAGTCGCATCGGTCAACGGAACATGAAACGAAATAAAATCGGACTGCTCGAAAATCTGCGGCAACGACACCAGCGAGAATCCGCTTGAAAGCGGAGTATCCGGATTGATGAATGGATCGTAGGCGACGACGTTCATCCCCATTGCCTGACACTTCCGCGCCACTTCGCTGCCAATACGGCCAAGGCCGACAACACCGAGAGTCTTTCCGGTGATTTCGACGCCTTTGAATTTGCTTTTTTCCCACTTCCCTGCTCTCAGTGAGAGGTACGCCTGGGGAATACTTCGTGCCAGGGCAAACAGCATCGCGATTGCGTGTTCCGCCGTCGTTGTGGTGGACCCGCCAGGCGAATTCATCACGAGGATGCCCCGCTCGGTTGCCGTATCGATATCGACATTGTCGACGCCGACGCCCGCGCGGCCGACGACTTTGAGCCGAGGCGCCTTCTGCATCAATTCCCTGTCGATGGCAGTCGCGCTGCGCACGATGATGCCGTCCACATCGGAAACGATTTCCAGAAGCTTGTCGCGGGCGATCTTGTCGTGTACGACAGCGGTGATGGAGCCGGTTCGTTCAATGACTTCGACACCGGCGGGATCAATTCCATCCAGAAGAAGGACTTTGAAATTTGGCATTACAGCTGACTGGTAAACTTTCGGATGCGCCCCAATGCCGCTTCGATGGTGTCGAGCGAATTGGCGAAGGAAAATCGGAGATAGCCTTCGCCATGCCGACCAAATGCGGTCCCCGGCAGGCCAGCCACTCCAGCCTCATTCAATAGCCGATCCGCAATCTCCCGGCTCGAACGGCCGTATGCCGAAATGTTCGGAAAGAGATAAAACGCGCCATGCGGCCGCAGGCAACGTATTCCGGGAATGTCATTTAGTCCATCAACGAACACATCGCGTCGCTTTCGGAATTCCTGCACCATCTTTTGAACCGCCTGCGAGGATTCTTCCGTGAAGGCTTCCACCGCCGCAAGCTGGCAGAACGTCGAGGTACTGGACACACTGCTGTTCATGAACAGATTGACGGCCGGCAGCAGATCTGTCGGGATCACGCCATATCCGATTCTCCAGCCAGTCATCGCATACGTCTTTGAGAATCCACTGACGAGAATAAGCCGGTCCATGATGTCGGGAACATCCAGCATGCTGGCGGACGGCGTGTCGTAATAGATCTCGGAGTAGATTTCATCCGAAAGAATCAGCAGGTCGTGTTTGCGCGCGAGGTCGGCAATCCTCTTCAGATCTTCCAGAGTCAGCACTCCCCCGGTAGGGTTCTGCGGTGTATTGATAACAATCATCCTCGTTCGAGGCGTGATGCTGGCCGCGAGCGTATCAATGCTGAAACGAAATTCCTTGGATTCCTCCAGCACAATCGGGACCGGTTTGGCGCCGGCCATCAGGACGGCAGCTTCATAGGCGGGATATACCGGGGCGGGATAAATGACTTCGTCTCCAGGGTCGACAATCGAGTGAATGACCGCGAAGATCATCAGTTTCGCACCGGGGCTGATCAGGACATTGGACGGAGCGACGGTCGCCTGATGTAACGTCGAAAGCCTGGCAGCCACAGCTTCCCGAAGTTCGGGGACGCCCGCTACGGGTGCGTAATGCGTTTTGCCCTTCTTCAACCATTCGATACCTGCACGGACAATGGGGGCGGGCGTATCGAAATCCGGTTCACCAATTTCGAGGTGGATTATGTGCCGGCCCAGCCGCTCGAGTTCGTTCGCTCGAGCAAGGGTTTCAAATGCGGCTTCACCCTGAACTCCGAGCATGCGTTTGGCAATCTTACTTTTAAATTCTGTTTTCATATCGTGCTTAACGTGACGCCCAAATCAAAGGCCGTCAGTATATCATTGGTGACATGACGGATTTGGACACACAAGATTGGGTCCGTGTTGCAAGTCTCTCCGACATTCCGGATGAAGGCATTGGCTACCCCGCAAAAGCCGACGGTCTGGGGATCGCAATTTTCAGATATGAAGATCGGTTGTATGCTTTGGAAGACCTGTGCCCCCATCTTGGTTTTCCCCTAAGTGAAGGAATGATGCAATTTGGCGAAGTCATTTGTGGCTGGCACGGGTGGCACGTCCGGCTTGAAGATGGCCGATGTGGCCGCGAACGAGGCGCCACCAAGGTATTTCCGTGTGAGGTTCGCAACGGCGATGTTTACGTCAAGCTGTTCTGAGAATGTCCGGAATTGACCCCATGATGCGTTCCAGTTATCCGATGCGAGCATGGGTCATGACCACCTGCTTCCTGATGGGCCTGCTGCTGCAGCCGGGAAGAGCTCAAACGCCAGTTCCAGGGCAGAGTCAGCAGACGCCCAGCATGAGCGTCAATTTCTTTTCTCTTCAGCAGGACCGTGAAATCGGAGCGGAGTCCATCAAAGTGGCAGACAAGGAGCTGCCTCTTGTGGGGAGCCGGGTCGTCAATACTTACGTCAAGACAATTGCCGCCCGCCTTGCGCTCCTCAGTCCCCTGCAGTCGATTCAGTACCGGATCCAGGTTGTCAATTCGAAAACCATCAGTTCCCTGACCTATCCCGGCGGAACAATTTATGTGGATCGTGGATTGCTTGAGCTGGCATCGAATGATCACGAAGTCGCCGCGATTATCGCTCATGAAATCGCGCACGCAGCGGCGCGCCATGGCACGCAGCAGCTTTCACGGCAGTGGCTTGTACAGGCTCCCGCCTCGATACTTGCCGGCCTGCCTGGCAACGCGGGATGGAAGGACCAACTTCAGAGTCTTGGAATTTCGTTGAGCCCGCATCCATCCTTTTTGCGTTACAGCTCGAATCAGGAAATGGAAGCGAACCGGATTGCAGTCCAGATCCTGTTCAAGTCCGTTTATTCCCCGAATGGACTTCCGGCAATCCTAGAAAAGATCAATGGACTGGCGACCGCCGAATCGCGTGTTCTGCCCGCGTATGTGTACGATCACCCGCAGGGAACCGAAGCGACACAACAATTGAATTCAGAAATCGAGAAACTGAACGTTGTCTCGCGCGTACTTAACCCAGCGCTGAGTTTTTACAGTTCCATTCCACTTTGATGAGTTGGGCGCTACCGCCGGAGGTACCGGAGCCGCCTGTCACGGGCACTCTGGTTTCGATTCCCTACCGTCATCCGGATGCGTATTACAAGCTGCTTTATCCCGAAGGTTGGCAGGCCACCCCCTATGGCAGCAATGGAGCCATCATTGCGCCTGTCACTGCGGGCGCCCGGCGCTCCGGCAACGACATCCAGGTCGGTGTGATGTTTGACCTGTTCAATATATCGGAACGGCCCATGACTCTCGAACAGGCAACTGACCGGTTGCTGGTGAAATTACTTCAGCGGAATCCGACACTGCAGGTCATTTCCGGTGCTCAACCTCTGATGTTGATGGGAGGCGAACCCGCGCTGAGAACAGTCTTGATTGGACAATCCGAGTCCTCCAATTCTCCGGAAATTTCCTGGGTGGTGACGAGGGTTTATTACCAGACGCTGTTCTATATTGTCTGCGTCGCACCGCAGAAGGATTTTGAGAAGAGACAACCTGTGTTTGAGCAGATACTCAAGAGCATCGAGCTGAAGTAGGGATCGGACAATGGAACATTGAATTCTCTTAGTTCTTTCTCGACAATTTCCGGATCGATGATGCTCCAGCAACAATCACCATTGCCGCCACGTTCGTAAAGATCCCGGAATCCACAACGCCGGTAATTGCCTTGAGTTTCATTTCCACGCCATGCGGGTCTTCAATTGCGTCGTGTTGCCAATCGAGAATGGTATTCCCATTGTCGGATACGAAAGGCCGGCCATTTTTCTCGCGGATCTTCACAGATCCTTTCCAGCGAACCAACTTCAGCATCAGCGAATCGACGGCGAATGGCACCACTTCCACAGGTATCGGTGCGCGCGTGCCAAGCTGCGTCACCATCTTGCTGTCATCCACGACGATAATGACGCGATTCGATGCGTGTGCGACGATCTTCTCGCGCACCAGTGCCCCACCGAGTCCCTTGATGAGATCCAGGTCCGGGGAAACCTCATCCGCTCCGTCAACCGTCACGTCGATCTCCGGATGCTCCTTCAGAGACGTCAGGGGTACTCCAACTTCCTGAGCAAGCACCCGCGAAGCCTCCGAAGTGGGAATCCCAAGTACTTGCAATCCGTCCTGGACGCGCTTGCCAAGTTCACGAATGAAATGAGATGCCGTGGATCCGGTGCCAAGCCCTACGATCATGTGGTCTCGTATTTCATCGAGGGCTTCGATGGCCGACAGTCGTTTCAGTTCATCCGGCGAAGTTTTGGTCATTTGTTCTCTAAGAATGGAATAACGCGCCGCAGATCGTCGTCTTCACGAACATGAAGATGAAATCCACAGTCGCGCAATTGTTCGAGATCATGTTCGGAGTCGGAAACTACGAGGGTATCCTGAAATCTGGCGCCAACAATACGGAGCGCACTGTCAGCATGCGCCTTCTTTGACAGCGGGCTGGAACGGTCCGCCGAGACTCCAATTCGGACATCCGGCCCTTCAATCAGCTCGTTGGCATAAATCAGCAAGGGTTCCCAGTGGCATTCGGATTGAATCTTTCGAGCGACATAACGGAAGCCGGAAGAAATGATGATAGAGGGAATGCCGCGTTTCACCAGAGTACCCACTACTTCGGGAACGTGTCGGTTTATTTCAATCTCGTCGAGATAAGAATGAATCTCGGAGACATCACGGCCGGCCCACAGCTGAACGTCCTTCCGGCAGAATTCATCATAAGTACTGCGGCCGCAGAGCCAGTCGTCCATGTGAGTGAACGCCACGGTATCCCAGATCCCCATCCGTTCGTGAACGTAACGCCAGGGATTGGGAGTGCCGGTCAATGTGCCATCCAGGTCGAAAATAACCGCCGAAACCATGTTGCGGATCAGCCTCGGTGATGCAGAAGATTGAGGAATTCGTTGCGAGTGTCCAGATTGTCTTTAAAGTCACCCAGCATCGAACTCGTAACAGCAATGGAATTTTGTTTTTCAACTCCTCGCATAATCATGCACAGATGCTGCGCTTCGATGACAACTCCAACTCCTTTAGGGCTGATCTTGTTATTGATAGTATCCGCGATTTGCATCGTGAGCCGTTCCTGCACCTGAAGTCTGCGGGCGTACATGTCGACGAGCCGAGGAATCTTGCTTAAGCCGATGACTTTCCCGTTGGGAATGTACGCCACATGACACTTGCCGAAGAACGGCAGCAGATGATGTTCGCAGAGGCTGAAGACCTCGATATTCTTCACGATCACCATTTCATCGTACGCAACATCGAACATGGCCCCGTTCAACAGTTGATCCGCATCCTTTTGGTAGCCGCTGGTCAGATACCGCAATGAGGCATCCACACGCTGCGGCGTTTTCACCAGCCCGTCGCGCGCAGGATCTTCTCCCAGTTCCGTCAGGATGTGGCGTATCTCATCAATCATCAGTACATTCCTCCAGATTCGGCCGCGGCATTTTACCATCCCGCCGCGGATGTGTTATTAAGGCAGCATGCCCATTTATGAATACGCGTGCAACAAATGCGGGAAAACCATCGAAGTTATCCAAAAATTCAGCGACCCGACTCTTCGAAAACACAAGGACTGCGGGGGATCACTCACGAAACTCATCTCGGCTTCCGGATTCCAGTTTAAAGGAACCGGCTGGTATGTAACCGATTATGCGAAAAAAGCGGGTGGCCCTGCTTCGGAGACCAAAGAAGCTGCCTCCAAGAGCGATTCCTCGTCCACGGAGTCTTCGACTCCGGCTGCTGCGAAGACCAAATCGGAATCCAGCAAGAAATCCAGTGATTCGAAAGACTGAACAGGCCCGCGCACTGAAGATATACGACCGCCTGCTGGCGGCATATCCGGATGCGAAGTGCGCATTGGATTTCGACAAGCCGATACAACTCCTGATTGCGACAATTCTCTCGGCGCAGAGCACAGACAAAACGGTCAACACCGTAACGCCGGCTCTGTTCAGAAAGTTCCGGACCGCAGAACAGTTTGCGAATGCGGACCTTTCCGAGCTTGAAAATATGGTTCATTCAACAGGTTTCTTTCGCAACAAAGCGCGGAGTATCCAGGGCGCATGCCGGATCATTGCGGAAGAACACGCCGGCAAAGTCCCGCAGGAAATGGATCAACTCCTGAAACTGCCGGGCGTCGCAAGGAAGACCGCCAATGTCGTGCTGGGGGTGGCCTTCGGCAAGGCGGAAGGCGTGGTTGTCGATACGCATGTCCAACGTTTGTCCGTCCGACTGAATTTCACAATGGAGAGCCGGCCGGATAAAATCGAAGAGGATTTGATGAAGCTGTTTCCCAGAGAAAAATGGATTCACTTATCTCATCTGTTGATTCACCATGGCAGGGCGGTGTGTCAGGCACGAAGACCCAAATGTATTGAATGTCCAATCGAAGACCTCTGCAAATCGGCAGACAAGGTCATGGTATGAAGCTCGTTTTTGGAATACTGGAATGGATTGTCGCCATCGTTGCTCTTGCCGGAACCATTGCGCTTTTCACCTGGCTTGCGGTCTTGTTCTTCAGGAAGGACACCAGGGATGACTCCACTCGAAACAGTCATTGAGGAAATCGCCAGGTACGAGCATCCCCATTTCGAATTCAGTGCGTCACCAAAGGGGGACGACGTCGAAATCTGCATACGGTCCAGGATTCCTGGCGTTCTCTCGCCTGCATACCGGATGACATTCTCGGAACGCGATCTCAAGAGCACGCAATTCCCATGGACGTTTCAGAAACTCCTCTACGCTTGTCTGGCGGACTACGTTGTCGAGCTGTTCACGAAGAACCCCATGACGGGATAAAAAAGGGCCATACGTGTCATTCCCCTTTTTCCAGCAGGAACAAGGGGAATGACACGTATGGCCCCTTCTTTTGTGGCAATCTGACTGGGAGGATATTTCATTAAGAGGTGAGTCATGATTCTGTCGACACAGGTCACATTCCGAAATATGACCGCAATCGCGGACGTACGAAAAATTATTGAGGCTCGGATTCAAAAACTCGAAACATTCTGCAAGCCGATTCTCAGCTGCCGCGTCATGGTCGAAGCCCCGGCCAATCACCATCGCAAAGGCGATCCATTTCATGTGCGGATCGATGCAACGCTGAGCGACGGTAAAGTTGTCGTCAAACACTCGGAGTCCGCGTACACCGGCAAACGTGACAGCGATACGACGTCGGAACGAAATTGCCTAATGCTTGCAGTTCGCGGTGCTTTCAGCGCGGCACGAAGGAAGCTGCAGGAACATGCGCGCTTGAGGAGAGCCGACGTCAAGACGCATGAACCCAATCTCACAGCCACCGTCAGCAGATTATTCCCGAAGGAGGGCTACGGGTATCTTGAAACGCCGGACGGTCGGGAAATTTACTTTCACGAGAACAGCGTTCTCGGAAGTCCGTTCAAGAAACTCAGGAAAGGCGCCACGGCACAATTCGTCGAGGAGGCCGGACTGAAGGGGCCACAGGCCAGTACCGTCCGGATAATCGGAAGATTGCGGCCAGACCCCGGATCGCCAAAGCGTCGATTTGAATAGTCAGCCGGACGGTGTCAACCTCAGGCCAGACAAAATTGACAGACTTCCGTGAAGGGGTTGCTTTATGAGGCGCATCCCCTTCATACTGACCCACTACAACAGAGTTCAGGAGGCACACTTTGGCAGAGGTCCGGATCTTCGATGGTGAATCCATCGAAAGCGCCCTTCGGCGCTTCAAACGACAGGTTCAGCAAGAGGGCATCATCAAGGAGGTCAAGAAACACTCCTTTTTTCTGAAGCCCGGAGAGCGGAAACGCCTCAAAAGCAAGTTGGCTCAGAAAGCAAAACGGAAAAAGGTGCAACGAAAACCCGTCGACGCCGATTCCAAAGCTCCACCACGAGCGCAGTACTAGTCGCGTCGGAAAATCCATAAGCCTGGCGAATATGAAGGGCTCTCTCTCCCTTCCAGAAGAGGGTGGCTGTTCGAACGATGAACGCCGGCCAGCGGTTCAATCTCACGGATTCCGTCTCGGATAACAGTTTCAAGCAATCTGAAAATTCAATCCGAAGTTCTGTCGAAAAAACGGCGGAAGTGTGAGGAGGGTGGCATAAAACGATCGAGGGTCGTCTGTGCTTTTCGGATCGGCATGGCTGCGGCTTGACGCCAGAGGTCATCATAAAGCAACTCGGTGGCACCTACGGCCAATGACGGGAAGGCGCCGTCGTCCACCTCTCCAAACCCGACGATCAGGAGGGATGAAAACAGATCTTTCATTGCCCGGCTGTACTCCGATTCATGGAGCCTTCCTTGAAGATCGGTCAGTTCCTTCAATTTCCGGGTTGAAAGCGGAGAATTATTCTCCAGTACTTCGAATAGTGTTCTCGCAGTTGATGATAGCCGTCGTGCGTCGAATCGCCGAGAACGCAGGCACACCATGGCTCCAAACAATTCGCGCGAGAAAAATGTGGCCCGCCCCTGATACCACTTCGAATAGACAACTTCGCGGCAATCCGAAAGACGCTTCATCAATCCCCACATGTCATGGACGGGCCCGGCCGCGTCGTCGTTCCAGTCCCAGACCATGCGTGTCTTCGGGTAGAACTCCGACCACAGCGAGAGAGGCAATGGCCGATTATTGATGGGAAACACCAGGAGGACGCCTCTATCATCTATTCTCTTTACGGCGTCGTTCGGCGTGACTTTCCTTGCCATCAGAACTGGATCACCTTTTGCCGTAGCCGTTCTCGTCGCGCCAGCAGCAGTGCTTTTCGGCGCTTGTGCTCCACGCCATCCTCGAGCCGCGCGAGAGCCTCATCCACGATCTCCAATGCACGGGCATGATTGCCTTCGATTCGTTCATGGTAAATTGCCGCGCCTTCAAATGCCACTATGCTGAACGAAGCCGACCGAATCAGTTCCATGCAAATTGCCAGCGCGCGCTCATGTTCGCCTGAACGTCGATAAATAACCGAGAGACTTTCCCCTGCCCGGCAGCAAGCTGGCTCAGGCAACCCGCCGTCGCGCGCCATCTCGTACAGGACTCTGCTTCTTTTCCAGTCGGGGGTATTTTCGAGAATCCTCGCGAGGGAATAGAGGTCCAGAGGATTATCAAATGGCGCGGGCTCGGCGGTTACTCGATCGCAGGCACATACCGTCAAAGCGGCAAGGGACACTATGTCATAGACGTTGTGCGTGAAGACGGTCTTCATTTTCAGATGGGCCTGATCGTCCGGATGAGCTGAACTCGATCCACGGTTCACAAAATCGAAGTACACGCGAGGGATCATGGAGCCGGGGATGTCGGGCCCGCGCAGAAAAGAAACAATTTCGCGCTCCAGGGCCACGAGCCGGCAGCTTCCATGGCCATTGCGCCATAACCTGCGAGCGCCAGTCAGCAGATCCAGATGCGGCATTCCGAGAAGGGGATTTTCAAATCGCGCCAGTATGAAGCGCGATTCCAGGAGTGGAATATCAAATGTCGCTCCGTTGTACGTCACGACAAGACGGAACCCTCTCAGCATTTTCCCAAGAGCGTGGAGCATTGAAGGCTCTTCGTCAAAGTCCCGGCTGAAGTACTGCACGACGTGAAAATCATCGCCCTTGAAGTAGCCCAGCCCGACGAGAAACGGAACCATTCCGGCACCCTGCATCCCCGTTGTCTCCGTGTCGAGATACACAATGGATTCTCGATCCGGAACAGCATCCTTTTCGTGCATGACCGTCATTAGCCGCCGCAGATCGTCGCACGAAAAGCGGCCGAGTCGAACTTTGCCGTGACAATGCTCGCTGTCAAAACTTTTGCGTACGATGTAATGCCGGCCATACGGTGTAGTTTCCTCCTGGCCTTTCGGAAGCGTTGGTTCAACGGAGCTGGAACCGGAATGCGTCACAGGATGTCGTGCCTTCAAATATTGCAGCTGATGAGTCAACGACACTGCAGAGGTTTCGCCCTGGAAGAGATGGCGTTGAGGCTGGTCTTTCAATTCAAGCGGCCGTAGTTGCCGAATGAATTTCGCAAAATCAGGCATGTCGGAACAGTTCCAGCAGAACGAGCGTCACTTCTTTAATCGGCTGCGCCGAGCCGGACTTGCATTCGCTTCGTTCATCTTTTCTATTTGCCCCCTCGGTAAACGTCCCGACACATGACGGGCATCCCTCTTCGCAACCACATGCCCGTATCAGATCCGCAGCGGCTTCCAGCACCTGATCGCGAATTTCGTAGAGCGGGCGGCTGAGACCGATGCCCCCCGGATAGTTGTCATAAATGAAAATCGTGGGATCGAACATCGGGTTATCTGTTCCTGTATCCACTGCGGCACCGAGGTCCCGCCTGTCGCACATCAGAAAAACGCTGGATAGCTGCGCTACGACATATGCGAGACCATGCAGGCCATTCAACCGGTCGATGGAATGGAATGGCAATTCAGCAAACCTTTCGTTGGATATCGTCATCCAAAAGGATGTCGTATGCATTTCCTGCACTGGAAGGTTCAGCTCTCCCGATCCGACGTTTTCACTGGTAAAGAACCGGATCTTCTTGAACCCCACGACCTGATGCGCCACGTGTACCTCGCCGTGATTGTGGCTGGCGGCGCCACTTGTCGTCTCGATGGTTTCCAGGACCTTGACCTTCGTATATGTGATGGCGTCGGTGTAGTAATCCGAATCCACTTTTCGGACGTAGGCACGCCGTTCGGGGATATCCAGTTGATGGACGTAGTACTGTTGTCCCTGATGAAGGTAAATCGCCTTTTCGTGAATAGTCGTGAACGCGCTGGAATAGTCCACTTCCCCGAGAATATGGGAGTCGGCCGTCGTTTCCACAACCACGAAATTATCCGAGCTGATACTCCGCAAAGATATCGAATCGGCGGGATAGGCTTCACTGGTCCAGTGCCATTTACCTCCGGCTTTATGAATAAATCCTCGCTCGGAAAGGTAGTCGAGGATTTCGGAAACGTCGTGGCCACCGAACTTTTCCTCGACACCGAATGGCAATTCAAACGCCGCACATTGAAGATGGCTGATCAGTATCTGAATATTGTCGGGATTGACCAGTCCCCGTTCCGGCGGTTGATTCAGGAAATATTCCGGGTGATTGACGATGTACTGATCCAGCGGCGCGCTCGAAGCCACCATCACGCCCACCGACATTCCGCTGCGGCGGCCGGCTCTCCCCATGCGTTGCCAGGTCGACGCGATTGTTCCGGGATATCCCGCCAGTACGGCAACATCGAGACTGCCAATATCGATGCCCAGTTCCAGCGCATTCGTGGACACGACGCCGAGGATGCGGCCATCTCTCAAACCGCGTTCGATTCTTCGCCGTTCATTGGGCAGATATCCGCCGCGGTACCCGACGATGGACTCCTGAGGAACCGGACGGTCCTCCATCGCATCCTTCAAATAGCGAACCAGGATTTCCGTCACAAGACGGCTGTTGGCAAAAACGATAGTCGGAATTTTCCGTTTCAGAAAGGCCGTCGCAACATGGGTGGCCTCGTGCACGTAGGACCGGCGGATGCCCAGCTGGCGGTTTACCACGGGCGGGTTGTAAAAGAAGATATGCTTTTCGCCTTCGCCCGCGCCGCTTTCGGCGATTGTCTCAAACGATTGGCCCGTGAGATTCTCGGCAAGCTCCCCGGGGTTGGCTATCGTTGCCGAAGTGCAGATGAACTGCGGTTTGCTTCCATAGAACTCACAAATCCGGGCCAGACGTCGAAACACGTTCGCGACGTGACTGCCAAATACTCCGCGATAGGTGTGCAACTCGTCCACCACGATGAACTCCAGGTTTTCGAAAAGACGCGTCCATTTCGTGTGGTGCGGAAGTATGCCTTTGTGCAACATGTCAGGATTGGTGAGAACCAGGTGCGCTTTCGAACGAACCGCGGCACGGGCGTCCTGTGGCGTATCTCCGTCGTATGAAAAGACGCCCAATTTTCCGAGAGCGTTACCCCAATCCATCAGATCATCGAGCTGGTCGTAGGTCAGAGCCTTTGTCGGATACAGATAGAGGGCGCGGGCATCCGCATTCCGCGCGATTCGCTGCAACACCGGCAGGTTGTAGCATAGAGTTTTGCCCGATGCCGTGGGCGTTACGACCACGACATTTTTGCCGGTTTGAGCGTGCCCGAACGACAGCGCCTGGTGGGAATACAACTTCTGGATTCCCCGACCGGCCAGGGCGCTTCGAACCGAAGGATCAAGCTCCGCCGGAAGGTCCACGAGATTGGGCTCACGTGCGGGGATACAGTGATATCCGGAAACGGAGTCGCTCTTTTTCAACTCGGCGAGAAAATCGCGAACTCCGGAGGGCTTCCGCATCGCGAGTTCCGACAGCACAAGTTGCGTCTTCGATCGCATACCGTCCAGATTCCCTCCACATCCGGCCAAAACAGGTCCTGTATAATCTCGACGAAGGAGAACTGTAGGAATGAAGATTCAACTCACATACGATCGGCCCGCACAGATTCAAACCGACCTGCTCGTGATCATACTTGACGATAAGAATACCTTTCATGACCTGGCGGGCTCGCCGATCGGGGAAATCGTGCGAAAAATCGAACGTGAAATTAAGGATAAAAAGCTCAAGACGTCCTATTTCACGGCTCTCGATTCTAAACTCGCTCCTAAACATCTGCTGGTCCATTCCACGAGTCTGAATCGCACCTACAACGTATGGGAAACATTGAAAACCTTTGTTGCAAGCTCGCTTCGCACCGCGAATAACCATGGATTTGGACGGATTGCGATCGCACTGAACACCAGCGAGGCGGTTCCCTTCGTCGGAAAGGCTGTAGAGGGCGCCATACTCGGCGGCTACAGCTTTGATCTCTATAAACAGGAAAAATCCACACTGGACAAGATTCAAATACAGCTGGCGGTGCTCGAAGATCATGAAGAGAGCAATCAGCGGAATCTCCATCGATACACGATTGTCTCCAACGCCGTCAACGAAGCCCGAACCTTGATTAATGAGCCCGGCGGAATCGCGACGCCCGAATTCCTGGCCGAAGCCGCCCGCAAAGTTGCAAGAGAAGCCAATCTTGATATCAAGGTCTGGGATGAGAAGCGACTGGAGAAAGAAGGCTACAACGGGCTTATTCAAGTAGGCCGAGGCAGTGCCAATCCTCCCCGCATGATCCGGCTGAGCTACCACGCCAGGAAAGCAAAACACCATCTCGCCCTGGTAGGAAAGGGCGTGACGTTCGATACCGGAGGCATTTCGATTAAGCCCGCCGACAGGATGTGGGAGATGAAGGGCGATATGTCCGGCGGGGCCGCAGTGATCTATGCCATGAAAGCGATTGGCAAACTTCGTCCCGACATCGACGTTACGGGCATTGTCCCAACAGCCGAAAATACACCGGATGCCAATGCGCAGCTTCCCGGCGACATATTCTACGCAAAGAATGGCAAGTCGATCATGGTGGACAACACCGACGCTGAAGGTCGACTCATTCTCACCGACGGACTGCACCTTGCCGGTGAATCCAAGGCAACTCACATCCTCGATATCGCCACTCTCACGGGCGCGGTCGTCCGCGCCCTGGGCGACAGCATCGCCGGAGTGATGGGAAATAATCCGGATTTGATTCGCGCCGTGATCCAGTCGGGACGAAACCATGGAGAAAGCTTCTGGGAGCTTCCGCTTCCCGAGGAATACAAGGACCTCATAAAAGTCCCCTGCGCCGACCTGAATAACACGGGTGGGCCACTAGCCGGGGCGCTGACAGCGGGCTTGTTCCTTCAGGAATTCGTGCCGCCGGACACTGCATGGGCGCATCTGGATATCGCAGGGCCGTACCTGAAGGAAAAGGATTGGAAGTACTACGAAGCTGGAGGCATTGGATTTGGTCTCAAGACTTTCATCGACGTCGTCGAACGATTCGGCGATTACTTCTAGGGAATTCATGCTGGATCATTACAAGAGCCTTCTCGAACGTTACGAATTTCAAATGGGACCGGCAAGGGGTCGTCTGGCAACGGCGCTCGATATCCTCACGGACGCGCTCACGCTTACAGGACAGCATGGAGTTTACTGCAGGAGCTCTCGCCAGCCTCAATTCCCTTCAATGGATGTCCGGTTAATTCTTCAGCAGATCGAAGATTCTAAAAGCCTTATCATCGAAGCAATGACGGAATTGAAGAAATCCTGACAAGCGACTCAAAAAACGCTTTGCAGGAACATATGTCCGTACCCTATCCTTTCAACGTTCGGACGGATCCAACGAATCAATCTTAAAAGAAGGAGTCTGACTGCGTTCATTGATGGACGTAGGAACGAAACAATATGAAGGAACATGTCAAGCCTGCCGAAATTGATATCACCATCGAAGAGCTCGAGCCAAAGATCGCGCCCGATGGAGAAACCGTTTTGCCGTTGCCCAAGGGTGGCACAATCCGAACTCGCTAGTTCTCTTCACGAATTCTTTTGATTGAATGCTCAGCAGAATGAAGTCCCTCAGTTTCTGCTGAGCATTCTTCATTTATGTGCTGTGCTATCCTGCTCAGGCGTCATGAGAATCGGCATCATCGAGCACATCGACTGTGCGCACTTCCTTCCCAATCATCCCAAATGCGGTACGGTTCACGGACATACCTATAAGATTGAACTTGTTGCGGACGGCGACGTTCGGAACGGCATGGTAATGGATTTTGCGGATATGAAGCGAATTCTGCGGGAATCTCTGGCGGACTTCGATCATCGGTCCTGGAATGATTTCCTGGAATACCCTTCCGTCGAAAACATCTGCCAGCTGCTCCATCAGCGGCTTCGAAATCAACTCACTCTTTCGTTTAGTCTTCGCGTCTGGGAAGGCGAAGGGAAATGGGCGGAACTTTGAAAGGTACGGCATGAACCGAATTGAAATTCTTACCGGATTTCTCAAGCAGGATCCAAACGACTCCTTCTCACGCTATGCGCTTGCGCTTGAGTATGTGAAGGCCGGCCAAACCGACGATGCGAGACGGGAATTCGAAATGGTCCTGGCGAACGACCCGGCCTACGTCGCAACGTACTTTCAGCTCGCAGGGTTCTATCGGACACTCGGATTGAAGCACGAAGCGGAAAAGACGTACAGGGCGGGAATTATCGTGGCAGCAAAAGCCGGAGATGCGCATACGCAAAGTGAACTGGAAGGCGCACTCGAAAGCCTTTTAACGGAATAAATTCGGGAATTGGTCAATTCCCTGGTCTCTTCTTCAGCTGCTCCATGATCCGCTTCTCTTTTTCTTCAATTCGTTCCTCGGTACCACGGCGGGCGATGGCGTAATCGCTCATATCGACCAGCATCGTTTCTGCAATCAGGGGAAAACGCTCCTTAATCAATCGATATTTTTCCTGTTCGATAAAACGATAGTCCGGATGTCCCTGGGAAATCGTTCGAAGTTCCGCTTCCCAGAATAACTGGCGGAAATTCTGCCACTGATAGAAGCGCATGCGATATCCCAGTGGGACCGCATATTGCGACAGATCGCGATCCAGAGGTTCAATCTTCCGAAACAGATTGCCGGCACGTTCAAGTGCTTCAGAGAAGGGTGCCGACAAACCGCTCTGCACCAGCTCCGCGGGAATGTCAAAACCGTGGACGGTCGAAAACAGCTGCCGCTCCTGCGTCATCATGCGGTGCCGGTGCAAATCGCGGTAGGAGCCGATATCCATCACAATTTCAAATCGCATGTACGCGTTTTCAAAGGCACGCCCAACCTTGTACCATCGCCCTTTGCGCTGCGGCATATATGCGCCGAGGAGTTCGCGTTTTTGCGAAGTGGCGAGCGCCCGCGCCCGCTCCATGGCCTGATCCCAGTTCCCATGAGTTTGTTGAAAAATGATGCCGGCCAGTATCTTCGTCTCGGATTCCGGATCGACCTCAACGAGCCGAACTTCGGGACGCGTGCCCGCAAGGGTTTCGGTCTGACCAAGCAAACTCCGAACACCGTCGTATCGCCGGGTCAGGTACGACTGGTAATCCTGGGACTTATCGTCGGACACACGCAGAAGAAGCGATGGAATTTCCTTATCAAGCTCACCCTTCAAATCGCGTGCAAACCACCGCAATTCACCCAGCGTATGCTTTGCGCTTCTGTTGATCAGGTATTCAAAAGCCTGGGCGTTTCCGCGAAATGCCACCTGGCCCAGTGTCGACATGGGAAGAAGTCCGCGAAGGGTATCAAATGCTTTCTTTTCAAGGATGCTTTCTTTCTCATCGAAGTTCGACTTGAGCCAGCTCTGCAGGGGACCAAGAAGAGCGGAATACGTACCGAACAGGTGATCCATCGTCGCGCTATAGTCGTCAAGTAACCCCAATCTCTGAAGGTCCGGCACGGGAGTGAAATACAAATATCGTCCGCCAACTTTCGCACTGAAATTGACATAACGCGTGGACTTCTCAATAGGCTCCAGGCCAACGCGCTGGTCTTCGACGAACTTCATCGCAACCTGAGAAATTCCCCACACGATCACATGCGTTCCCGTAATTTGCGCGATCGAATCGTCCCCATACTGAGAAAGCCATTTCGAGTAGAACGCCTGCGCCCGCTGGTTATTGAGGATGTTTCGAAAGCCGTGATCTTTCAGGAAAGCGACAGTCTCTTCCAGTTCACGAGCCAGTACCGCATCGTCGCCGCGGACGATTGGGTAGATGTACTCCTTCAGCAGCACTTCGAGCAGCGAGCCCGACGCACGGCTGGCCCTGGAACAGAGCGCGCCTGTGATTTCGGGAGGAAGATTCCGCAGGACGGAGATGATACCGGCGGGATTGCTGGCAAATGCATCCAGGTAATGCAGGTCCTCTGCCGACCAGGTGCCGGACGAGAACGCCGGCCGGTATGCAGAAAGTTCCTCAGGCATAAATCTCCACGTTTGACATAATAGCGGCCATGGGACGGATGCGAATCAAAAAGAAGGGTGACGTCAAACCATTTCGTGAAACGATGGCATACCGGCTTCTTCTCGTGCTCGTATCCATCCTGGTTGTGCTTTTCAGCATGTTTGAAATGATCACGTCCTACTCGGTGAACAACACGGCTTTTGTCATCGCGATGGTTGCAGGGGTTCTCTTCACGGTTACTCTTTTCTACAATCTCGAACGCGCCCGGCACATCCCGATGCCGGAGCGAAAGCGTCACCGATAATAGTTCTTAAGCTTCAGGTACAACTGTCCGGTCGCTTTGCAGTCTCCAAGGCAATAGCGGGCAATATCGTCCAGTCTGCCGGCCTTGTAAAACTCCCCGACCTTGCTCCCGCTGATACCGTCCTTCGGTGACGGCACACCAAATATTTCGCAGAAGAACTCCAGCGTTCCTTTCTTGTAAGGATTGAAGTTGGTCAGTACTTCCCGGACATCAAAGTGGCGATCGGTTGAAAATCGGCGGCTATCGAGAAAAAGATCTCGTGGAACGGGAATACCCAGAATTGCGCTGCGGATGTTGATATAGGGAAAATCAAACGACTTTCCATTGAAAGTCACGAATCGCTGCGGACGGATTTGTCCAATGTCGGACCAGAAGTTGGCGAGAAGCTCGCGCTCTTCGGTCTGGCAATAGACCCGGGATCGGTCGAGTTCCATCCAGTGAAGTCCAATGCAGATGATGCGTCCGGTGCAGGGATCCAGTCCGAATCCATCGAGAATCTTCTGGCGCTCTTCCTCAGTGGCGGCAATTCCGGTGCTCACAGAGTCGAGTAAAATCTCTTGAGCGCGCGCAGAAATAGTGTCCAGTTCCTGTCCAACGGTTTCAATGTCAATAACGAGTGTCGCCGGCTGTCCCAATGCAGTACCTCGCCTAAAAGGGTATTCGCGCCGTGGGACATTTCGGGGGAGTCCTGAAATGTTCAACACGGAACCTGAAGTTTTGATAGCTTGACACACTATGCTCCGGTAGTAAGATTGGCTCCGGTGCGGACAGGAACGGTGATGTCCGACCACCTGAAATAAAGGCAAGAGCCTTTTTGACAGGAGCGTGGCGGAAAGGAATCCGCTCAGTCTCGGTTACCCGACTCGGATTTTCTCTGCGGCCGGCTTCGCGCGCTTCGCTAAAACCAAATCAGGAAAACTGCGTATGGTCTGGTGTCACACGACGCCTTGGGGGATTTCGTAATGTTGGATCATTTTCGTCGTCTGCGTCATGTCCGTGCAATTACATCAAAACTCACGCAGGCTATGGCGTTCATTTCCCTGTTGTTTGCTGTGTCGACGGTTCATGCACAACTGGTGAATGGATTTATTAACGGAACGGTTACGGACCTGCAGAAGTCCTCCATTTCGGATGTGGACGTCACAATCACCAATCAGGATACGAAAATTTCGCAAACGAAAGAGACCGACGCTAAAGGCCAGTATCGATTTGTTGCTGTCCCGCCGGGAATCTATACCATTGAATTCAAGAAGTCGGGATTCGAGTCCAGAACAGTTGCAGACGTCAGCGTTACCACATCTGCCGAACGAACGATCGATCGCACGCTGAACATCGCCAATTCGCCAACGAACATTACCGTCAGCGCCGAACCTGAAGTCACCCTTTCCAGGTCCGGCGCCAGTATTCAAATGACCTTGCCGGGCCGGACTTTGGATTTCACGCCGCTGGGTACCTCCAGTCTTTTTCCTGCGGGCGCCCGCAACATGGGCCGTTATGCGCTATTCGCAGCGGGTGTAGTCCGAGTTGCGGGACAGAACGAATTCTCCACCAATGGCCATCGAGGTCGCGAAAACAACTTCATGATGGATGGGGTGGATAACAACGACAACACCGTCACGCTCCCGGCATTGTTCGCGCCTCCGGAAGCGATTCAGGAATTTCAGGTTCAGACAGCGACGTATTCCGCGGAGTTCGGCCGCAATATGGGCGCCCAGGTAAACGCCGTCACCAAAAGCGGCACGAACAACTTTCATGGCGACCTCTGGGAGTTCTATCGCGGAAACGCACTGGAACCGCTGTCTCTCCAGAGCCGCAGGTCTGGCTTAACCTCATCGCCCCGATTGGTGGACAATCAGTTTGGCGGAGACATCGGCGGTCCCATTATCAAGGGCAAGACATTCTTTTTCGGATTGATTCAAGGCAATCGACAGCGTGCGCCAAAGCCGTTCGGGCTTGTGACCATACCTACGGCCGCCGGTCTCGCCTCGCTTTCCGGCGTGCCGCTGCGCGCGGCCGGCGGG
>Ga0163162_10000755_pt1 | contig 30104 bp, 26 predicted proteins | sample S55metaG_FD_115310 | JGI IMG/M metagenome (GOLD analysis project Ga0163162, IMG submission 115310) | Switchgrass rhizosphere microbial communities from Kellogg Biological Station, Michigan, USA - S5-5 metaG | ecosystem: Host-associated > Plants > Roots > Rhizosphere > Soil | place: USA... | reverse complement strand
GATGTTTTTTATGTAGATAGTATCACTGCTTATGCAGCCGGAAATAGCATTTGGAAAACAATAGATGGGGGAGTGCATTGGAACAAAATCTATACATTCTCCAATATGCCTTCATACCAAACACTTTATTTTTTGAATGATACAACCGGATGGGTAGCTCGTCGTGATGGTTTGTATAAAACCATAAATGGAGGTGTCGACTGGCAGCCGATAAGCACCGGGAATCAGTTCGATTTTTCCATTGACGCAGTTGTATTTTTTACTGACGTTGACCATGGGTTTATTTCCGATTCAAGTTCGATTGGAATCACAACGAATGGTGGCACTAATTGGAATAAGGTCCACGCCCTGACTGGCGCATATCACGATCTTTACTTCTCAGACAACAACAACGGCTATATGACGGACAACCACTATATTCTCAAAACAATCGATGGCGGATTAACATGGACAAAAGTCGTCACCGTTCCGGGTACAGGTTTTGTCGAATTACATTTTACAGATGCAAATCATGGTTGGGCTTGCGGATCGAATGGGACGATTGTGAAGTTTAAGCAGTAAAACAGCTGACAATTGACGCTCTTGGGAGTGTAACTTTCCACGGAGACTGTCAACAGTCAACTGAATTCGTACTTCTTCCTAAACTGCAACGGCGTACAGCCTTTAATCTTTTTGAATTGCCGGAAAAAGAATGGAAGCGTTTCGTATCCGCAACGAAAGCAGATGTTGCTAACTGGCGTCGAAGTCTCCGTTAACATGCGTGCAGCCATTTGCACCCTGTATTCATTTACGAATGAAAAAAAAGGCTGGCTCATCAGTTTACTAAAAAACCGCGAGAATGGTTCCTCACCCATATGAACATTCGAAGCAACTTTGGCCAGCGTTATTTTATTGCCGTAATTACGTTCAACATAATGGTAGATTTTGTTTATTCTCTCTTCGTCGTCAACTTTAAGTTTTCCATGAAACCCTTCTGGACAAAGCAAGTTGATATCTTTCTGACGCGCCAGCAAATGTAATATTTCAAGTAGCCGGATGAGTTTTGCAAACGGAGACAACTCCACAAAATCTAACATTTGTTGGCGCATTTTTGAGGCGAACCGGTTGTTGAATTTTAATCCTGCCGGGGATGCTGCAAACAATTTCCTTACTGACTCAAATTCTTTTTTGTCGAGCCATCCTTCTCCAAGGAGATCAGCCGGCCAATGAATGACTACTGCACCGGCCTTTTGTTTTTGTGGACCGATATTCTTCCAGCAGTGGGGGAGATTCGGGCCCAGCAATACAAAATCACCCGGACCAAATGTTTCAAAACGGTTCCCGGTATAACGGAGACCAGTACTCGAAAGAATATAAGTTAGCTCATATTCGGGATGATAGTGCCATGGAGCATCGAACTGGTCGATCGTATAGGCAAAGGCCTTAAATGAATTGAGATCGGGGGTGATGATAGGCTCAAAATATGCTTTCGTGCTGCGCGATCGTACCTTTTTTGATACAGTTTTCCGCTTTAATTCGGTATACATAATACAAAATAGTGTATAAATTTATCAAAATAAGAGATCATTACCGTGTTTATGTGACGGTACTTTGATACAAAAAGATGCGCGCAATTATCGTTACCGGGATCACTATCCTCGTCGCCTTATTTTCCGAAGCTCAGTCATTTCAACCGCGACAGGTAAGTTTGGGTTGGGAGTTGGTTGAAAATTATACGGACGCGGCACCCGGGTTCACTTGTCTCCTGACATTTAAAAACAATGGAAAGACATCTATGCCGGCAACCGGGTGGAAGTTATATTTCAACCTACGCTATCATGGGTATGCTTTGTCTTCCGGAAATCCTTTGCTGCAGTTGGCTCACGTCAGCGGTGAATTGTTTGTGATCACTCCAACTAATCACAATGCGCCGTTGCTTCCCGGGCAGACATTAAAAATGGAATACACTGGTCGTGGGCGAATCGCAAACTTCCAGGATCTGCCATCAGGTTTTTTCTGGGTCGATGATCACGATAGCGCCCAAGCAGTCGACATGGGCAAGCTTGCAATCATGTCAACTGCAGGGTTACCTTTTGCAGATCAGGAAATTCGATATCGAAGAAACCGTGCGATACAGGCTACAGGAACAGATAATGTGCCACCAATATTGCCTAGCCCCCACCAATTCTTTTCACTCGGATATTCGGTTATTCTTGACCGTAATACGGCGATTACATCGGATAGCCTGTTCTCTGCGGAAGCGAGATACCTGGCCGCAGAATTGGGCTCGGTGTTGACCATTAAGCCTCCGATAATATTTCGGGGCGGACAGTTGCAACTACTTCGAGACAACACGGTACCAAAAGAAGGATACAAACTCAGTATTACAAGAGACAGAATAACTATTAGTGCCGGTGATCGCGCGGGCGCATTTTACGGTATACAAACATTAAAATGTTTATTACCGGCCGATGCCTGGAAAAGTCACCGTTCCAGTTTCCATGTACCTGCAATTGAAATCGAAGATTCGCCCCGGTTTAGCTTTAGAGGTTTCATGATTGATGTGGCAAGAAACTTTCGTTCAAAAAATGAAATACTTCGCATACTTGATCTCATGGCGTTGTATAAGCTAAATGTGTTCCACTTGCATTTCAGTGATGATGAGGGATGGCGACTAGAAATTCCAGGAGTGTCTGAACTAACGGAAACAGGCAGCCGAAGGGGTTATCCGTACGCAGATAACAGCCAGGTACATCCCTCGTATGGTTCTGGTAGCGATGGATCCAAAACTTCCGGCAGTGGGTTTTATTCCCGTAACGATTTTATCGAGATATTGAAATATGCATCTGCGCGTCATATTATCGTAATACCAGAAATTGAATCACCCGGGCATGCAAGGGCTGCGATAAAGGCAATGCAAAAACGCTATGATAAATTCATGCGAGCAGGGAAACGCGAAATGGCCCTGGAGTATATGCTAAGTGATACAGCGGACAAATCCGTTTATCTAAGCAACCAGGGATTTGCCGACAATGTCATGAATGTTGCGTTGCCTTCGACTTATCATTTTATGGAGAAAGTGATTGATGAGATCGGGCGCATGTACCATGATGCCGGAGCAAATCTTTTAAAAATACATATAGCCGGAGATGAAACACCCGATGGCAGTTGGGAGAGATCACCTGCAGCCGTTGAACTGATAAAATCAGATTCAGCTTTACATAGCGCAAAATCTTTATGGTCTTATTATTTTGATCGCGTGAAATCCATATTGGCAGAAAGGGGTCTTGGTTTGTATGGTTGGCAAGAGTTGGTAACGGGTACACAAAATAACGGCAACCCGGTACAGGTTGTGAATCCAAAATATGCAAAAGACGACGCATGGGTGGATGCCTGGTGGAACCTTGAGGGCAATGAAGACATGCCGTATAAACTCGCCAACAGCGGATACAAAACAGTGTTGCCCTGTGTCGACTATTTTTATTTTGACCTTGCGTACGAGGAAGGATTCGATGAACCGGGCGACGGATGGATAGGATTCCTGGACGTAGGAAAAATCCTTTCCTTTATGCCATATAACTACTATGCATATTCGAAGTTTGATATTCGCGGAAAACGATATGCCTCGAACTATTATGCCAACAAAGAAACTTTGTTGCCTTCGGCGCGAAATAATATCATTGGAATAAAAGGCGCATTATGGGGTGAAAACTTAATATCAGATGAATTAACCGAATACCAACTGATCCCAAAGATGCTGGCTCTTGCCGAGAAATGCTGGTCGATGCCCAATTGGGAAACGGAAGCGGATTCCGGTGCACGGGAACTTTCATTTCAGAAAACATATGCCGGCTTTATGAAACGACTGGGTGAAACGGAATTGCCGAGACTCGATTATTATCATGGTGGCTACAAGTATAGAATACCGGCGCCCGCAGTGGTTGCACAAAACAATCAATGGTGGGTGAACCATGAATATCGCGGTTTTATTATTCGATATTCAACGGATGGATCGAAGCCAAATTCGGGAAGTCCTGCGTACAAGAAACCATTAAGTACGATTACGAAAATCAAACTCGGGGCTTTTTCAAAAAGCGGTAGGGGAGGAAATGTGGTATCGGCTTTCTAAAAAGACGCTCTTTGTTGTTTGTGTTGTTGTGCATTTGCGTAAAATAGGGAGATTTCACACAAATGCACAAATGACGTCCTGCTGAGGTGAGCAGAATTATTTAGAATTGGTGAAGTCTAGCAGTAGTCTGGCGGAATTCAACTACCAGTTTACCGGAACAGGGTCTTTTCACGGATGTGCAACCGTTAAATACCGGGAATGAAAGGGTGAATTCGCAGGAGTAGTCTACTAGTAGTCTACCAGTAGTCCACCAGTAGTCTACCAGAAGTCTACTAGTAGACTACTGGTAGTCTATGGGTAGTCTACCTCAACGAATTCAGCAAACGGAAAAATAATTTCTAATTTTAGCCGCAGACACTTGTATCTATGAATTTTCAAAGTATTCCTCCTGATAAATCAATAGCACTCTTTGTAAAAAGCATCCTGGTGTTTGAAGAAACGGCAGAAAATCAAAAAACCGTCCTGCCTTTTTACGCTGATGGTTATCCGGGACTCATGTTTCATGAAACAAAGAATGGATTAGTGGTAAGTCCACACAACAAGAAAATGCCGGATTTGTTTCTGTATGGACAAACTATTAAACCCATCGAGCTAATCATGAACGGTCCATATGAATTGATCGTATTTCAACTTTTCCCATTCGTGCTGAAAAGTTTTTTTCATGTCAATCCAAAAGATATCAACGATGATTGTTATGATTTGCGACGGCTAAAAACAAATACAGTCACCGACACGATTCGGGATCTCCAAAAAAAAGTTGCATTAAAAGAAAGAGTTCGCGTCATCACAAGTTTCTTGGATTCGATGTTCCAGGCATCTAAAAACTTGCTGGATTTCAAAATCAACCAGGCTATCCAAATGATAATTGCCAAGAACGGGCAAATAATTATGAAACAACTTTGCAAAGAATTAAAAATAAGTGAACGGACTTTTGAAAGAAGATTTTCTGATGCAGTGGGGATCTCTGCAAAACAATTTTCAAAAATGATTCAGTTCCAATCTTCATTACAACAATTGACATTGAAAGATTACACACTCCTTACCGACATTGTATATTCAAACGGGTTTGCCGATCAATCACACTTCATAAAAGTATTTAAAGCATTTACAGGAACGACTCCAAAGAAGTTTAGCGCTTAACCTTTCGATTCTTCAACTGGCGGTTTTGTACAATTTTATTTTTTTCATTGAAACCATCTTTGCAGGAGCAAAGAAGAATTGTACCTATTTCTCGTAAAGGCGCGGGGATAGCAAAGGACGCTAAGATTAATTGTAAGAAGCTTTGCGGCCACGCGCGGAAAAAAATCATTAAAATAATTTTATGATCTCAATTCAAAATGCAATTCTATTTATCGCAATTCTTTTGTCCGGTTTGGTAGCGGGATTGTTATACGCATATTCTTGTTCTGTCAACCCCGGTTTAAAAGCGCTTTCGGACAGAGAATATCTGGACGCAATGCAATCGATCAATGAAGCGATTCAAAATCCAATCTTCTTCTTATCATTTGTCGGATTGCTGGCGGTGTATCCACTTTCCGTGTATCGCGTTTATACAAGCCCGTTAAATTCGTCGGCTTACCTGATGATCATTGCCACCTTAATTTATTTTTTTGGTGTATTCGGACTCACCATGTGGCGCAACGTTCCGTTAAATGAGCTGTTGGCAAAATTTGACATTTCCCAAGCCTCGTCCGGGCAAATCACTGCGATGCGGCAAAGATTTGAAGGTCCATGGAACAATTATCACGGTGTCCGAACTTTCGCATCTATTTTGTCCTTCGGCTTAACTATTCTGTCCGTCATGAAACAAAAAATCTAATCAATGAAAAAAGGATTCATATATGCAAGTATTGGCGCAACCATTTTCGTCACTGCCTGCAACAAGAAAATCTACCAGGATAACGGGGAATCCATTTACAAAACAGGGCGAAATATCGAAGGTAAAACGATGCTTGACAAATCAGCATCGCGGATCAAAATGGTCAATAGTTGTAAAACATGTCATGGAAAAAATGGGGACGCGATGAAACGAGCCTCAATAAAATTCAGCGATCTCAGCAATAACAAATATTTTTCTGTCCCCTATAATGATACACTTTTCTTCCGGTTTCTTGATCATGATCTGCGAAGTGATGGAACCAAAGCGGATATTGGTGTGATATGGAAAATGAGTAATAAAGACAAGATTGATCTTTTGCGATATCTGAAGAGCTTATAAAATCAAGCTCTCTTCGCGACCATCAACACCTGGAACATTCCTGGTGTCTGCTGCACGCATAAACACTTCGTGATTTTTTTCAACAACAGTCAACGTGCGCCCACTTCCTTTAGCTCGCACGTTGTCGATGACCTCGAATTCAGCAGCTGATTTTTTCATGGATGATCGTCAACTTTCTTTCACCATATGAGGCGAAAATATATTTGAGCTGGTTGTCAAATGCTACACTGTGATTACATGTTGAGTAACCATTTACCTGCATTACTCCATTTCGACTCTTAAAAAATTGCCGTTCTCGTCAAAGATCACATCTTTACCGTCCACTTCTGCCTCGAAATTCAATTTGCCATTCGCCTTTGTAATTTTTGCAGCCTCTCTAATTTGTTTTCCCTTGTACTGCTCTTTGATGTATGCCAGGCTCTTCGAAGGAAGCTCATTCAACTTGATATTGACTTCTGACTCAACGATCGTTCCATCCGGCCTAAAAACAGATATCATTCTTGAGCCGACATTTAAAAATTCAACTTCGTAGTTGCCCTTCTCAATTTCCCAATTTGTGTTTGTTGCGGAAGGATACATCCTAAAAAACGAAGTTTTAACAAGGTCAGGAACTCTTACAGCGTCTATCCTTTGTGAATAGCCAATGGATGCCATGACAATGCACGCTGCAGCTATTACGACTCTTCTCATATTCTGAATTTATATTTGCAAGTATTTTGTAAGGCACATTTTGAACCTGTCGAAATGTTGAATATTGCCGGATTATTGTTCAACAGTTTTCAGGTTATCATTCGGATTACGATCAATTAGTTTGCCAAAAGGATCAATCCCCACAGTCTCTGGTTTCCCTTTTACAATAATGGAGAAATGGTGAGTGCCATGTTTGAGTTTATATTTGTTTAGATAGAGGACTTTGTTTTTGTTATCACCATTCATATCGGTTGTTTGTTTTCCCAAAATTCCGATATCGATATAGTCATTCATTTTTTCTGCCTTTACTTCAGTCCCTTTATCATTCAACCATGACTTGTCTACAGTTACATTAAAATCCACTTTATATTCATCCTTGTTTCCAGTTTTTGAAATCGTAATATCATCGACCTGGTTATCATAAAGCGTTACTCTTTCCCAGGTATCATCCAGGTAATACTGCATGGAATCCGGAACATGTTTGCGAATTATTCTCAGTAAGTCGGACGATCCTGCAAAAGGCCCGTCTTTTTTAAATGCATAGTCATTTTTAAATTCTCTAAGTGCAGCATTGATTGAATCTTCGCCAATCAAATCTCTTAATCCATACATTGCGACGCTGAACTTATCGGCATATTCATACCATTTATCTGCCGTGAGAAGTGGGTGCTCCGGATCTTCAAGATGCCTGCGAACAAAAAGATAAAACGACAGCTGATCTAAAAGAACACCCCGCATATTTTCTTTGCCCAGTTTTTTTTCCATGAGGATAAGCGCACCGTAATTCGATATTCCTTCTGGTATCACCATCGATCCTGTTGTATGATTCGGTGCAACCTGAAAGCGCCACCATTGTTGAGCAAGCTGTCGTACTGTTGGAAAATAGGAATAGTCGAAATTGGCGGGACTGGAAAAATCGCCGTTCCAGCCAAACGCCTCTGAATAAGTGTTCATGGTAGCCGTAGATGTTTCTTGCGGCCCGAACATAGATGTTTCGGCGAGCCGGATATTTTTAAATGGATAGGCCCCGTATGCCTTGCTGTAGTAGGCGAGTCCATCTTTGTACGCCTGTATAAAACGGTCAATATTCGCGGCGTGTTCGGGATGAAAATAGAGGTCAATATAAATTTTGTGATCAAGCATGACGCTGTCCCGTCTCTTTGCATAACGCGCGGATAAAATGCCAAACGGCATATAAGTGCCTGGTTTATTTTGCGAGAAATGATAATAATTTCGATCATTTTTTTTCCATGCTGAATCGAGCTCGCCTGGTGCGACAACAGTTTGATCAGACGACGTACTAACGGTCATGTCTAACTGAAAAAGATCCGCAACTTCACTAGCACGCAAGGTCCGGATCCCGACTGGATCATCCAGTGGAATATCTTCATCTTTTTTTGGTGGGAGATTGCTTTTTTTCCGTACATATGGACTAGCGACTTCTTCGTCGGCATCATAACCTACGTCTGGCAAGCCTCCTGTAAAAAATATTCCATTTCGAAGCAGATTTCCGAAGTAGAAATCATTGGAGAATCCGGTGTGTCTGACATAAGAATTTATCTCCAATTCTAATGAATCGCCCGGTCTCAATGCATGGTCAAGTTCATATAGCCGGAAATCTGATGAATCTTTTTTTGGTTTGAACCAACTGAAAAATCCGCGGTCAAATAAAAGCGGGCACGTGTATCGAACAGGTTTGCCGGCGATTTTGATCGAATAATCGGTCAGGTCCTCCATATCAAAGAGCATCTGTTTTATTGGTTGACTATTTTTATTAACAATGGTGAGAAATCCGTGCATGTATTCTTGTTGCTCCTTTGGGAACAAATCGATGTAGAGTGTCGCAGATGTCAATTTGGGAAGGGGTAGGTTCTCGTATCGTTTCAATTTCTGTTCGTAAAGAATTTGCCTGTCGGTTCGCTCGGTCTTCATTAGAAACGTGTTCAGGTAACTTATATTATAATAGATGTATGATCCGATCAACAGAAACAATACCGACAACAGGAGAGTAATTATTTTAGTCGATTTATTGAAACGTTCCGGAAGAACCTGCAAGCGTTCTTTAAAGGAGGTATTTACGCCGCGATAATAAAATAATGCGGCAACGATTATTAGTAGTCCGCCACCTAATAACCAGTATAAGTCAAACCAACTTATCGGAGTAATCATGTGTCCGATGCCGTTCATGTCTGCAATTTCTGCCTCCGGAGTATGCGAATATAAAAGCAGGTTGTAGTTGAAAATCCCAGAATCGGCCAGAAAGAACATTCCGATCCAAATAACTGAACCTACAGCATGGGCGACGAATTTATTGTTAAGCACCGTGTGAACGACGTAGCAAAACATAACCATTTCCAGGAGTTTTGGAAGCAATACAAGAAAGATATAACTCGCATACGCCGGTAAATTATAATGATAAAAACCTTTGAGCGTCTGCACAACGATTCCCGTCATAAATGGAATGAAGGCCAATAAAACTGCGAGCAATAATAATGTGATCAATTTGGAACCGTTCATGACCCAGTTCGGAGGTGGGAGAGAATCATTGATAAATGCATAGCGCGTGGCGCGATCACGATGAAGCGTTTCGCCCGTATAAAACATAATAATAAAGAAAATAAAGAATGGGAAAACATCATTGAAGATCCGCAATAACATTACGGTACGTGAAAATTCCGGTACACCATACGTTCTTTGACCAATCCAGAATACGAATCCAAGAAATAAACTGCCGACGACAAATATGATCCAGAAATAATTGTCACGAATGATATTTAGTATTTCAATTCGCGTCAGGTTGATCAGCGTTCGTCTCTGATATGGCTTGACAAAACTGACCTCCGGTTTAACAAATGCAAATGATTTTTCCTTGGCAACTGTTTCGTCGATTGCAGATCTGTCGCTTCGTCCACTAAAGAATTTTTCGAATGTAAATCGGATGAACGTGATAAGAATCACAACCAATCCTACAGTGGACCACAACAAACGGTTGATCAGAACTGCGCCAACGATTGGGATCAGTGTGGTATTTTGTTGCGTGGAATTTGAATTGAATGTTTGATATCGCACGGGGTTGAGAGCAAATGGATCTGCAATATTAACAACGGTTACATTGGTTGTGTTATTTAGAAAAAAAATAGAGATGAAGTAACACAGGAAAAGAAGTATTCCACCAAAATAAATTACTTTGATGTTCCTGGTTGCAGCGACCAGTCCAAAAAATAATGAAGATGTAAAAAAGATATTTGGTAATGCAATAGTGAGAAATGGATGCAGATAATAAACGAGTCGATTGGACCCGAACTGCGCCGCGTCTTTCCAACCCAGGCCCGGCCCGATCTGCGTTCCCAAAAAAATGCCGATTGGTATGGCAGAGCCAATAAATATCATGCACAAAAAAGCACCTACGTATCGTCCCCAAAAGTATCCTGATTTAGTAATGGGGTAAGTAAGGTAATAGTCTTTTGTATTGAATTCGATATCACGATACAAAGCAGTCCCCATGATCGATGAACTCACAAGCATCATCATCATTGTCATCCCAGCCATCCAAAATGCAATCAGGTAGGGCGAGTTGATATGTTCCTTGTCTTGCACAGGCAAGGAGCCCGTTCCGAAAGAAAGAATGCTGAATACAAGTATTGCTGCAAAATATAGGTAGACAGCAGGTCTCCTTATCCTGTTTGAAATCTCAAACAGAAGAATTTTAAAAAACATAAAAGAGTTTTTTGATGGTTATATGGTATTCACGTCAACCATAGTTGCAATGTTGCTGAAATAAACATCTTCGAGACTAGGTGTGGTTTCAACAAATCCGTCACCCGGATTTGTTTCCTGTAAAATTCTTATGTGTAGTTTGCCGGCTTTGAGTTGCGTCGAAATAACGTTGAAATCTCTGCGGTACCTTTCTATTTCCTTTTGATCAATCGCTTTTGTAAAGACTTCATGATTCAATCCGAGTACTGCCTGGTCAGGATCGCCGGAGTATAATACTTCTCCCTGGCAAATAATGGCAAAACTCGAACAGAGCGTGCTGACATCTTCAACAATGTGTGTAGACAATATGACGATCGTGTTTTCTCCAAGCTGACTTAATAAATTGTAAAAGCGATTTCGTTCCGCGGGATCGAGCCCGGCCGTTGGTTCATCGACAATAATTAATTTTGGATCTCCTATCAATGCTTGTGCAATGCCAAACCTTTGTTTCATCCCTCCTGAATAAGTTCCGAGGTGTTTCTTGCGGTCGGTAAAAAGATTTACTTTTTGAAGTAAACCGAGAACGATATCTTTTCGTTCACCTTTGTTCGATAACCCCTTCAATTGCGCAATATGATCAAGCATCCTTTCCGCGGAAATTTTTGGATACACTCCAAACTCTTGCGGGAGATACCCTAGTAATTCTCTTACTCCTGCTTTATTGTTCAATACATCTAAATCATCCAAAAAAACAGTTCCACCATCGGCTTCCTGGAGTGTAGCGACCGTTCTCATGAGTGATGATTTACCTGCGCCGTTTGGTCCAAGTAATCCGAACATCCCGTTTGTCAATGTCAATGAAATATTATTTAACGCACGAACACCGTTGGGGTATGTTTTGGATAATAATTTAATTTCAAGTTTCATAGTTAATAATTTTTTGTCACTTCTGATTTAGCAATCGCAGTGTTTCACCATTCACAATCAAATGCGACATGGGATCCAGTGTGTAGTGAATATTTTGATTAAGAGAATTATTTAGCAGCCACAATGTGCTTTTGTTTTTTATTTTCAGATCGGCGAGTTTTATCTTATTGGCAGTATCCAGGATCAAATTCGAACCGCTTTCCTTGCTTAATCCAACGTCAGCAACTAAGACGTTTATGACATTGTCGATTAACCTGATATTGCTTGCGTAATCTTCGAAGACATGTAACGTATCGAGATTAAATCCTTGGATGACCGTTTGTTTCCAACCAAAATCTCCAACCGCTGTGTCAGTTTTACCCAGGTTGTCTTCTCGGAAATTCGCGTTTGATGATATGCCTTGAATCTCCGGGCACGATACAAATAGTACGTAGTCGACCCAATCATTTCTGAAACCGTATTTAAAATCAGCTTTCACCACGAGCGTATCGTTTACAACGTTGACATTTACGTATTCAGAAAGTGCGTTCTCCGAAAATAATGCAACACGAAAAGGTCCTTTGACAATTTTCAGATTGATATTCGTCGCAGATTCGAGCCGGATGAATTTGAATCCGGGAAGTTTGAGATTGAAATAATTAGAAAAAGGTATTTTATAGCTACCTGTTTTGAATGCTGCCTGCAATTTGAAATTGTAGGCCATAGCTGCAGAAAGAAACAGCAACAGGGCGGCAAGAATAAATTTAGTGCTCGTCTTCATTTCTCTTTTTTTATTTTTTGCGCAACTCTTGAATCGAGAAAGTTCTCATACTGCTTTTTTATTTCGTCCGGTGAAATGTCCAGTAGGTACATATTTTTAAAAACCTCGGGCAAATGGTAACTAACAAAATTTTTTTTCCTATACGCCTTTACTTTTTTAAATCCGTCTTCAGCTACGAACAGTCCCAGTCCGCGTTTATTAAAGATCACTTCAATGCTTTGCAGGAATTCATAAGAACGCATTACCGTGTTTGGGTTCACTTCCAGTTCAACTGCGAGGTCGCGGACCGATAAAATTTTATCTCCCTCTACCCAGGCGCCAGAAAGAATCTTGTCGCAAACAAATGCGGCTATTTGTAAATAAATTGCCTCGGTGTCTTTAAATTCCATTTCGCCCGGGTTATACTTGTTTTTCTTTAAATCTAAAATAAGCAGCTATCCAGATGAATAAGGTAACCAACATCATAACAATGTTTGCCCACAGTAAATCTTCACCATCGCGCGGTAATTTGACGATATATTGTTGCTTGTTCTCTAAGAAGCGTGCAGGGCCAAAGATGAAAGTAGGCTCAACTGGTTTATTAAAAAGCCGGGAAATTACAAACGTGTTGAAAAATATAAATACCCCAAAAAAAATGAAAAAGATGAATCCGGTTTTGATGAATTGAAGTTTTTCGAAACGCAAGGACCCATAAATTGCGATTGAATGAAGTAGCGAAAATACGAGCCAATATATGTGGCTGCCAGGTCCGAAGATTGAAATCATCGCGCTATGATTACCCTGAATGTTCTTCAGGTTAACTAGTACAAATAAGAGTAAATAAAAAATTGCGCAATATGCCACAATAAAAACGATGTAAGAAAAAAACCAACCGACCAGGAATTTTTCAAACGTAGAAGCTGGTAGCAATAAAACCGGGATCGATTTTCTTTTTTCTCCAAGATCATTGAAGATAGTGCTGGTGAAAATTGTCCCACCGACAATCAGTAAGTTAACAAACCACGCCAGTTGAAAACCGCGGTCGATATCCCCGGGCAACATATATAGTAGAAAAGATGTCGCAAGAAACATGACGCCAGCCAACACGGCCAGTGACATCAGATAATTCCTGTAATGATCTATAGTATGCTTTGAAAGCAATTTTCCAAAACGCCGGGCACTAAAAATCGTACTCATTATTTATCCGATTTTAAAACTTCCAATAACTGTTCACTGCGATTTGTCACTCCGTTAAATAATAATTCCAAATCGATCTTGCCGTATTGACCACTTCGATTTTGCAATATGACCTGGTTGCCTTTAATATTTTTTTCATGGTACAGGATGCCGTCATTTGCTGTGTCAGCACGAACGCCAAATTCAAGAAGCTCGGTTAATTCGTCCAAAGATTTTTCCACGACTATGTTATGATGATCGAGTATGAGCAAAAAATCAATCAGGCTATCCAAATCCCGAACCTGGTGCGTAGAAATTATGATGCACCTGGAATTTGTCACTGCCGAAACAATTAATTTTCTAAATTGAACTTTCGATGGGATGTCAAGACCATTCGTTGGTTCATCCATAATCAGGATATTCGTGTTGGTAGCAAGGCCAAATGCAATCATCACTTTTTTCTGCTGGCCATAAGACATAGTGGTCATTACGGCCTCCGGATCTACATCAAGAATATTCAAATGGGAATAAAAATCCTTTACGTTAAATTTTGGATAGAAAACAGCACTGGTTTTTAAAAACTGGTGCGTAGAGATAGGTGGAACAAATATTTCCTCTGGAATGAAATAAATTTGTTCCAACGTAGCCACATCTCTGCGCGAACTGTTCTTCCCGCTTACAAGGCAATGACCCAATTGGGGAAAAGCAAGTCCCGCAATATTTTTCAACAACGTTGATTTCCCCGAACCGTTTTTTCCCAGCAAGCCGTAAATGTGTCCGCCATGCAGGGAAAGATTCAGGTTTTCAAAAACCGGTCTCCCTTTTTGGTAGGCAAATGTCAAATTTTTTATCTCGATCATATGGTGTACTAGCGTAATAGTACACACAAACGTAAGACAAAAAATTGAAATTGCAAATCCTTAAAGATTATTTTTTGAGATGAGAAGACAAATGTTGGGTAGTCTACCAGTAGTCTACCAGTAGTCTACCGGTAGACAACTGATAGACTACTGGTAGACTACTAGTAGACTACTTGAATTACTTCACGTTTCGATTTCCGTTTTTTCTCGCCGGATGAAACGTGAAATCACCCTGTAGAGGCCGTCAACTTCGTAGAATCGGCCATCAACTCATTGAACAAGTTGACAACCTCCTTCATCAGGTTGACAACGGTATCGATGAGTTCGCTCATGTAACCTTTTGTTGGCACCGGTCAGGTGACCAAACTGATTGCCATAGTAGTAAGAAAGACATTGCTGCGGTCCTTGTCCTGAAGTTCAATCGTTGGAGTCGTGAGCTTTTAATATATCAAAATCGATATCCCGCCATAAAAATCAACGCAATGTTCTTATCATCAAGATGAGTTGAGTAGTAGAATTTTGCTTCGGCGCTCACTACAAACCTTTCTGAAATGGCTCGCCGATATCCCAATGCGGCGCCTAGATCTGCAAATGAAAAGGATGTCGCATCGAAGTTTCCATTAGTAGCAGTTGCCTTGTTGAAAAGAATGGACTGGCCCATCGAGAAATTAAAATAATAATCATTCAAAAATTTCATGGAGACAACAATCTGTATCGGAACAGCACTGTTTACGATATGAGCATTTTGTCCCGAAGAGTTTGACGCTTTCAAAGTATATAACCGGTTGTAACCTGTTTCAATTCCTAAACTTAAAAAATGTTCCGGCTCCCACATGAATCTTGCCACAAATGAATAGTTGAATGGTTTCACCAAATCCTTTCCGACCTTAAGATTATTAAAGTAATAGTTCGGACCAACGCCCGCGTATAATGCCCATTTGAGTCTTTTATTTTTTGTTGGACTAGTTGTTTGCGCAGCCAGACCTGACGATAAAAGACAAATCAATGAAACGAAAAATATATTGCGGAGATACATATACATCATTTCAGGTTGAATCAAATTCAATTAATTAGAATAGGGTATAGAAATCATACACCACATACGCCGGGTAATCCGTAATAAATCCATCAAACTTGCCGTTGACGAGATAGTCGCGAATCAATCCTTTCGAATTGAGCGTCCAGCTGAACACTTTTATTCCCTTGCTATGTGCTTCTTCTACGTCGTTTAATAAGAGTCCCAGCGTATATCTCGGACCAAAAAATTCACTACCCGTAGAAATTACATCCGGCAAACTCAGCTCACACAAAGTCGGCAAATCTGCGTATGATGGTTGTTTATTAAATTCATCAATGACATCCTGAGATGGCAAACCAGCGAACATCACAACATCTCGATGTTTCGCAGCTGCATTGGCATAGGCATTTCTTATGACGGGCTCCAAGTATTTGAAAATATCCGGGTCACCTTTTACATCCATCCAAAAATATTTTAGCGTTGTAGAATCGACAAATGCCTCCAGGACTTGTTCGAGAGACGGTATTTTCTCACCATCAGTCAGGCGCACATAGTTTTCCAAAAAATCAAAGTTGTATTGTATGTATTGGCCAAATACGGGACCCTTTTGTGTGACACGAATATTTATTGACGCATCGTGCGCGCAAATTGGAACATGGTCCTTTGTAAGTTGGATGTCGTATTCCAATCCAGTACATCCATATTCTTCGGCATGTTTCGCACCGTTGACCGAGTTTTCCGTGAATGGCGGATCCGAGCCGGTTTGCACACCATGATGCGCGAAAATGATGAATTCATGATCGATTGCATATTGAGTGAAGGATCGTTCGAAGCCCCACTGAATCGCCTGCGGATCATTTCCATTTTCATCACTCACGAAACCGGTAAATTTTAGTCCGGCAGTAGAACCATTCAACAAGAAATCGGAAGCACCATCCGACTTGGCGACAGAAAGAGTAATTTGTCCCTGGGCCTTGCTTTCCGAGTAACGCCAAAAACCTGAAAATTGAATCGAGCTGTCAGTTGGATTCAACCCGTAATTCAGGATGATAAAAAGACCAGATTCGTTGCTGAAAAAAGACACTTTGTATTTCGACACTTTACAAACGAATTCCGTTCCGAGTAAGGTACTTCCGTCAGTTAGTTTGTAAATCGCTTCCATTTTCTTCATCACAGTGTCCGAAAGTGAAGTTGTGTTATCCAAATTGGAATTGGTATTCGGAGGCGGAACCGTTATTTCACTTTTCCGGCACGAGCTGACAGCGATTGCGAAAATAATCATATAAAAAGCGAAATATCTCACGGTCTATATTTTGATAAATTGATTCCAAGTTGGAAAGATGGTACTAAATAACGGTAATGGTTAACCGGAAATGCCGGCCACGCCAGGAAGTGATACCTGAGATTTGCCAGGTTTACTCCAAACGACATAACTTTATTCTTATATAGTCTCTGCTCGTAGCTGATCGTAACGCCATACCCATTGAGAAACGACTGTGCCACCGATATCAGGTGACCGCCCTGGTCAAGATGAAGCGAACTCGTATAATATAAATCACCGCGCACCGTGATGGCTGATTTTCGAAAACTATATCCAAATACAATGGAAGGCTGCTGTTCCCAACCGCTGATAGCAGTTTTGTAGCCAAATTCACCCAGGTAACCAAACATAAACGCAAACTGGTAACCTATGCCGAAGTGATAACGATCGTGCGAATAATTCCAGAATGGACCGAAATTGAGCCGGTTTGATACAAATAATGTCGTCAGGGAGCCTTGGAAATTAAAACCGTGGGGTAGCGTATATTTTCCGCTGTAAGATATCATGGGTACATTGATCGCGTCCAATGTCCAATCTGGGGGAAGAACCACGTAGCAAATGGAAAGCGTGTTCGTATATCTCCAGGGAGGAAGGTTTTGTGGGAGCAGAAAACTTGCTTTACGAATGTCGAAGTTGTCCTCTTGTTTGTTGACAGTATTCGATTGCTGTGCAAAGCTTCCGGTTCCTGCCATAAAGACCAGCACAATCAAGGCCAATAATTTCAAACGATATGATTTCCAAAGTTCCATTTCGGTTCAGTATTGAATCAATGTTGATTCAGCGAGATTTTGTCAATTAACCAGGGAGTATCTAAACTACGACACATCTGGTATCGGATCACCGTACATGTAACGGTTAAATGGAAAGATATTTCTAGAATTTCGGGTCGAATGCTCCCAAATGATCGCTCAAAGAGCCCGCTGACGCGCTATTAGCGTTCTTTCTACATTTTATCCGCAGTCAATTCATCCGCCCGTAAAAAAAAGTTCAGCGTTCCATCAAAAATTATGATCAAACCAAGTAATATCGTATTAAAATTTGCGAACAGATCGTGAGATTATGTTCAATTTCAAGGTTACATTTGTATTAGGTTTACGGCTCGACGATCCAATAGTTTAACTGCACGGAACTGCTTAGATTGATCAGGTGTTTCAGTCAGTCGTCAGAAATTTTAAGATGCCCATGCCCAGAAAGATAATAACGATTGCAATTTTGTTGTCGGTAATTGTATTCTATTTTGCCTCATGTTTTAGGGATACCAAAAGCAAAGCGGAATCCATTCCCGAAACTGTCAGTTTCAATTTTAATATCAGGCCGATTCTATCCGACAAATGCTTTAAATGTCACGGCCCCGATGCCAATCACCGCGAAGCTCATTTTCGCTTAGACATCCCCGATAGTGCACTCGCTCCGCTTAAGGTAACGGCGGGCGCCTTTGCAATTGTTCCCGGAAAGCCTGAACAGTCGGAATTGATAAAGCGAATCAATTCTCCGGATACCGGCTATATGATGCCTCCGGCTGATGCACATCTTGGACTATTAACCGAGACTGAAAAAAAGCTGTTTGAAAAATGGATCAGGCAAGGTGCAAAGTTTGAAAAACACTGGGCTTTCACTCCTCCAAAAAAAATACCAGTGCCATCAGTCGATAATAAATCGTGGGTCAAGAATGAAATTGACAATTTTATTTTGGATAAGATGGCAACGCAGGGTTTGTCACCCAATGATGAGGCGGATAAAGAGCGATTATTAAAACGCTTGAGTCTCGATCTCACGGGTCTGCCGCCGACACTCGATATGATGGACCGGTTTCTCGCCGACAATAGCAAAGATGCTTACGAAAAAATTGTTGACGAACTTTTGAAGAGTCCGCGATACGGGGAAAAAATGTCCGTGCATTGGCTCGATGTCGCCCGTTATGCCGACAGTTACGGATACCAGGACGACAATATCCGTACACAATGGCCATGGCGCGACTGGGTAATTCACGCGTTCAATGAAAATCTTCCCTACGATAAATTCCTGACCTGGCAAATTGCAGGGGATATGCTGCCAAATGCAAACAAAGAACAGATTCTCGCGACTGCATTTTTCCGCAATCATAAATACACAGAGGAAGGTGGTGTTGTGCCCGAAGAATACAGGGTTGAATATCTCATCGACAAAGTAAAAACTTACGGCAAAGGTCTACTAGGTGTCACGATTGAATGTGCACAATGCCACGATCATAAATATGATCCGTTTGCACAAAAAGATTATTACAGCCTGATGGCTTTTTTCAATAACACAAAGGAAATAGGGTACGAAGGTGATGTCTCCATGTCGAAACCATCGAAAATGCCAAAATTGAAAATAGAGAGGGACGACATGAATAATCTTTTATCATTTATCAATAGTAAAGGTTATGACTCTCTCTCGGTTTCGGTTATGGGTGAACGTGATACCTTGAGAAAAACATATGTCCTCAATCGTGGTCGCTATGACGTGCCTGGAGTTGAAGTACAACCCAATGCAATTCCTGCAGTCATGAAGTTTGATTCCACGAAGTATCCACGGAACCGTCTCGGGCTTGCCGAATGGACAGTTAATAAAGAAAATCCGTTAACAGCAAGGGTTTTTGTTAACCAGGTATGGCAGGAATTCTTTGGACGAGGTATCGTGAAAAGTTCCGGAGATTTTGGAATGCAGGGAGATCAACCTTCTCATCCGGAGTTGTTGGATTGGATGGCAGTTGATTTTATGGAAAACGGATGGGATATTAAAAGACTCGTAAAGCAAATTGTAATGTCCGCAACATACCGGCAATCGGCCAAAACATCTCCCGAAAAAATAGAAAGGGATCCTGAAAATATTTTTATATCGAGAGGTCCGAGAAACCGTTTACAGGCAGAGTTCGTACGCGATCTTGTATTATCAAGCAGCGGACTTTTAGTAAATACAATCGGCGGCGCCAGTGTAAAACCCTACCAGCCAAAAGGACTGTGGGAGGCTGCCACATCTGGGCGCGGTGAACTCGCAACATATAAGCAGGATCATGGTGATTCATTATATCGCAGGGGCATGTATACTTTTATCAAACTCACCGTTCCTCCACCAACGATGATCATGTTCGACGCGAGTAACCGAGATCAATGCGAAGTGAAACGAATAAAAACAAATACGCCGTTGCAGGCACTTATGTTGATGAATGATCCCATGGTGCTCGAAGCTTCGCGCGTGCTGGCTGAAAAGTTATCTGTTGAAAATGGTTCGGACCACGATAAACTTGTGAAAGCATTTCGCCTGGTCGTTTGCCGTAAGCCTTCAGAAAAAGAATCCAAAGTGATCACTGATTATTATACTGATCAATTGCAGTTATTCGAAAAGAAGCAGCTTGACGCTGCCCAAACGATACATGTGGGCGAATATAAGTTAAGTGGAAAAGGAGATATCAATCAAACGGCCGCACTGATGAAAGTGATTGAAATGCTTTACAATTTGGAAGAAACAATAACAAAGACATAGTTGATAATTTATCACTCGATAATTATTACATCATGGAAAAAGAAATTTTGGAACATGGTTTGAGTATAAATCGCCGACGATTTTTGTCGAGATTAGGTTGGGGTATTGGCAGCGTCGCGTTGGGGTCACTTCTCATTCCCGATTTATTTAAAAGTGGCGACGAGGAAAATATCATTTCTCAATTGCCTCATTTTGCACCCAAGGCTAAACGTATCATCTACCTTTTTCAAAACGGTGCGCCTTCACAACTTGATTTGTTTGACTACAAGCCTTTGCTTCGCCAAATGCATGGCCAGGAATTACCTGCTTCCATTCGAAATGGTCAGCGACTAACCGGTATGACCGCCGATCAAAAAAAATTTCCCCTTGCAGGATCAATCTTTAGGTTCGACCAGTATGGCCAATCACGGGCATGGATAAGCGAACTGTTGCCTCACACATCTAAGGTCGTTGACGATCTTTGCATTGTCAAGAGCTTGTACACCGAAGCGATCAATCATGACCCTGCTTTAACTTTCTTTCAAACAGGGGCACAACAGGGAAATCGCCCGAGTATGGGATCATGGCTGAGTTACGGTCTCGGCAGTGAAAATAAAAACCTTCCTTCATTTTGTGTATTGTTATCGAAAGGAAAAGGAGACGGACAAGGCGTGTATTCAAAACTTTGGTCAAATGGATTTCTTGATTCCATTCACCAGGGTGTTCAATTCAGCAGCGGAGAAAATCCTGTTTTGTATTTGAATAATCCTGAAAGTATCTCGCGGTCCGACAGAAGAAAAATGCTCGACAAACTTTCGGAATTGAATGAAGATTCATACAAAGATTTTGGCGATCCCGAAATCAAAACCAAGATCCAGCAATACGAAATGGCTTATCGTATGCAGGCAATGGTGCCGGAGATCACCGATCTGTCAAAAGAACCTGAAAGTACTTTAAAACTCTACGGGCCCGATTGTCTCGTGCCAGGAACTTATGCCGCCAATTGTTTGCTCGCGAGGAAACTTTCCGAAAGCGGAGTCAGGTTTGTTCAGCTTTATCACCAGGGTTGGGACGGGCACGTTAATTTACCTGCAGAAATCAAAGGGCAATGCAAAGATGCCGACCAGGCATCTGCTGCACTCATCATGGATTTAAAACAAAGAGGCTTACTCGACGAAACATTGGTTATTTGGGGTGGAGAATTTGGAAGAACAAATTACTGCCAGGGAACACTCTCTGTCGAAAATTATGGAAGAGATCATCATCCACGTTGTTTTACAGTTTGGATGGCAGGTGGCGGAGTAAAGCCGGGTGTGTATGGAGAGACAGATGAATTCGGTTATAACATTGTGAAAGATCCGGTACATGTTCACGATTTTCATGCAACGATACTTCACCTGATGGGAATCGATCACGAAAAACTTACGTTCAAACACCAGGGACGTCGTTACAGGTTAACAGATGTAGCCGGCGAAGTAAAAAATGCTTTAATTGCCTGATTTGTTTCAAGACAAAATAAATGAATATGAACAGAAGAAAGTTTATTATGAAAACATCACTCGCTGCTGGTGGTGTATTTGCTACTCCTTCTTTTTTGAGCGCCCGGAAAAATGGAGATTTAGTACTTGGTCATAATAATAAAAAATATAAAATCAATACGGCGTGGGGACAGCTGGATATCCAAAGATATCCTGTCAAGGATTGCCATGAAATGGTGCAGGATAAAAAAGGACGCATCATACTTCTCACGAACGAAATAAAAAATAACGTCATAATTTATAACAAAGATGGAAAATTACTCGAGACCTGGGGACATGAGTATCCAGGTGCGCATGGTCTGACTTTATTCAGTGAAAATGGAGAAGAAGTATTATTCATTTGCGATAACAACAGGCACCAGGTTATTAAAACTACTTTATCTGGTCGGGTACTCATGGTGATCGATTATCCAAAAGAAACCGGTCAATATACAAAGGCGGAAGAATATATTCCTACAGAAACTGCTATCGCAGAAAATGGAGATATTTATGTTGCCGATGGCTATGGAAAAGATTTCGTGATACAATATGATTCCAAAGGAAAATACATCCGGCATTTTGGAGGGCGTGGTGATAAAGAGGAAAATTTATTGAACGCACATGGAATATGCATTGATAACCGCGACAAAAATAATATTTCACTGATCGTCACATCGCGGCAGCAAAATGCTTTCAAGAGATATACGATGGAAGGGAAATATATCAATACCGTCCCACTCCCTGGTGCGTGGGTATGTCGCCCTGTGATCAATGGTGATTATTTGTACAGTGCAGTATTGCAAAGCAGTTCCAAGGTGGATCAGAAATCCGGATTTGTGACCATACTCGATAAGAATTTTAAAGTCGTTTCGAACCTCGCGGGCAGTGACCCTGAATATAAAAACGATAAGCCGGTTGAAATGTTCCAAACCAATTCCGTGTTCCAATATCCACATGATGTATGCATCGATGACGATCAAAATATGTATGTGGCGCAATGGAATTCCGGCCATGTTTATCCATACAAGTTGGAACCTGTTGCGTAATCACCGCACCCAACCGTAATTAAATGAAACGATGAATTACTGGAAAAGTTTTTTATTCGGCTTAACGATTGCCGCCAATTGTCTCCTTGGATTTTTTTTAATTTTTTATGACCGTCTTGTTGTACCTGGCTGGTTGCAGGTCGCGGGGAGAATGCATCCATTATTTCTTCATTTTCCAATTGTCTTACTTGTCATTTCTGTCTCTTGGATATTATTCGGACGCAGACTTAATATTGCACCTGCTTTGTTCCAATCGATCAGTGAATGGATGTTGCTGCTTGCGGCTGTAACATGCGCCATTGCCGCATTGATGGGAATATTTTTATCAAAAGAAGCCGGGTATAATCCGGAGATCCTCGAATGGCACAAATGGAGCGGCATTTTTATCAGTTGGTTGACCTTGCTGTGGTATTGGATCTATGATCGAATTGCAAAATTCAAATTGTTATCTGTTACGGCGATAATAAGCCTCGTGATCATTTTATTTACCGGGCACGAAGGCGCCGGAATAACTCATGGTGAAAATTTCTTGCTTGCGCCTATAGAGAATGGAGTAGTAAAAAAGCCTTCCTTTGATGAAGCTGTTGTATTTACCGATATGGTAAAACCAATCCTCTATTCAAAATGCATGAGCTGCCACAATAGCAAAAAAGCAAAAGGAGAATTGGTACTTGAAACGCAGGAACTAATTCTAAAAGGAGGAAGAACCGGTAAGCTGTGGGATACTACAAAAGCGGGATTTGGATTATTGTTCGATCGGATCCATTTGGCGCTGGAAGAAAAAAAACATATGCCTCCGAATGGAAAAACTCAGCTGACCGAAGAAGAAAAATCAATTCTATATTTCTGGGTGAAAGGAGGAGCAGATTTTAAAATTAAAGTCAGAGATCTCTCGCAAAAAGATACGTTGCAATCAATCGCAAGAGACGTCTTTAAATCTGCAGAGCTGGACGAAGTATACGATTTCGAAGCTGCAAATGAAAAAACCGTTGACGATTTAAATACAAACTACCGCGTCGTTTCTCATATTGCTAAAGAATCACCGGCGCTTGCAGTAGATTTTTACGGCGCAGCTTTTTTCAAAGCTGACCAGTTAAAAGACCTTTTGAAAATAAAAGATCAAATCGTATCCCTGAATCTAAACAAAATGCCGGTAGTGGACGATGACTTGAAAATAGTTGCCGAGTTCATTCACCTGCGAGAATTAAATCTTTCGTTTACCAAGATCACCGCGGCTGGAATTTCTTACCTGTTAAACCTTACACGTTTAAAAAGCATTTCTTTATCCAACACAAAGGTGGGAAGCGATGGTCTCGAAAGGATTTCTGCCTTAAAAGAACTGAGTCATATTTACGTATGGAACACGCCCGTGACGACTGGAGATATTCAACCGATCCGGAAAAAATATCCGGGGTTGCAAATTGAAATCGGAGTGAGAACAGATACCATCTTATCAAAATTGAATCCACCCATCCTGGAAAATGAGGACGCAATCATTGATACGCCTATTCGCCTTAAATTAAAACATTATGTACCCGGAATCACCATTCGCTATACATTGGATGGATCCGAGCCGGACTCAATTCACTCGCCGGTATATGACGGCACGGTTCAATTATCACAAGAAGTGCAAATGAAAGCGAGAGCATTTAAACCAAATTGGCTCGGCAGCGAAGATGTGCAATTTCAATTTTATCATGCAAGCTTTCATCCCGACACGATCATAATGAATAAACCTCCGGATTCATTGTATAAAGGAAAAGGAGGCAGAACGCTTCATGATAATGAAAAAGGCGACTACAATTTTGGTAGTGGAAAATGGCTTGCGTTTCGGAAGAATCCAATGGAGTGCACGATGGATTTTTCAAAACCAATCCCGGCGAGTTCAATCACGATCAGTTCACTCGTAAGTAAAAATGCGCTGGTTTTCCCACCCGATAAAATTGAAATCTGGGGTGGTGCGAGTGCAGGTAACTTACGGTTGCTCGGGCAAATGATTCCCGATACAGCTGTATCACTGCAAACTTATCTTACACTGTTTAAATGTAAGTGGAAGCCAACGAATGTGCGGTTTATAAAAGTGGTCGCAATCCCGATTGCAAAAGTTCCGAAATTTATTCCCAATCCAAAAAAGCAGAAGGGCTGGTTTTTTGTCGATGAATTATTTGTCAATTAGAAATTATCTTTATCACACACCACTTGCAGCCCGGCGAAATTTATAATCAACTCAAGCTGAATCTGATGCTCTTTGCGATTCTTTGCGCCTTTGTGTGAAACGAAATTTCACACAAAGGCGCAAAGAAGAACCAAGGCTTTTAAGTTGGCTCGTTAAAATCAGCCGACATTGTAGCCGTCTTCCATGCCTCTAGTTCTGCATTCATCGCAGCCAGTTTTCCGGACGCCCTGATATAAGCATCGTGCCCAAGATACAAATGCAGTGGTGGCTCCGCACTTTCCGCAAGCTCTATAAATATTTCAGAAGCTTTCTCAGGGTCGCCAGGTTGTTTACCGTTCATCGCGAGGTAACGTTCGCGCGTTACTTTGATTGCTTCATATCCATCAATACTCGTGGCAATATTGGCGATGGATTCTTCTGTAAGGAATCCCGTTCTGAATCCTGCTGGTTCTACCACGGTTACTTTGATACCAAATTCTTTTAGATCCAACGCAAGTACCTCGGAGAATGCGGCAATCGCAGCTTTCGTGGCCGAATAAATTGACCATCCTGGTGCGCCGACAAATCCCGCGACTGAACCCATATTGATGAAATATCCGGATTTCTGTTTCCTCATAATTGGCAACATCATTTTTGTGACATTAATGGCTGCGATCACATTCACATCAAAAATCTTCCTGACATCAGTCTCACTGATTTCCTCTACCGATCCCATCATACCATAGCCAGCATTGTTTACAACAACATCAATGGTCCCGAATGTCGACACAGTTTGTTGGATTGATTTGTTAAGCGAATCCATGTCGTGCAGATCCACTGACAAGGGCAAAAAATAGTCGTCGTTTCCTATTTCTACAGCGGCACGTAATTTTTGCGAATCGCGGGAGGTCGCAGCAACTCGATATCCGCTCCTTAGCAACTTTTTAACGAGAGTCAGTCCGAAACCTTGTGACGCGCCCGTTACAAACCACACTTTTGAATGATTCATAATTTTTATTTTTGATATCAACAATTTGTTCATTCACATCAAAACTCTTTTTAATTATTCGTTTACATCGCTGATCATTTTATTTACGATGAGCCATTTTCCATCGAGTTTGTGAAACGAGAGGAATTCATGATAATTAAAATCATACATCTTTACTTTCAGTTCAGCAACAGCAATGGAGTTGATCAATTTAATTGAGATGATGTCCGTTTTGAATGGTTTACCAGAATCTCGTGGACTTTTCCGGTTTTTAACTCCATCGAGATATTGATCAAGCGTTCTGAAATACGGAGCTCCCTGCACATCTCCAAACATCAATACATCTTTGTAATAAACCTGTTTTAGAAGATCGATATCTCCCTCATAAATTCCTTTGAAGTAATTGTTTTCAAGCGCTTGTCTGATCAGTGCCTGGTCTTGTTGATCGTTGTTCATTTGCTGGTTGGGTTGTGCCTTTAGCGCTGCCAATAAGCAGATTAAAAAAGCAGTTAATAAAAATGGTTTCATATCTGGCGATTTGCAAATGTCGTTTTCGTTATTGTCAATTCCACGACCCCTATTGAATTTAATAAAGAACCGAAGTTGTAGACAAGAAATAAACCGTTGTTACGGACTAAGTCAGCGTTAAATCGGGCATTTAGAGAATTAAAGCTTGCGCCCCGGTGTAAGATTAGCTTGAGAGTATGTACGGCACGCAACGATTAACGCTGAGATTCGAAACTAAAAAGAAATACGGACCGTATTAATATAGGGAGAAGTAAAAGAAATTTTCATAGTGATCGTATGAAATGACGGCTTATCGATTATCGAGCCAACTCAAAAATTCACTGGCTTTTTCCTTTGCAACTAATAGCTTTTCTGAAATCGAAATCGTGGGGTTCACCAGCAATTTTCTAGCGAAGTAATGTTCAACATCTTTAATTGCACGAAAATTGATAAGGTATTGCCTGTTCAATCTGTAGAACTGCTTTTCAGCTAATAAATTTTGAATTTGATCAAGCGAATATTTCACAAAATATTCCTCCCTGTCAAAACAGGTAATCATAGCCGATTCATGCCTGATTGAAAAATACGCGATGTTATCGACAGGGACAATAAAATACTTGTTGTGTTTAAAAACAAGGAAGCTTGTCTTAAATGCCTGGTCCGACTTTTTCGCGAATGTCCCGAATATAACCGGCCGATCTTTTGGTTGCATTACATGCGCAGTTTGCGATTCCATGTCATTTGATTTTATTGGATGATGGTTTATATTGACAATTAAATTATTGGATGTACCCTGGTTTGTGAAAACAATTCAGTGCTACATGCCACCAATAAACGAATGTTAAATAATTGTAATTTCTTAGTTGCGGATCTGAGTGGATTCAAAAAACTAATTGCAACAATTCTTGCTCCAAAAACCTGTACAAAATTGTTTTCCTCAATTTAAATACAAATGGAATTGATATATGTTTTCTCCAGATCATTTGCAACAGGGTTATCGTGGCAAGCGCTCCGTGTTTTGGAATGACTGTTTGGACACAGACTTCGTCCGCCTGGCCCATATATATATTGTTTGAGTGCAATTACAACAATAAATTCATTGGACAATTTCCAAAACAAAAAAAATTCGACAATGAAAAAAAGTACCAACATTCTGGCAACTACGCTGGTCGCAGGAGCTTTTGCCATGCAGGGCTCAGTAAGTGATGCACAAACAGGTTCAGCTAACCCTTCGTTGGATGAATCGATCCGTCCATTTCATGTACAAATCCCCGACAGTAAACTCGCTGATTTGAAACGTAGGATTTTGGCAACGCAATGGCCCGATCGTGAATTGGTTAAAGACGCGTCACAAGGTGTACAGTTCGCGACGATGAAAGCACTCGCGGATTACTGGGCCACGAAATATGATTGGAAAAAGATGGAAGCGAAACTCAATGCCCTTCCACAATTTGTAACAAAGATCGATGGCGTCGACATTCATTTCATTCATGTTCGCTCAAAACATAAAAATGCGTTACCCGTTATCATCACTCATGGCTGGCCCGGTTCAATCATTGAACAGTTAAAAGTGATCGGACCATTAACCGATCCAACTGCCTATGGTGGAAAAGCCGAAGATGCATTCGATGTTGTAATACCGTCACTCCCAGGACATGGTTTTTCGGGTGTGCCGACCGAACTCGGCTGGAACCCGGTTCGCATTGCCAAGGCATGGATCACGCTGATGAAGCGACTTGGCTATACAAAATTTGTTGCGCAGGGGGGAGACTGGGGCAATGCAGTTTCCGAATCCATGGCCGTCATTGCACCACCTGAGTTGCTTGCTATTCATACCAACATGGCAGCAACCGTTCCTTCAGAAATCACAAAGGCATTGGCAGCTGGAAAAATGCCATCCGGACTTTCGCCCGACGAACAAAATGCTTATAAACAGTTGGAATATTTTTTTAGCAAGGGCCTGGCTTATGCAAGCGAAATGGGAAATCGCCCGCAGACTTTGTATGGAATTTCCGATTCACCAATCGGACTTGCAGGATGGATACTCGATCATGATATCCGGAGTTATGAATTGATCGCCCGCGTTTTCGATGGACAATCAGAAGGTCTCACCAAAGACGATATACTTGACAACATCACATTGTATTGGGTCACCAACACCGCCCAACCGGCTGCACGTCTTTATTGGGAAGCAACGCAAGTTGCAACAGGCGGTTTCTTTGATCCGAGAAATATAAAGATACCAGTTGCTGTAAGTGTCTTCCCTGACGAAATTTATGCAGCTCCGCAAAATTGGGCAGAAAAAGCATATCCCAAATTGATTCATTACAACAAACTAAGCAAAGGAGGACATTTTGCAGCATGGGAACAGCCACAGGCATTTACGGAAGAACTTCGAGCGTCATTTAAATCGCTTCGAAATCAATTGGCGCTGAATTGAAAGTAAATGGAGAAAGATCGATGTAGTGAAAATATTTTGTTTCACACAAAGACACAAAGACACAAGAAAATCTTTTGTGCCTTTGTGTGAAACAAAACATTTTCATTAAATCAATCTCTCCACCTACTTCCGAACCAACTCCACAAATTTCACCGGTCCCAATAATCCTGACGGCAATAATTTTGAATTAGCCTGGTAGAAAGGCATCGTTGTAAACGTTATTTTATTTGCAACGTTTGGTTGTGCATCACCGATTAATCGGTTCACCCAAAGATTCGTTACACGAATTTCAATATTGTTTTCACCGGGTTTGAGTGCATTTGTTACGTTGACACGGAAAGGGTGCTTCCATAAAATGCCAAGCGACTTTCCGTTTACTATTACTTCCGCTAAATTTTTTACATCGCCGAGATCCAGCCACAACTCCGTATCTGCAGCGAACCATTCTTTGGACGCCTGGATCGTTTTTGAATATACAGCAGTTCCGGAAAAATATTTTATTCCTGCATCAGCATTTTCCGAGAAGGAAACAAGCTTGTCAAATGTTGCATTTGCGGGAGCTCCGCGATTGATTTGAAATTTTACTTTCCAGGAACCTTCAATAGTTGCAAGATCTTTAGTTTCTGCTTTTCGCAACTCAACAGCATTCTTGACCGACTTATCTTTAAATACAACGAAGAATGCATCGTTTGGTTCCATATGGAGTTTAACTTTAGTAACACCGTTTGTAATGGTGTAAGAAAGAGCTTCTTTCCTTCCTGTTTCGGCGGACCATAATTCTGGTGTTTTTCCTGCAATACGAAATGTTGCTTCAATATCCTCAACCCTGTCGTTCCGGTTATTGATCCAGTAAATATCTCTATCATTCGTTTTGCGATGAACCCACAGTAGTTTTGTATTTGATTGAGGTTTATTATAGGTGAAATCGAGGTCGATATTTAATTCATCAATCGACTTTACCTCTGTTACATTTTTGTTTGATGGGGACCATGTGTCGTTTACAAGCCTGCTGAACTCGTCGGTCTGATCTTCCAAACCAAGTGGTGTAGTCGGTTTGACTCCGGTTATGATTGCACCCGCTTTGGCAAGTGCATTTATCTTGCGCAACACCGGCAAGGACATTCGCACAGCATTACTATCAAGCACGAGAACACGATAGCTCATACCGCTTGGTGTTACAAGTCTTCCATCTTTTGCCGATAATAAATGGATGAG
>Ga0163162_10000754_pt1 | contig 30110 bp, 22 predicted proteins | sample S55metaG_FD_115310 | JGI IMG/M metagenome (GOLD analysis project Ga0163162, IMG submission 115310) | Switchgrass rhizosphere microbial communities from Kellogg Biological Station, Michigan, USA - S5-5 metaG | ecosystem: Host-associated > Plants > Roots > Rhizosphere > Soil | place: USA... | reverse complement strand
TTTACTCATTGCGAGGCCAAGCCCGGTGCCTGATGATTTTGTGGTGAAATTCGGCATGAAGATTTTTGAATGCATATTGTCAGGAATGCCTTCGCCATTATCAGTTACTTTGATCAATATCGTTTCATCTTTTAATTCTTCACTCACGCTGATAACACATTTATCCCGGCCGTGGCAAGCTTCTAACGCGTTTTGCAACAGATTTGTAAAGAGTCGGTTCAATTGTGTCTTATCAGCATACACCATCACCTTTGGGTGCACCGGAACCCATTTGAACAAAAGATTTTCTGTTGTTTCGTATAGTGATGTCAGTGAGTACAACATTTCGTGCAAATCAAAGACTTCGTTTTTTGGATTGCCGATATTGGCGAACTGGGAAAAATCGGCCGCAATCTTAGCGAGGTGATCAATCTGTTCGACGAGTGTGCGGGCAACGTTTGCGGTTAATTCTTTTACGTTTCCGGAATTATTGTTAATCGCCTTTTGCAAATATTGGATACTAAGTTTCATGGGCGTCAACGGATTCTTGATCTCATGTGCAACCTGTCGCGCCATTTCACGCCATGCACCTTCCCTTTCACTTTTTGCAAGTGCCGCCGCACTCTCTTCCAATTTTTCCACCATCTTATTGTACTCTGTAATCAATCCACCAATTTCATCTTTATTTTTCCAGACAACAGGTTCGTTTGTTTTACTCAGGTTTACCTGCCGCATTTTTTCCGTGATCAATGTAAACGATGAAGTGATCCTGTTGGTCAGGAACAAAGCGATCGTTCCCGCAATTAGGAATATGAAAACGTTGAGATTGATGATCGTCACCAGGAATTTCGAAATTTCATCGTTCAATTCGTCTTCGGTACTAAAGGACGGCACGTTGAGATACGCGCAGGCGGTTCCGCTTCCAATTCGTACCGGGCAATAAATACTCTGATAAGAAATCCTTCCCATTTTTTCATTATTGAAGTATTCAACGGAATTGAGTTGATGCATATAATAGTAGGCCAGCGGATGCATTTGTTCGCTGAGTATTCCTTTGGTGTATACAAAAGGATTGGAAGAAACGATTAAATCCCCTTGCAGGTTATATAAGTTGATATCGTTCCCGTTGATCTCAGCAACGTTATCGATCAAACGTTCGAGCTGATCTTTCGGCACGAGCGTTTCAAGATTTACTGAATCGTTGTAAGCGGAAAGATTTGGTAGCTTGTCCTGGATTTCTTTCACCATCACTTTTAACGAACTACTGAGCCGATCCTGGTTGTTGCGATTATAGCGGTTGATCAGGAAGAAAATAGTTGCCACGCCAATCACAACAAACAAGAAAAGGCTGACGAATATGATGGTGGTATGAATTTGCGAACGGATATTTAGTTGCAGGTATGTCTTGATCTGTCTCCAATGCAGCCTCGTATGAATTAGAACGGATGCAAACCAAAAAAGAGCAACCAGCAGTAAGAATGCGCTGAATATCCACGCGAATAAAGTGATTGCCTCGATCAATGAATTATCCTTTTTGGCAATCACGATAACTTTATCATCGGTTATACTGTGCCATAATTCATCGTAGGAGCCTACCCTACGTTGGTAAAAATCTGTTCGGGGAATGAGGCTGTCGTTCAATTCAGTTGGAAAAGGATAGTTGTTGTAATATGTGATCAAAGATCCATTGCTATAAATCGCATAAGAATAACTCGGCGAATATTCGGGAAGATATTCTTTTCGTTGTTGAGTGAGCTGAGGTACAAGTCCACTAATCTTATAATTTTTTGGCTCCGCCAAAATAAAAAGATAGCCCACCGCTTTTTGTGCAGGGTTTAAGATTGGTTTTTTAAAAATATAGGTGAATTTATCGTACGATTTCTCGTAATATTCGAGATCCGGAATTGACGTGGGCTTGCCTTGCAGTTTGAAAATCGTATTGAGGACATCAAAGGAAACCGAATCGGAATTGTATAAAGGCTTTTCGGCAGAATCGTAGGTATAGATTTTCGTGTCATACTTATTCAGATAGGCAACGAAATTTATATTGATCAAACTGTCTTTGATAAATTGGTTTACACCCGGTTGCTTGAAGCGTGCAAAATTATCGTATAGGAATTCGTTATCAAATGAGAGCAATGACATGCTGACCATCTTTTCACTCGACGGATCCAACTGTTCTGCAATACGATTCGCAAAGCCTCTCCTTTGCTCCAATTCAATTTTCCTGTTTTCAAAAATGATGATGACCGACATGGAGATCGAAAACACAAAAAGCCAGAATAACACTTCGGACACGTTCAGCCGGTAATTCAGTCCGGAAAAGAGATTGCGCAACATGATCCAGACATATACAAGCAACCACAACAGAACATAGATATTCAACTCGACTTTCGAGGTGTCATGGCTAAAGGATAGGAGCGACAATCCCGTGAACGCAATGATGATATAGATCACCATCATACTGCCGCTTTTGATATTGACGCGGATAAGTCGCAATAATATCTGTGTAAAGAAAAAATAGCTTAGCGCCATCGCGGCGAGGACAATAAAGCCAATAAAACTATAGCTGTTAAGACTGAAAAAGTTTGTTACGTTAAAGGATATCCGGGCATCCGCTACCAGGCTTTGAACGATGTCGGCAAATACAAATGTCGAAAGAACGGTTACGACAAGCACAACGCCGACGAGCAGCCATCGCTTCCATGCCCTGTTTAGTAACGGCAATGCGTATTCGTCGATCTCCTGCTTGATGAAAAGAACGATCCAGCAAAACAACAAGGCATTGATCAAAAGATCCCCAAGTGATTTCAATACAAAATTGGAACTGTAAATCGTCGGATCAAACAATTCATATTGACGGAGCTGAAGAAAATCCGGGAAATAATAAAGAAATCCACGAAGAATCAAAACGATTAAAGTCAGAAATACGATCCCCGTATACCGGCCGAATTTTTCGGAAATTGAATGAGCAGCGTTGTGTATGAGAACCAAAATCAGCAACACACCGATCAATATTGTCGAGAGTAGAAAACCACTAAATTTTGCGGCATGATAACCCGGGATCTTTTGAAGATAAAACAAAACGTTTCCAAAGGAACTTTTAACGGGGAACTCAGTTTTTAATGCAGTAATACGGACGCGATTCTCTGCAGACGATGAGCCAACAAACTCAGGTTGCAGGTTTTCCGGCGAGATGTAGTATTGCCAACGAATTGGGATCAGCGCTGCAAAAAGCAGGGAGCGATGCGGACCCATCGCAATCGTGCGCCTGATATATTCATATTGACCGTTACTCAGATAAACGAAATAATTACCATCCGCCCGGCGAAGCAAGCTATCCGGCATAGCAGAGCTTTGATCACTCCAAAACTTTAACGAATACAAGTTGATTCCGTTCCTTGCATAAAGAAAAATTCCATAATTCTTTTCAACAAGTTCGTCAAGCTCCGTTTTTGAGTACTGTTGATCAATAAGTTTTTGAATGAGGGCGGAATCTATATATAGGTTGGAAATTTCTTTTTCTCTTTCCTGCAGATACGATTCGATGGAATTACGAATGAGTTTGGTCGAGGTGTTACCGGCAAGGTATAAACGAATAATATATGCCGCAGTAAACACAACAAGTACCCAAACCATCAGGTACACATTCTTGCGAAAGAAATTTATTAGAAAAGACTTCAATCCTACGATTTTTTCTTTTTAATTGTATCCCAAATAGCATCCATTTCTTCAAGGGTCATTTCAGACAGGGTTCTACCTTTTGAAAGGGCTTCTTTTTCCATGCTGGTAAATCGCTCAATAAATTTTTTGTTGGTTTTTTCTAGCGAATTCTCCGCATCTATATGCAAAAATCGTGCGTAATTAATGAGTGAAAAGATAACATCGCCAAATTCCTCTTCAATTTTGGCCGGATCGCTCTCGTGAACTGCCTCTTTTAATTCGTCTAGTTCCTCTTCTACTTTATTCCAGACCTGTCCGGCGTGCTCCCATTCAAACCCAACCTGCTTTGCTTTTTCCTGTAACCGCGTAGCCTTTACGGTTGCAGGCAATGAAACTGGCAGACCATCGAGGACAGATTTTTTTCCTTCCTTTAATTTCAACTTCTCCCAATTTTTTTTAACATCTTCTTCATCATTCACCTTTACGTCGCCATATATATGCGGGTGTCGAAAGATCAGCTTTTCTGCGATGCTATTTATTACATCGGTCAATGTAAATTGATTCTCTTCCTTCCCTATCCTTGCATAAAATAAAATGTGAAGTAACAAGTCACCCAATTCCTCCTTAATTCCTTTCCAATCGTTGTCTGTAATCGCATCTGCGAGTTCATAAGTTTCTTCGATCGTCATCGATCGAAGCGTATGGATGGTTTGTTTTTTATCCCATGGACACTTTTCCCTCAAATCGTCCATGATATTTACCAATTTCAAAAATTCGTTTGCGACGTTATCTTGTTGCATAGTTAAATCTGTAAAATTGAAAAGACAAAAAAGAACATGAATAAGGTCATGAGCATAAAAAATGAAAGTATAAACAGGATGACGTATTTGGCAAAAGTTTTAAATCCACCCTGCTGATAAAAAAAGCGCATTGCCTTATAAAAATAATATAGTGAATAAAGTGATATGGCTACGCTGATCCAAGTTACCCACGACCAGCTACTCACATCTTTAACGTATTTGATTAGAAATATAAATAACAAAGCGATAAATGAATAAATGTAGAGATGGATTGCAAAAATCCCGTGATCAGCGTAATAAAATTGTTTGCGGCGCACATAGAGCAGTTTCAACAGCAATGCAAATAACGGGAGTGATATAAATAAAAGTTTTGGGAAATTGTGAAAGAATGCTTCGCCCCAATCAGCAAAAAACTCTTTTGTGTTTTCTTTATATTTTTCATTCAGGGCAACTGCCTTACGTTGAAATATTTTCCGGAACCAGCCATCGCGCAATGAGTCAGGCAATGCGTGTTGCACAGAATCATATTCACGAACAGAAGTGTATTGTTCATTGCTCTTGCCAAAATTGACAACCGATCTGTTTCGTGATTTAACGGAAGATTCGGTCGACCCTTGCGAAGGCGAATTTTTAAACCCTGAAAATGCACGTTCTATTTCTATTGAATCTTCTTTTGATTTGGCATTTGCTAGTGCCTGCTTTTTAGCCCCGTCGATTCCTTTGCCATTTACAACAAAGTTGTTGCTTTCGGTAAGATGTTTTACATCGTAAAGTGAAAAAAATATTATGAAAAAAATCGCCGATGTGAAAACGTACATCCGAATCGGGTGAAGGTAGCTGATTCTTTTTCCCGAAATAAATTCTCTTGAAAGAAAGCCTGGCTTAACAAGCAGGTCCTTGACGGTGGTAAAAAATTTACCGTCAAAATGTGTGATGTCATAAAAAAAATGTGATACCAGGTGCCACGCAGATTGCTTCGGTTCCACATTCTCCTGGCCACAAACATGACAATATAAGCCATGTAACGACGCGTTACAGTTCAAACAAATTTTTTCACTCCTTTCCTTGAGATGCGACAATATGAAATTTTGGCTAAAAGTAAGGAATGGTTTGCTATTGAATAAAGAGAGCAGATAGCGGACTTCGCTCTTTACTAAGCCCGTATAATCGCTGGTCGATTTAATGACTGTCCACTGCCCTGCCGGCTCTCAAGTTGCCCGGCATATTAAATTCTCTTTTTTTTCGTTTTAAGATTACACTTTTAAATTTGCGACTTCAATAAAAAAAAATGAAAGGACTGATTGGGATTCTGTTATTGTTTATGTGCAGTGATTCGATGGCTCAATTCTACTATAAAGACATCCTCGCGAACAGGCAGACGAGCGATAAATGGAAGATGTATAAAGACAATAAGATCAGCTCGGTCAAATTGATCAGTTATGAGCCCAATGGTACACCCACGGAAGGATTTGACTGTAACCAAACTGTTGCGGCGGATTTTTCAACGATCGATACCTACACACGTTCCAATGCAAGCACCGTTTCCAACCTGGTTGCGTATTACGATGACAAAGGACTTTTGACAAAAACTATTGATACAAGCGATACATATCAAAGCACGAGTGAATATACGTACGATGCAGGTGGAAGGCTTTCGACAATTATCAATACAGCGGTCGAGACAGACAATCATGTAAAAAGTATAGAAAAACATATCTGGACCTACAACCAGCAATCGGTACCGGTGAGTATGATAAAAATTAAAGACGATTTAGACACGACGTATGTCCAATTCACAATTGACGATAAAGGAAATGTAATCGAAGAGAAGGCTGTCCGCAATGGAGTAAAGCTCCCGGTGATATATTATTATTATAGCGATGAGAACCATCTCACAGACATCGTACGCTATAATGCAAAGGCGCAAAGGCTTTTGCCCGACTATATTTTCGAATACGCTAATGGTCGTGTGAGCTCGATGCTATTTGTGCCTCCCGGAAGCGGTGATTATCAAAAATGGATCTTTCAATACGATGAAAAGGGGTTGAAAAAAAGAGATACCTGCTTCAATAAAAAGAAAGAATTATTAGGAAAGGTTGAGTACCAGTACAATTACAAATAGCACTTTTTCTCCCTCGCAAATAAATGCTGCAATTTGTTTCACATAGCTGAAAACAAATACTGATCTTCTCCGGAGCTGCTAAAGAAAATTCCCTGTCCCAAAAAATCTACAACACCAAAAAAAATCAATGTTGAAACGTGGATAAATAGTGTTTTACTAACATTTAATCAACAAACGAGTCTGTGGCAGAAAGTTTGTTCCTTGGAAAATTCCATTTTTGAGAGAGATCGTTGAAAACTAAATGGCAATCCAAATTTTTAACCAACATAACTGCTCTTTTTGGCAAGAAATTTGTTTACCCATATCGTCCTTTGTTGTAGCGTAACCTTGAAAAACCAAAATCCAAGTCTATGAAAGGCAATCTTTACGCCCTTAGAAGATTATTTTCTTCCTATACTAACCTATTCTCACGACTCATATTGGTTTTTACAATGTTTTTTTCGTTCATGTATGTGAACGCAAAAACAGTTGTAATTGGAAACGGAACGGGAAGCGTTTCGCAAACCTCCATGACGGGTTTAACTCCGGGAGACGTGCTCGCAATCCGGCCAGGATCTTATACCGGCGGAAATTTCTCTAATCTTTCTGGTATTACAATCATTAATAATGGAGGACTCGTGACCTTCACCGGGTTTGTCACATTGGCGAACAACGTTGATGTAACAATATCAGGTACCGGTCTCAGTTCTCTCCAATACGGATTTGCGTTTAGCGGTGGTGGTTTTAATATTACTAGCCGTTGCCAGGGACTTAGACTTTACAATTTCTACGCAAACAAAACAGGAAGATTTATTGACGTTTCAGAGAACCAAACTACCACTACGTATAATGGAACTGCAAACAGTATCCGTTTACAAAATGCAACGTTGGCAAATCTAAGACTTATCAATTGCGGAAACATGATCTGCGGATCGTTTGGTCATGCGTATAATCTCGCAAATTTTGTGGACAGTATTGCTGCTTACAATATCATTTATGATTCTGTGCCAGACATTGGCCAGGTCGTATCAGCAGCAAATATTTACAGATTCGATTTTCATGATATGACAATCCACCTTCCTTCAACTGTTCATTCAGGAAAGGACATTGGTGTTTTCAGTATCAATGGAGGAACCGGACAATTACACAATATATATAGAAGTGGTGGCTGGGGATGGTTGATCAGAATATTTGGAGCCGCCATAGGAAATGTTCCTGGCGATGTTTGGGTTTATGATAACATTGATTTAAACGGTACTTGCTACGGAACGGCCGAAGTCAGATCAGACAGTATCGAATGGTCGAACACAAATAATTTATTAACGGGGATAAACATTCATATTATCAATAATACCGGGGGTAACAAGATTGATAATTTCGGAACATACACTACAGCCGTTGCATTAATTCCGAATCTTGTGCCCGGATATACAGCGGAGGTACGGAACAATCTTGCCTTCAACAACCAGAACCCGGGAAGAGCCGGTGGCGGCGTCGAATTTTGGCAGCCTGCCAATCCTCCCGTGATGTCAAATAATTTTTACTATAACGACTACAATGCTGCAGGCTTAGTTGATGCGGTGAACTGTTTTTTGAAAAGCACAAGCCCCGTGGTGGATGCCGGTACGACTGTGAGTCGTACAAATAAAGACTTCGCTGGTGTCTCCAGACCCCAAGGAAAAGCGTATGACGCTGGCGCACGTGAGTTTAACCAAAACACACCACCACCAACGAATCAAGCGCCGGTTGCAAAAGCTGGAAACAACCAAACGATTACACTTCCGACGAATTCGGCTTCTCTCGACGGATCAGCTTCTTCCGACCCGGATGGAACAATTGCATCTTATACATGGGCACAGATATCTGGCCCATCGACTGCTACTATAACGAATGGAACCACGGCAAAACCAACTGTTGGTACTTTACAAGCGGGAACTTACGTGTTTGAATTAACCGTAAAAGATAATGCAGGTGCAACAGCAAAAGCCCAGGTAACGATAACAGTAAATAGTCCAGCAAATCAAGCCCCGGTTGCAAAGGCCGGAGCCAATCAAACCATCACGCTGCCTACAAACTCGGCTACGCTTGATGGCAGTGGTTCTGCCGATCCTGATGGAACAATTGCTTCATATAGTTGGGCTCAAATATCCGGACCATCAGCCGCTGTAATCACTAATGGGACTACGTCGAAGCCGACTGTCGGTTCTTTACAGGCCGGCGCATATATTTTTGAATTGACTGTAGTAGACAATAGCGGCGCTACAGCAAAATCACAGACGACAATTACAGTAAACAGTCCGACAAACCAAACTCCGATAGCAAACGCCGGCGGAAATCAGACGATCACTTTACCAACTAATTCAGCTACGCTCAACGGAAGTGCTTCGTCCGATCCTGATGGAACGATCGCTTCTTACGCGTGGGCACAGATAAGTGGACCAACAACTTCCACCGTAACCAACGCTGATTCTTCAAAGGCCACGGTCAGTAATTTACAAGCCGGAACTTACACTTATGAATTGACAGTAACTGATAATATAGGCGCAATCGCAAAGGCACAAGTAAAAGTTATAGTGAACCCGGTAGCGAAGACAAACCAATTGCCAGTTGCGAATGCCGGAACTGATAAAACAATTACGCTTCCAACAAATTCGACAAGCCTGGACGGGTCTGCATCGTCTGACCCGGATGGAACCATTGCCGGATACAGCTGGGCGCAAATTAGCGGACCTTCAACTTCTACCATTGCTAATGGAACAACTGCAAAACCAACTGTAAGCGCATTACAAGCGGGAACATATACGTATGAGTTGACTGTAACTGATGATAGCGGGGCAACAGCAAAAGCACAGGTAAAAGTAATTGTGAACAATGCTGCTGCCAATCAATCTCCGGTTGCTAATGCTGGTGCAAACCAGACGTTGACTTTGCCGACAAACTCAACCAGCTTAAATGGAAGCGCTTCCTCTGATCCTGACGGTACGATTGCATCGTATTCATGGTCACAAGTTTCAGGACCAGGCGGAACTATCACCAATGCAACGGGGGCTTCTACAACAGTTATTGGATTAACAGCTGGAACGTATGTCTTTAAACTCGTGGTAACGGATAATAGCGGGGCAACTGCAACAGCAAACGTTACCGTTGTTGTAAACCCTGCAGTCAATTTACCGCCAACCGCAAACGCAGGCGCAGATCAGACAATTACATTGCCAACGAATTCCGTAAACGTTGATGGAAGTGCCTCGGGAGATGCTGATGGAACAATTGCTTCATACAGCTGGTCACAAAATGCCGGACCTTCTTCTGCAACTATTGCAAATGGAGCTGGCGCAAGCACTGCAATAACAGGACTCGTTGCAGGTACATATGTATTCAAACTCGTTGTTACCGATAATAATGGAGCTTCCGCAACAGATTCAGTGATCATCAAAGTAAATGCTGCTCCAAACCAGGCTCCGATTGCAAATGCTGGTACAAGCAAGTCAATCACATTGCCGACAAATTCAGTTGGTCTCAATGGATCTGCATCTTCGGACCCTGATGGTACGATCGCTTCTTATAGCTGGGCACAGATAACTGGGCCGGGGGCGTCGACAATCACCGGTGGAAATACAGCAACACCTACAGCCAGCAATCTGGTAGCCGGTACATATACTTTCGAATTAACTGTTACAGACAATAGTGGAGCTAACGCCAAGGCACAAGTGAAAATCACTGTGGCGCCTGCTGCAGCACCAAATACACCGCCGTTAGCTAATGCTGGTGGAGACATGACAATCACATTGCCGACAAATTCTGTGAACCTGGATGCAAGCGCTTCACAGGGTTCATCTGGAACAATAACAAATTATACATGGACGCAAAGCTCTGGTCCGTCGACAGCAACAATTGCAACTCCGAACGGAGTGACAACGGCAGCAAGCGGACTTGTGCAGGGAGTGTATGTGTTCAAACTGGTTGTAACAGATAATAATGGTTTGACTGATACTGACTCAGTTGCAGTCAGAGTGAATAAGGCATCCAACAAGGGTCCTGCTGCAAATGCAGGTCAGAGCAAAACGGTTACACTGCCTAAAAAATCAGTCGCTCTCAGTGGTTCCGGATCAGATCCAGATGGTACAATTACATCATACAGCTGGACACAAGTTGGAGGACCATCTGCGGCAACTATTACCGCAGCAACTACGACGACACCAACAGTTGATAATTTGCAAGCAGGTCAATACACGTTCCAGTTAACGGTGACTGATAACGACGGCGCATCTGCAAGTGCTCAGGTGAAAGTGATTGTGCTCGCCGCTCCGAACCAGGCTCCGGTTGCAAATGCAGGAATAGACAAAGCGATCACATTGCCGGCTAATTCCATAGCACTTGATGGAAGTGCATCGTCAGATCCTGATGGAACAATCGCTTCCTACAGCTGGGTTAAAGTATCCGGCCCTGGAACACCAAATATTTCAAACGCAAATACAGCAACGCCAAGCGTTACTGGTATGCAGGCAGGCGCATATATCTTTGAATTGACAGTGACCGATAATAGCGGTGCCACTGCTACAGATCAAGTAACGATCTCTGTAAATGCAGCGGTAACGCCGCCAGCTACGAATCAGCCGCCGATTGCGAACGCAGGTTCTGACGCAACAATTCAAGCGCCGACTAACGCAGTTAATCTGAACGGAACAAATTCATATGATCCTGATGGCTCAATTACATCATATAATTGGGCACAGGTTTCAGGTCCGTCTGCATCAGTATTGCAGAACCCGACCACTGGAACACCATCAGCGCATAACCTTGTGGCAGGAACATATGTCTACGAATTGACAGTAACGGATAATGATGGGGCTACCGAAAAAGATCGCGTAACCATCACCGTTAAGGCTGCAACACAGACACAACCTCCGGTGACAAATAACACGCCTCCAGTGGCAAATGCAGGACAAGATCAGACAATTACGTTGCCTACCAGCACTACAATGCTTGATGGTAGCGCCTCAACAGATCAAAATGGTACAATTACAAGCTACCAGTGGACGCAGATGAACGGACCAAATACCGCAACAATCTCGTCGTTCAGCGGTGCAACGTCTGAAGTTTCTGACCTGGTTGCCGGCGAGTACACATTCCAGTTGACTGTAACAGATAATAACGGTTCAAACTCAACAGCTACAGTCAAGGTGAGAGTTGTCGACAACTTGAGATCAACAGAGTCAATGCTAGTATATCCGAATCCTGCACACGATGTTGTGAATGTGAGATTGATCAGTGATAGTCTCGGTACAGTGAAAGTGAACATCTATGACATGAACGGAAAACTGGTGCATGCTTCGCAGATGGATAAACCAACCAATGTGGTTGAAAAAACTATCAGCGTAGATCGCCTGGCGAGTGGTATGTACACGCTGCAAGCAGTGATCGGATCTAACAAGATACTGATCTCGAAGTTGATCAAACAATAAGTTACGGTTCAATAAGGATAAGTAAGAAAGTGATCGGCCTTTGATGTTCTCACGAACGTCAAAGGCCGATCGCGATTTTACGCCTACCTCTTATTGTTCGTCAAAAAAATTGCGTGAAAATAATTTCAATAAATTTGCCCTGGAATGGATAGTCCAGCATTAATAAATTTTTGCGTATGAAGACAGTACTCATTACAGGAGCGAATGGTAACCTTGGTGTTGCAACCGTAAAAAAATTTTTGGATTCAGGATACAAAGTAATTGCCATAGATGGCAAGAATAATCACCTTTCATTTGCCGAAAATAATTCCAATTTTGAATTTCGCTCCGTCGATCTCACCAATGAAAAAGACACAGATGATTTTGTACAAAGTGTAATCTCTAAATATGGCAGAGTCGATGGTGCACTGATGCTCGTTGGTGGTTTCGCAATGGGTGATATAGCCAACACTCCGGGAGCTGACATTCAAAAACAATTTGCGTTGAATTTCGAAACAGCATATTTCGTTACTCGTCCCCTGCTGAAGCATATGCAGCAAAATAAATCCGGCCGACTTGTATACATCGGTGCCCGTCCCGCCATAAATCCTGTCCAGGGAAAAGGATTGATTGCTTATGGATTAACAAAATCATTGCTCTTCCGACTGGCCGAGTTTATTAATGAAGAAAATAAAGGAACCGATATTGTAGCAACCGTTGTTATCCCCAGTACCATCGATACGCTGATTAACAGAAAAGAAATGCCGGATACGGATCCGTCGATTTGGGTTAAGCCAGAGCAGCTCGCTGCAGTACTGGAGTTCATAAATTCTGATACCGGGTCAGTGCTTCGCGAAACCGTTCTCAAAGCTTACAATAACGCTTGAGGTGGTTGATCGTTTCAAAACCCCAGAGTATGAAATTGCAGGAAGTAATACTGAAGACAAAATATCTTGACAAGTTAGCTGGGTTTTATCGTGATGTTATGGAATTGCCGGTCGATGAGTTGGGCGAGCGCATAATAATAAAGGCTGGTCATTCATTGCTGATCTTCGAATCGACAACCGGCGACGAAAACCCATTTTACCATTTCGCTTTTAATATTCCCTCCAATAAGTTGGACGAGGCTTTTGAATGGACGAAAGAACGAGTTAACATTATTTGGCTTGAAGACTATAAAAGTTATATCGCCGATTTCAAAAGCTGGAATGCCAAGTCATTTTATTTTTTGGACCCCGCCGGGAATATTTTGGAACTGATTGCAAGATTGGACCAGAAGGATTTTACCGACGAGAAATTTTCGACAGAACAAATTCGCAATGTGAGTGAAATAGGAATTGTTTTTTCACCGCCTTCATTCAAAGCCGATGTTGAACATTTAAGCGCAAAATACTGTTTGAACTATTTTTCAAAACAACCACCACTCGATCATTTTAAAGCAATTGGTGATGATGAGGGATTATTTGTTATGGTTCCCCAAAGCAGAAATTGGTTCTCAACAAATATGCCGGCAGGTTTATTTCCGATCTCAGTAAAATTTATCGATCAGGATAAAAATCATCAACTGATTATTTGAATTCATTTTACTTCACGCGAGGGCGCAAAGGAAAAGTCAAGGCGCAAAGCATGCCGTGACAACAAGCTTTGTAAAAATTCGGAATCTTTGCGCCGTGAGGTTTTCTTTGCGCATTCCCGTGAAATAAAATAAGATGTTTTATTCATAATTTGTAAAAAAATCACTCATGACTGAATATGAAAAAATGGTCGCTGGCGAATTGTACGATGCAGGCGACCCGGAGCTACTGAACATGCGCGTCAAAGCGAGAGTTTGGATGGAGGCATACAACAAGACTTCATTTGAGAAAGAAATTCGCCGGGAGATGCTCGGAGAGTTGTTTGGAAAGATTGGTAAGCAAATAGACATCCAAACTCCATTTTACTGTGACTACGGGTGTCATATTGAAGTCGGTGAAAACTTCTTTGCCAACTTCAATTGCGTTTTTCTCGATTGTAATTATGTGAAGATTGGCGATAACGTTTTTCTTGGACCAAATGTCCAGGTATATACTGCTCATCACCCGGTCATTGCTTCGGAAAGAATAAAAGGACCTGAATTAGCCACGCCGGTGACAATTGGCGACAACGTGTGGATTGGAGGTGGCACCATTATTTGCGCGGGGACAACAATCGGCAGCAATACGACTATCGGGGCAGGAAGTGTCGTTGTAAAAAACATTCCGGGAAATGTAGTGGCTGCCGGAAATCCATGTAAAGTGATACGACAACTATGATTTTTCCGAATCGACCGTCTCAATATTTTTCTTATGTTTATCGCGATATTCATAACTCTTCTTAATTCCTTAACAGAAAAACTGCCATGAGAAAAATCTTATTAATGCTGATAGTTCTGGTTCTTGTTATTAGTGCTTCTGCTCAAAATTTGCGAGTGATGATAATCTTTGCGCATCCGGATGAGGGAGAAATTTACACGGGCGGGATTACTGCCTGGTTTACCAAATTAGGTCACCAGGTTAAATTTATGTCGCTTACAAATGGTGATGCGGGACATTATTCCATGAAACCCGCCGATCTTGCCAAGCGCCGTTACCAGGAAGCAATGGACTCAAAGAAAATTTTGTCGCTCAGTGATTACGAGGTGCTGAGCTATCACGATAAATATTTAAAAAATACCAAAGAGGTCCAGGATAAGGTGATAAAAAGTATACAGGAATGGAAAGCGGACATTGTGTTTACATATTATCCGGCGAAAGGAGGACATACCGATAATATGACTGCCGGTTATATTGTTCGCGATGCAGCACCGAGATTGCGGATGGAAAAAATGCCCGTGTTTGTTTACATCAGGGATTATCACACGATCAATTTTTCATATATCCCCGATTTTGCAATCAGCATCGATAGCGTTTGGGAAACAAAACTGGCTGCATGCGCTGCGCAAAAATCACAGGTAACTGAAGCTATTCCTCATGATCTGGGTATCTTAAAAGAAGTGAGGGCAAATCCTGAAAAGCAAAAGGAACTCATTTACAACAACACACTTCCTTTCAGCAATGTAACTGCAAATAATTTGTATGCCCTCGAAAAATGGTATGGAAAGGAAGGAGCATCTAAAATCAAATACGCAGAGGCGTTCGAGATTGCAGAATTCGGACGTCAGCCTGAAGACGTGGAAATGAAAAATCTTTTCCCGATGTTGGGTCGGTTCTGATTTTCGTAATCATGTAATTCGCAATATAAAACAATATGGCCGCGCATTGAAGCGCCCATATTGTTTTATATTTTAAACCAACTTGATTAATAAATCATCCATTCGTTGTAAATCCAGGGTATAACGTCATTCCACCGTCTACAAATAGTGACGTTCCATTTACATAATCGCTGTCATCGCTGCATAACCAAACTGCGGCTTTACCAATATCATCTGGTTGTCCGATCCTTTGGTACGGGATTAAAGTCAATAAAGATTTCAACGCCTCAGGCGTGTCCCAGGCCGCACGATTAATTGGCGTTTGAATAGCGCCCGGGCATATACTGTTTATTCGAATTTTTTTCCAAGCGAATTCCTGCGCGAGGCTTTTCATCAACATCATGATACCACCTTTAGATGCGGCATAATTCGCGTGACCTGCCCATGGTATCACTTCATGCACACTACTCATATGGACAATTTTCCCTGCGGCGACGGATCGTGATGTATCAATACCTCTTCTTAAAAACTCACGAATTGCTTCGCGGGCACATAGAAACTGGCCAGTTAAATTCACACCGATCACCTGGTTCCAATATTCCAATGACATCTTCTCAAACGGCGAATCTCTTTGCAATCCTGCGTTGTTAATTAAAATATCAACGGTACCATAAGCCTTCACGGCATCAGCAAACATTTGCTGCACTTCTGCTTCTTTGCTTACATCACATTGCGCAGTCATTCCTTTTCCGCCGTCAGCGACAATCTGTGCCAGAACGGCTTCAGCAGCATCTTTTGTTGCGGCTACGGGATGATTTACGACAACTGTTGCGCCCGAAGCTGCCAACGCTTTTGCAACGCCTGTACCAATGCCACTGCTGGCGCCCGTGACAACTGCAACCTGATTTTGCAATTTCCTTTCCATGTTTGTTGTTTTAATTGTTTCGAATGCACTTGTATTGAAATATTTTCTCCAACGCAATTCCCTTGCGATAATCGGTATCGTCTAACCACCAAAGGAAATTATTTTTTGAGCGACAGAAAACGCATTTTATTTCGCGGGCAGGATATTAATAAGATAATTGAGGATTGTTACAAATCAGAGTTAGCTAATATGTGATCACACGTTGGTTGATTCAAAGATACCGTTTGTATTATTATAGAATACAAAATTTTTAGACTTGGGAATTCCTCTGTTAAAATCTTACAAATCCTAACGACTGTCATGTGCAAGACGTCGTTGCAAATATCAATCGTATATTTTTGTTACGAGATTGAATGCATAATATGAAAAGGGATTTAAGAATATTGTCAATTTGTGGAAGTCTTCGATCAAATTCTTCGAATCATCGCATAGTAAATGCAATCAAATTAATGGCTCACAATGGCGTTGACATCACTACGTTTGATGAATTGCGGGAAATACCTGCATTCGATGATGGCGTGGATCACCCTGCTGCGGTTTTGCATCTTCGAAAGCAATTGGAGGACGCAGACGGAATAATCATCTGTACGCCTGAATATGCATTTGGCGTACCAGGTGCCTTGAAAAATGCGATAGACTGGACTGTTGGAACAGGCGAATTGGTCAACAAGCCTGTGGCACTGGTGACAGCATCAACAGGCGGGCAACATGCTCATGCAGGAATGCTGCTTATTTTGAAGGCATTGTCGGCAAATATCTCCGAGGAAATCAGTGCGTTGATATCGCACGTGCGTTCCAAACTTGACGCCAAAGGTAATATCAATGACGCGGCGACAGAAGCCGTCTTAAAATCAGTATTGAATAATCTCATAATAAAAATTAAAGAAACAATTCATGATAAGAATGACGTTGGTTCCCACGCGTAACTCCGCATCGATCATGGATTAAAACTCAATATCTTTGTCGGGATGCATTCGCAACTGCGCACACATATTGAAAGACATATTCAGCTATCTGAGAAAGAATTTGATTATTTTCTTTCGATCGGCAGGCATCGCAAAATCCGGAAGAGGCAATATCTTTTACAAGCCGGAGACATTTGCTTGTATGAGTCTTATGTCATTCATGGATGTTTGCGCGAATATTATATAGACGAGAAGGGACAGGAACACATATTACAATTCGCTGTGGAGGACTGGTGGATCGGTGATATGCACAGTTTTCTTACCGAAAGTCCATCAGTTTACAATATTGACGCACTCGAGGACACAGAATTACTGCAGATTGACAAATCATCATTGGAGACATTATACAAACACGTTCCTCAATTTGAAAGATTCTTTCGCCTCAAGATTCAAAACGCATATATTCAACTGCAAAAACGTGTAATTTCCTCGATGAGTAAACCCGCCGAGGAACGTTATATAGAGTTTATCGAAAAGTATCCACATCTCGAGCAAAGATTGCCGCAACACCAGGTTGCATCATTTCTTGGAATTACCCCGGAGTTTCTCAGCCGCATTCGAAAAAATTTATCTGCAAACAGAAAGTAGATATAAAGTAGCGGACCTCACAAAATCTTGAACCAGATCAACAATATTTATTGACCTATGTCATTGCATGCAGGCTTTGTGTGGGAGTAATTTTGTGGTATTAAATTATTCAAAAAGTATTGTATGGAACAGATTCATTCAAAATTAAAAGATCTCAATGAGCTAGTGTTAAATGGAAAGTTACTCGACGCTTTTGAAAAGTATTATCATGACGATGTCATCATGCAGGAAAACGATATGTCACCCACAATAGGCAAAGACGCAAACCGCAAAAGAGAACATGAATTTTTAAGTAGCATCACCGAATTTCGTAATGCAGAGGTATTGCATTCGGCAGTTAGTGGAAACAAATCATTTGTAATTTGGAAATTCGACTATACGCATAAAGATTGGGGCATTCGTGAGTATACGCAGGTAAGTGTTCAGCATTGGGATGATGGGAAGATTGTGAAGGAACAATTTATTTATGGGAACTGATGTAACAAATGTGGAAATGTGATAAATGTGATAAATGTGGAAATGAATCGCGGATCTGCGGATTTAAGCGGATTGCGCGGATTCTCTAGTTGAACATTCATTATTGAAATTAAAAATTGTCTCGTCGCAATTTGACAAATATTCAACAATCATCGATGTTCAACTGGAGAATCCGCGCAATCCGCTTAAATCCGCAGATCCGCGATTCATTTTCACATTTCCACATTCTTCACATTTCCACATTTTTCATCACATTTTCTTACTTTTAAAATCCAAAACTCGCTATATGAAAATAACCTCACTTTTAATTGTCTTTTTGCTGATAGCGATTAGCAGTTTAATTTATATCAGAGTGCAGGCGCAGTCAGAGCGTGGAGTTTGGTCAAAACAGAAAGCAGCCGATTGGTACAGGCACTGGGGCTGGTTGAGAGGTTGCGATTTTATTCCGAGCACAGCAATCAACCAGTTGGAGATGTGGCAGGCAGATAGTTTTGATCCGGCAACAATCGATCGTGAACTCGGTTATGCGGAATCGATAGGTCTTAATTGCATGCGTGTTTTTCTTCATCATGCTGCTTGGCAGGAGGATGCTCCTGGATTCAAAGACAGGATGCGGCAATATTTGACAATTGCCGGCAAACATCATATTGCCACGATGTTTGTGTTCTTCGACGATTGTTGGAACGAATCTTATAAGACAGGCAAACAACCGGCGCCAAAACCGGGCATTCACAATTCAGGATGGTTACGGGACCCGGGAAAATTGTTGTACGACAATCCGGCGACCGTTGATGTACTCGAAAAATATGTGAAAGATATTCTGACCACTTTCAAAAACGATAAGAGAATTTTGCTCTGGGATCTTTATAATGAGCCGGGCAATTCGAAATATGGAAATCAAAGTTTGCCTTTATTAGAAAAGGAATTTCAATGGGCCAGGCAGATAAACCCCGATCAACCGATTTCAGCTGGGGTGTGGAATCCGGAATTAACTGATCTGAATGCATTTCAATTATCGCACTCAGATGTCATCACCTATCATAATTATGAAGATGAAAAGAAACACCAGGAATGTATTGATACGCTGAAGAAATATGATCGTCCGCTGATATGCACGGAATATATGGCACGGCTGCGCAACAGCCATTTCGAGAACATCATGCCAATTTTAAAAGCGCAGAATATCGGAGCAATCAATTGGGGTCTGGTCGCCGGTAAAACAAATACAATGTATGCATGGGATACTCCAATGCCCGACGGCGCAGAGCCCAAAGTATGGTTTCATGATATTTTTCGTCCGAATGGAAAACCGTATGATGAGAAGGAAGTGGCATTTATTAAGTCGATGACGATGGTCACCAAGTAAATGTGGAAATGTGGAAATATGGAAATGCGGAAATTTATTTCTGGGATTCACTTTGCAAATTTCCGGAATTTCATACCTCCAAATTTCCACATTCTTACCTAATTTCAACTTCTCTAAAGTTCTGTCTTACATGTACAAGATCCTATTGTGTTTCGTTTCATTTGCGTTCCTTCCATTCAAAAAATCTGATCCACAATCTTCCTGGATACGTATTAACCAACTTGGTTACACGCCGAATGGAATTAAAGTCGCGGTGTGGGGATCAAAAGCGACAGACAATATTGATCATTTTAATTTGATTCAGGTTTCTTCAGGGAAAATAGTTTTTTCAGCCAGTTCCGGGAAACCATTTGGAAGTTATGGGCCGTTTGTGCAGACTTACCGGCTCGACTTTTCTTCATTCAAAAAAACAGGAAGATACATTCTGGTAGCTGGTAATGCACGATCACCTGAATTTGTAATTGACGATACCGTGTATAATCGTGGTGCTGATTTTTGCCTTCGCTATATGCGTCAACAGAGAAGTGGCTTCAATCCATTTCTAAAAGATTCCTGTCATATTTATGATGGCTTTACGGTGTATGCGCCGGTTCCAGACGGCACACATATCGACGTGAGTGGTGGATGGCATGATGCAACGGATTATCTTCAATATTCGACAACATCTGCAAACGCAACGTATCACCTGCTTGCTGCAGCCCGGGATTTCCCTGGAGTTTTTTCAGATCACAAGCAGGCAAATGGACTTGATGGAAGTAATGGAATTCCGGACGTACTTGACGAAGCAAAATGGGGACTTGATTGGTTGATAAAAATGAATCCCAAACCGGACTGGATGTTCAATCAACTCGCAGATGACAGGGATCATAAAGGTTTCCGGCTACCAAAAGAAGATACTAATTTTTATGGGCGCGGCCTTGAACGACCCGTTTATTTCTGTACTGGCGAGCCACAAGGATTATTGAAATATAAAAATCGTGCAACTGGTGTCGCATCGACCGCGGGAAAATTCAGCAGCGCATTTGCATTAGGATCAAGATTGTTCAATACTATCGATCATGAATATGCGAAAAAACTATATTCAAAGTCAAACGATGCGCTTGCATTCGGAATGCGGAAGCCAGGTGCTTGCCAGACTGCACCCGGAGGCGCGCCATACTTTTATGAAGAAGACAATTGGACGGACGATATGGAGTTAGCATGCGCGGAAGTTTCAGAAAAAACTCCCGCGATGCCAGGCTACGTAAGCGACCAACTGCAATCAGGATTTCGCTACGCAAAAGAAGAACCCATAACACCGTGGCTGGGGAAAGACACTGCGCGGCATTATCAATGGTATCCGTTTATTAATGTAGGTCACTATGAACTAGCGAAACAATTGCACGGGAAACAACGCGATACGATTATTCACTTTTATAAAGAGGGAATTGACAGAGTCTGGAATAAATCACAGGCAAATGCTTTTTACCGCGGCATTCCATTTATATGGTGCAGCAACAATTTGACGGTCGCTTTTGCCATTCAATGTTACTGGTACAGGCAATTGACAGGTGATAAAACTTATGCGCAATTAGAGCAGGCATGCTTCGATTGGATATTCGGATGCAATCCATGGGGAACTAGTATGGTATATGGGTTGCCTTCCTGGGGTGATACGCCAACTGATCCGCATTCTTCATTTGTGGTAATTGGACATTACCCGATTGATGGAGGCCTGGTTGATGGGCCTGTTTATACAAGCATATTCAGTAAACTCATCGGTATCGAGCTTCATCACGATGATGCCTATGCGCAATTTCAAAGTAACCTCGCAGTTTACCATGACGATTTTGGCGATTTTAGTACAAATGAACCAACGATGGATGGAACTGCTGTTCTAATCTATCTGCTTGCTGCGAAAGAAGCCGAAGCAAATCATCGGCATACTCGAAATCTAACTGTGACGCACAGTGGTATTATAAGAGGAGATTCATCTGAAAAAAAAATTTCACTCGTGTTTACCGGGGATGGATTTGGTGACGGGCTTTCTCATATTTCAAAGGTGTTGGCTAAGGAGCACGTGAAAGGATCTTTCTTTTTTACCGGGCGATTTTATGCAAACCCATTATTCCTCCCATATATCCAGGGCCTCTATAAAAACGGTCACTATCTCGGTACGCATTCTGATCAGCATCTATTGTATTGCGATTGGGATAAGAGGGACAGTTTGTTGGTAACGCAACAACAATTCGAACAGGATTTGCACGAAAGTTTACGAAAAATTAAACTGGCCGGAGTAGATACAACAAATATTCCTTACTACATTCCGCCTTATGAGTGGTGGAATGATAGCATCGCAGCATGGTCGTCCCGGATGGGTCTCCAGATTGTCAATTTTACCCCGGGTACCAGGAGTAGTTCGGACTACACATATCCAGGAATGAAATCGTATCAGTCATCTGAGGCGATTTGGCAATCTATTGTAGAGTTCGAAAATAACCGCCCAGGCAAATTAAATGGATTTATCTTACTGGTGCACATCGGTACTGACCCCAAACGAAAAGACAAATTTTATTACAAACTCGATGAACTGATCCAATACCTGAAAAAACGGGGTTATCAATTTGAACGGATCGATTCTTTGATCGAGTAGTAAATGTTTGTGACCGGGAGAGCAGCGGCAGTGGCTAGTGGCGACATGCATGTGCAACTTACATCACAGGACCGCCAACTGCACATTACCATCGGTATCCTAATTATGGGTTCATGTCCTTTTTCAATCGGTTCGTTCGTCTCTAGAGATTACTGACGTATCATCTTAAAAAATTTAAAAATGGAAAAATTTATTTATTTATTTAGAGGTGACATGGACCACTCCCAATCTAATGAAGAGATGCAGGCACGAACGCAAAAATGGCTCGAGTGGATCAGCCAACTCCGGAAGAGCGGAATATACCTGGGTGGAGATCCATTGGTTCCAACGGGTAAACAACTGGAAGGAAAGAAAAAAACGGTGACTGACGGACCGTTTGTCGAATCAAAAGAAATGGTAAGTGGATATATCATGATTTTGGCAAAAGACATTGATGAAGCCGTAGAAATTTCCAAAGGCTGCCCAATTTTTGAAGTAGATGGACATTTGGAGGTTAGACCGGTGCAAAAATTGGATATGTAGAAGGCTGATGTTGAGGTTAAGGTTGGGGTTAAGTGTAAAACCTATTCCATACTTTCCCTTTTCTCAATCTTATCCTCAACCTCAATCTACCATGAACTCCGAGCAACACGATATCAACAAAACCGTCGATCATCTTTTTCGTCACGAAGCGGGAAAGATGGTTGCAGTGTTGACCAGGTTATTTGGGTTTTCGAATATTGGTCAGGCAGAGGATATCGTGCAGGATACGATGCTACGCGCCATGGAAACCTGGAAATTTGGAAAAATTCCCGATAATCCGCAGGCATGGTTATACTTCACAGCAAAAAATAAAGCTATTGATCTTATACGCCGGCAGCAGGTAAAATATAAAATCGATAACGATCTTTCATATCTACTCAAATCCGAATATACCCTATCACCTGCCGTGCAGGAATTATTTACAGAAAACGAAATCAGAGACAGCCAACTCCGCATGATGTTTGCATGTTGTCATCCATCTCTTTCGAAAGAAGCGCAAATAACGCTCATGCTAAATACGCTCTGCGGTTTGAGCGTTCGCGAAATAGCGGACGCATTTCTTACAAAGGATGATACGATTCAGAAACGACTATTTCGCACGAAGGAAAAACTTCGCACTGAAAACATTTCGCTGGATTATCCCGGTGCAGATGTTTTACAAAACCGGATTGAGGCAGTGTTGAAATCGCTTTACCTTCTTTTTAATGAAGGATATCACTCGTCGCATCCTCAAAAATTAATTCGGGAAGATCTTTGCGAAGAAGCAATGCGACTAACAATACTACTCACTGAAAATGCGACAACAAATCTCCCTCAAACCAATGCACTTCTCGCACTCATGTGCTTCCATGTGTCGAGATTTAATGCGCGCATGGACGATAAGGGCTTTATCGTTTTGCTAAAGGACCAGGACCGAAGCCAGTGGAATCAATTTTTGATTCAAAGAGGAAACGAGTACATGTCCCGTTCTGCGCGCGGTGTAACCATGCATGCATTTCACATTGAAGCTGCGATCGCATCTACACATGCGAATGCAAAATCTTATGCGGAAACCAACTGGACGTTGATTCTCGATTTGTATGATATGCTGCTTCAGATCAGCTATAATCCAGTTGCGGCACTTAATCGTTGTCTCGTCATTGGAGAAACAAAAGGTCCTGACATGGCTATTCAGGAATTAGGAAAAATGTGCGAGTTGCAAGAAAATTGTCATTACAATACATCTCTCGGTGAAATGTATTTTAAGCAGGGGAACAAAAAAACAGCCAGGTCTTTTTTTGAAAAGGCTCTCACGCAGACGTCGTCGAATGCAGAAAAAAAACTAATTGAGAAAAAGATCGAGATGTGTGTAATGTAGACATCTCCGTATTCCACTTTTACGAATATAAGATCGAAGGCTATGAAGCAGCCAATCTGGCTTTAAGATGTATTTAATATAAAATAATTACATTTCGCCCGGATTCAGTATTAAAACATCTTATATGACCGAAGAAAAAAACAAACCCGGGCTCACGGAAGACTGGGCCGTTGTTGTGTTGGGCGCATTGATCATTCTCTTATCTATTTCGGGAATACTACTTCCAGTTCCGTCATTTTCCTGGAATTCTTTTTCCGATTTATCATTAAAGGTTTTTTCGGGGAAAAATTTGACAATTATACTATTGCAATTTGCTTTCATGATGATCATCGCCGTGCTTGGTGCCATTTTAACGAGAAGGCCCATACGTAGTTTTATTGCTGGTTTTCCTGTTGTTTATCTACTCACCGTGCTGGCGCTGATCATTGCGGGAAACAGTTGGATTAAATCCCTGAATCTCGAAGCGGTCATTTTCAGCCTCGCCATCGGTTTGATTGCAGGCAATTTTTTCAAACTGCCCGGATGGTTACGCGCTTCGCTTTCTACAGAACTATTTGTAAAAATTGGATTGGTCTTATTGGGAACAAGTGTGATTTTTTCGGATATTCTCAAAGCCGGATCATTGGGATTGATCCAAGCATTGGTTGTTGTATTGTCGGTGTGGTACTTTGCATACTGGATTTGCAAGAAATTAAAAGTGGACGACGAGTTGACGATGATGATATCAAGCGCTGTTTCAATCTGCGGAGTATCTGCAGCGATTGCTACAGCGGGCGCCATTAAGGGCGATCCAAAAAAACTTTCTTATGTTATTTCGATGGTGTTGATCATCGCTATTCCTATGATGATTTTTATGCCGATGATTGCCCACTATTTTAATTTTTCGCAGGAACTTACGGGCGCCTGGTTGGGCGGAAGTATTGATACAACCGGCGCAGTCGTCGCCTCGGGAACGTTAGTCGGAGAAACCGCATTAAAAATTAGTACGATCGTAAAGTTTTCGCAAAATGTTTTATTGGGAGTTGCGGCTTTTGCGATTTCAATTTACTGGACCTATACCAAGCATCCATCTTCGAAAGATGCAGAGTCCAAACCAACATTGAAAGTAATATGGGAGAGATTTCCAAAGTTTGTCATTGGTTTCCTGGGAGCGTCATTATTATTTTCGTTTGTTATTCCGACTGAAGTCTCCACACATGTTAAGGACAGCTTGAGAAATTTGCAGGGTGCATGGTTTGCACTGGCGTTTACAAGTATCGGACTGGAAACAAATTTCTCCGATCTCTTCAATGAGAACAGTAAAAAACCACTCTATGCTTTTCTTGTGGCGCAAACCTTTAATATTTTTATCACGCTGGCAATCGCGTATTTCTTGTTTGGGAGAAAGTAAATATTTGGATGATACCAAATCCAGTTTACAATTTACCATGTGAGGCGGCATACAATTCATACCAGTCTTCACGATTCAAATCGATAGCGAATGCGTTGACGATATTTTTGATGCGTTGTTCGCTGAGTGTGCCGATTAAAGGAAGTGCACCGAGTTTCACCAACCAGGCCACAGCAATCGACTCAATGTCCGCGCCGTATTTTTTAGCGATTTTTTTAAGATGCTTTCGAACTTTCATTGCCCGCTTATCTTTTCCACTTGCGATCGCGCCATTGGCCAACGGAGAAGAAGCGAGGGGACGCATGTATCTCTGCTTGATAAAATCCAGCTGACCGTTTTCAAGCGCGGAGGTATTCAGTAAGTTTAATTCGATATGATTCGTCACGATTGGAACACGCAAATGGGCCGCAAGCAATTGATGCTGGAATACCGAAAAATTGACAACACCAATATTTTTTACTTTGCCACTATCCTGCAGTTGTTTCAACGTCAAAGCTGTTTCTTCCAGGTTAGACAGCGGATCCAGATGATCCAGCAAAAAAATATCAATATAGTCTGTATTTAATTTTCGTAAAGAGCTCTCCACGCTTTTCAAAATATGTTCACGGGATGTATTATAATGTTTGATCCGAATATCCTTTTGACTAGGGTGAGGAAGAATCAAACCGCATTTTGTAAACAACACGAGGTCCTCGCGTTTAAATGCTTTTTTACTGATCAATTTTCCGAAAAGTTCTTCGCAACGATAGTCGCCATATATGTCTGCGTGGTCAAAAGTATTTATTCCCTGCTCCAAACAAAGTCCCACTATCTTTTCCATTTTCTTATAGGGATCCTTTAGGTCGTTTGTCCACCGGTAAAATCCGTAAATCGCTGGAGACACTTTTGGACCCGAATCGCTCAAATAAATTTTTTCCATTAGAAATGGTTTTTGGAGGCTGCAATTCTATGACAAAAAATTCAAAATGAATAGGAAAGCAAGGGGAAATCACGATTTGTGCATCAAAAAAATGCAAAAAAGCCCGGGTGAAGAAGAAAAACCGGAATTAAGATGTGTGAATTTAACTTTTGGAGGTCACGGGCGGATTCGAACCGCCGTGGAAGGTTTTGCAGACCCATGCCTGAGCCACTCGGCCACGTGACCTTATAAAACAAAGATACGATCCACTTTTTAGTCTACCAAATTAGTAGACTATTTTCTGGACCAGATATTGGGCGTAGCAGATATTGTTGTCATTTTTCTACAATAATGAAATTGCAATTTCATCACACGGACTCACAAACGTTTTGGGCAGATATTGGAAAGAATTCGTGACAAGCATTAACAAAAAACATTTAGCTAACGAGTGCCCTTATTCACTTCAGATAATTTAACCGTTACACGGTAAAATATCGTTTTATTGCCGTAAATTCCTAACCAATAAAAAATTAACTGTATGAAATATCAAAGATTCCTAACGACTGTCTTTTGTTCTCTATTTCTTTTTTCTTGCGTCAGCAATAAAAAATTTAAAACGATGCAGGAAACTTTGCAATCGAGATATGATTCATTGAACAAGGTGTACGCTGATTTACAGTCGCGCTTCAACATTTGTAACGATTCCACAGCTGCTATGGCGAGACAAAGAAGTGACCTGCAAAGCCAGCTCGCTGAATTGACAAAGCAGAATGCTTTCCTGAAAGAAAACAATACACAAGCATTGAGGCAGCTCCAGGATATGTCTGTTATTTCCGCACAACAGGCACAAAGTATAACCAAATCACTTGAAAATATTGGGGCGAAGGATGTCTATATCCAGGATTTGCAAAAAGCTATGCAACATAAAGATTCTCTAAACTTGGCATTGGTGATGAACCTCAAGGGTGCCATTGGTGATCTTAACGATCAGGATATTAATGTGAAGGTCGACAAGGGTGTGATCTATATTGATATTTCTGATAAACTTCTTTTCAAGAGCGGAAGTTATGACGTGACGGAAAAAGCAAAAACGGTCTTAGGAAAAGTGGCAACCGTGTTGAAGAACCAGCCTGATATGGAGTTCATGGTTGAAGGGCATACGGATAATATTCCTTACAAAAGAGGCGTACTGCTCGACAATTGGGATTTAAGCGTAAAGCGTGCAACATCTGTGGTAAGGATTTTGCAAAACAAATACGGACTACCGCCGGCAAAAATTAGTGCCTCAGGCCGTAGCGAATATGTTCCTGTTACAGACAACAATACGCCGGACGGACGTGCTGCCAATCGTCGCACGCGCGTTATAGTATTGCCGCAACTCGATCAGTTCTTTAAACTGCTCGAAACACCTGCAAAAGCAGGGTCATAGTCGACCGAAAAATAAAATATTGAATTATTAAAAATCTTGGAGACGCTTAATAGTGTCATTAGTTAAATAATCAATATTCAACATTCATTATTCAACGATTAAGTCGGATGCAATTGGCGTTTGTACTTGAACATTAATATTAATGTTGGATATTGTTTATTGCTTGGAAAAAGCATTTCGAGGAAACCACACATTTGACTAAAAAACCATTTCGATATCGCTCAATTCAAAGGATGGGAGTTATGCTCCTTTTGTGTCTCTCAACCTTTGTTCACGCACAGGATACGACGCACCTGATGCAATCATATATTTTCTTCCCATATCCGATTTACGGAAACAAATGGCATTCATCCATTGGATTTACGCTGACACAAATGCCGCAGGACATTACAGAAGAAGTGCAGGTTCGCGCGCCCGCAGGTGACTATCACGTGACTCGCAAACTATATAAAGGATTTTATCTTGACGGAAGAATTAATTTCCAGATTTTACAGAATCATTTTTCAGCGGGGCCGCGTTGGGCGTATATACTTAACCGTAAGTTTTCATTTTCTGTGGGTGATGATTTCGGTTGGTGGTTTGGCAATTTAAATGTGGGTGATTTCAAAACAAAAGCAAACGGGTGGCTCAACTACCCTAATGCATCTGTTGGGTACCGCATTCGCAGGTCATTGTTACTTACACTAAAAATAGAAGGAACGATTAATCTTTCTTACACAGCGAAAGTTGGCGACCAGGTTACAACATACAGCCATAACACATATACCGGCTGGGCAACAAGTCTGATTCTTGAACAGCCATTTTATAAGAGGAACAATTTCATTCTCGGTTTCAAAGCTCAGTACACAAATTTTTTCTGGCAGACGTGGTCTTTGTATGAAACATTCGATAGAAAATTATTTTATCCTGAAGTCATTATCGGGTTTATCCTATGAGGAAATATTTCCATATTATTTTTTTACTGCTTGTTGTGGCCGTTGGCTGCAGGAAAGAATACAATGCGATCATTCCCGATACCGACTGGACCTTATTCGATTCATCGAATGCTTTGCCTTTTCCACCGCAGGCTCGCAACTCGATGGAAGGAGTTTATGAAGTGGAAGATGGAGATGGCGCGAATGTGTTTGGCAAAACTGTTGCGATCAAATGGAGCTATGAGGTTAATAGCGGTGATACCATTTATCACCTGTCACTTTTCTCGGGAACTGACATCGCGTATTTTATTATGGAAGGGAAACGATTGGGTGATTCGTTACTCTTTAACGGATATTGGCGCAAATTGATCAATACTGAAACCGGTATCGTCCGTTTCGTGATCAGTTCTGCGAACGGAGCGACTGAATTGTTAAAGCCTTCTCCCATCATTACTCCGGGTAGCATAATTATGAATGGTGTTTTTGGGAATGGTGGCGTTGTACCAGAACGAATATTAAACATGTCTTACCTGCGTCCACTTTATCGCGGACCGACACCATTCCAGATCCTTGCACACCGCGCGGGTGGTCGAACGTCTGATTTACTTCCGGTTTCCGAAAATTCTGTAGGAATGGTGCACCTCGCGTCTCAACTCGGTGCGACGGGAATCGAAATCGATGTGCAGATGACAAAAGATGGCGTGCCGATAATTTATCACGACGATCAACTCAATCTTCGCCTCATTCAGAAAAATGGATTGGTTGGCCCGATAACTGACTATACCTATGATCAACTGTACAATTTTGTACGATTGATCGATGGTGAACGAATTCCGACGCTGCGTGAAATGTTGGAAACGGCGCTATATGAAACACCGATAAAATTTATTTGGATGGATACTAAACGCGATAATTCTGTTGAGGCGGAGTATGAATTGCAGCATGAATTTATGCAGAAAGCAGCAGCAGCAGGACGCGATTTGCAGATTGTCATTGGCATACCGAGTGATGATGTGTTCAACAAATTCCAGACGTTGCCAGACTTTCAAAACATTCCGTCACTATGCGAACTAAGTATAGACGATGTGAAAACCGCAAATTCTCAGTACTGGGCGCCGCGATTTACGCTCGGATTGCAGAATGACTTGGTAGAAGAAGTACATGGACTGGACAAAAAAGCATTTGTATGGACGCTCGATGTGTCAGATTATATTGACCAATTTATTAAGGACGGACATTTCGATGGAATATTGTCAAACTACGCGTCGGCAGTAGCCTATTTTTATTATGTGCAAGAGTAAGCCATATCGCTTTTTTATATTCATTGCATGCATACTTTTGTGTGCGCAATCGACCTGTTATGCGCAGGCAGTGATCGGTCCGCATGATCAGAGAGACATTGACAGTGCAAAAAAATCCGGCGAATATGCATTAGTTGCTTATGTTGGTGGTGGA
>Ga0163162_10000753_pt1 | contig 30156 bp, 22 predicted proteins | sample S55metaG_FD_115310 | JGI IMG/M metagenome (GOLD analysis project Ga0163162, IMG submission 115310) | Switchgrass rhizosphere microbial communities from Kellogg Biological Station, Michigan, USA - S5-5 metaG | ecosystem: Host-associated > Plants > Roots > Rhizosphere > Soil | place: USA... | reverse complement strand
CTTCACTGGGCTACATGCCAACACGCGACCCGACATTCACCGAGAAGTGTGGAGACCAGCCGCGCTCAAAAACCTATCTTGAGAGGTGGGTCGGCTTGAGTTCTCGGGACCAAATATATTCGAAACGGGGCGCAAATTTGACCAATATAACCCCTAATCGCGACGCAGCACCTGGGTGCACCCTGCCACCGCTAAATCAGGAAGCTCAAGAGCGACAAGTATTAAGCGTGTGCGGATTGGTTTCTTGGGACTACGTATCTTTGCTAATCAGCGGATTCGCCTACCGCTCCTCACGAAGTTCAAGCCGCATCCGAGGCGGCGCTTGTGTCTAAACCTCCTACCCAGTGACTTCGTTGCCTGGAGGGCTCGGTTCAGATACATTTAGGATGGAATTGCCAGGAAAATCAACCCCAAATCCCTTTCATTCGATGACTTTCGCGAGTTAGTCAACGGTCCCGGCCTACATGAAACGTGACGCAAGTTTCGAGGGTGGGTCACTCAGGAGCGGTGCCAAGCTGGGAGGTTACGAAATCCGTGCCCTTTTGGGTGCCGGCGGGATGGGGGAAGTTTATCAGGCGCACGATGCGAGACTGAATCGCGACGTCGCCATCAAAGTCCTGCCGACAGCCTTCGTAAATAGTCGTGAACGGTTATCTCGTTTTCAACGCGAAGCGCGGATGCTAGCGGCACTTAACCATCCCAACATCGCGATGATCTATGGGTTGGAACAGTCCGAAGACATTCACTTTCTGGTCATGGAGCTTGTGGTTGGCCAGACGTTGGCCGCCCGACTGAGTGCGGGCCCGCTACGCGTAAAAGAGGTACTGGAAATAGGTATCCAGGTTTCGGACGCTCTTGATGCTGCTCACGCGCGAGGCATCATTCATCGCGATATCAAGCCCGCGAATATCGTTATCAGCCAAAAAGGCCAAGCCAAGATTCTGGATTTTGGACTTGCGAAATCAGTGTATTTCCTCGACGCTGAAACATCCTCGTCTGCCCAGACCGTCAGCCGACAAGTACCCCTGAGCCATACCGATGCGCTGCTAGGCACGGTTCCGTACATGTCTCCGGAGCAGGTGCGCCGGGAAGAGACGGACGCCCGCAGCGATCTGTTCTCTCTCGGCCTTGTCCTCTACGAGATGGCCTCAGGATGCCGGGCGTTCAAGGGACGCAGCGACGGCATCATCCTGGATGCGATTCTTAATTGCACGCCAGAATCGCCCTCACTTCTGAATCGGTCCGTTCCCCCGCAGCTTGAGCAAATCATCAATCGGGCCATGGAGAAGGATCGGGCCTTGAGATATCAGACCGGTCGGGATATGAGCTCCGAGTTGCAGCGTTTGAAGCGTGACTTAGACTCAGGAATATCAGGAAGCTTGCACGGCACCCGTCCCATTCCTCGGACACACACCGGCTCTTACAAGAAGCTAGGTTGGCTGGGAGGCGTGCTTGTCTTCGCCGGTCTGCTGTGGCTGGTCATGACTCTTGTCATTTCCCCTGCAATCCCTTCGCCGACTAGCTCTTATCCCATCACAAGCGACGGTCGACAGAAGGGTTTGCCTAACTCTCACTACCCGATTGTAACGGACGGCGCTCGTCTCTATTTCACCGAAACAGGAAGAGGTGACCTCCGATTCGCCCATGTCTCGACCGCAGGCAGCGAGACCACTCTTGTCGACACACCCTTCCGTTTCCCTCGTATGGCTGACATTTCGCCCGATCACGCTCACCTACTGGTAGTGGGTTTTAATGGTTCGGAATCAGAATCATCCCTCTGGGCAATGCCCACGTTAGGTGGAACGCCACGGCGTATTGGAGAGATCAAGGCTCATGATGCGACCTGGACTCCTGCCGGAGACATCGTGTACGCCAGTGGTTACGATATTTATTGGTCGAGTTCGGATGGAAGTGGAACTCGTAAAATAGTCACAGTAGCAGGCACCCCCTTTTGGTTACGGGCGTCCCGTGATGGTCGCGTGGTACGGTTCACCGTACGGGATTCCGATACGGATGCCCTTTCTCTGTGGCAGGTCTCGTCCGACGGCGGCAATTTACATCCTCTGTTGCCTGTGGGGAACGAACCACGCATGGATTGTTGTGGAAACTGGAGTCCGGATGGGAAGTATTTTGTGTATCAATCATCGCGTGACGGACGAAGCAACATATGGGTGCTTCTGGATGGGTGGCATTTTGGGAGCTCTCAACGTCGACCTCGGCAGCTTACCGCGGGACCGATGAACTATTTGGCCCCTGTTTTCAGCGGAAACAGCGAGAAGCTGTTTGTGATAGGCGAACAACGGCGAGGCGAGTTGGTGCGTTACGATACAGGGGCTCGCCAGTTTCTCCCTTACCTCTCAGGAATTTCTGCCGATCGCCTCGGGTTCTCACGCGATGGGCAATGGGTGGCCTACGTAAATTATCAAGATGGCACCTTGTGGCGAAGCAGGGTAGACGGAACTCACAAACAGCAACTGACCTTCCTGCCATTCACGGTGCACTTGCCCCGATGGTCCCCGGATGGACAAGACATAGTCTTCGATGGCTCCAAGGACGGGAAAGCTACGAGGATTTACATGATTTCTGCGGCGGGCGGGAATCCCGTGGAATTACTCCCCGGCAACCAACGGCAAGACGAGCCAAGTTGGTCAGCGGACGGTAACTCCATAGTCTTTACTGGTAGCGATCCCAAAGATAGGTCTGGCGCAATAACGAGGATCAACGTACTGGACGTAAGAACTCATGGCACCGCAGCACTTCCGGATTCGGCAGGACTGATTTCGCCCCGATGGTCACCCGATGGGCAATACATCGCAGCCACGACCATCGACTCCCAGAAATTGTTGTTGTTCGATACGAGGACCCAGAAGTGGAAGGAACTGGCGCATGTCGGAGTTGGGTACTTGTGCTGGGCGAAAGATAGCAAATACCTATATTTCGATACCTTCGGAAATAGCCCTTCAATTTACAGGATTGGGATCCTCGATCGAGTCTTGGAAAGGGTTGTCGGCCTTGAGGACCTCCATCGCGTGTGGGGTCCTTATGGCCCATGGTTCGGACTGGCGCCGGACGACTCGCTACTCGTGACTCGGGATATTGGCAGCCAAGAGGTGTACGCCATCGATTGGCCTACACCGTAGTCGATGCGATACGAGTCGAAAATTCAGTCAGGTCGCAGCGGTATCCCCACCCCTCCCGCATAGAGAACAGCCTCATCCGCGTTCAGACCGAGGTCGTCTTCGATCTTTTCATCGTCGAAAGCCGCAGTGCAAAATGGTGCTAACCCGAGCCAGGTCGCGACTAGGCAAAACGTCTGGCAAAAGTGCCCAGCTTCCAGCAGTATGACCCGATAGGCGCGGGAGAATCGATACCGCCATGTAACACGTGCGAGCACGGTCGTCATTGCGAACAGCACCGAACAGTTTCGAGCCCAGTCCTGATGACCGCACAATCGAGACAATCGATCTGCGACCCTCCCCGGCTTTAAGAGTTCTAAATGGTGCTGGTCTGCGCGATAGTGATACACGCCGCGTTCCAAACCGTCCACACGGGAACACCACAGATAGACCTCTAGCGAATGGCGGGCACCCCCTGAAGGGCTGGTCTTAACCGGCAAGCTCCCCAATCCTGGCCAGGAAACATGACCTGTGAAACCCCACGTAAGGCGAAGGAGAATGGAGAGTTGTTCGAGTGAAACCTTACCCTCTCCAAAATGGCGATGTGTTCGGCGGCGAAGCAGGACTTCAGGCAGTTCGCCCCGGAGGTGGGCACTGGTATCCGGTAGGTCGACCCGGGGACGAGTTGGATAACGCTTTACGGAAGAAGGTGGAGGTTGCCGACGTACCAGTGCGCGGTTAAAACGCGCTTCGTCGATCATAATCGGCTGGGTGTGAGTGTCCTTGGTGGCGAAGTGGAAGAAGCGTGCTTCCACACCCCACGTCTGCCATGCTGACAGCTCAGCCTCACGGCTTGATTGGGAACCACCCTTGACTATGACCGCGGTGTGCGCAATAAGTTGGCGGAGATTTTGCCGAATGGACGCTGAAGCATAATCGGGAAACAACCGCTCGATTCCAGAAAGCGTTCGCCACCGATCCAACGGAGCAAGGATCTGCGCAAGAATGGGCGATGCTTCAAATTCTTTCCCCGTCAGGTAGTTCTTGTAATGGAACTTATCGTCTTGGAAAAAGAAGATTAAGCAATTCGAACGTTTCACTAGAATGCGGCGCCTCTTCATGCTACCGGCACTTACCCAGTGGGGGCGTCTTAATGGCCGCCGCCAGTTCCGTGGGGGCACTGTGGGCCATAGTGCCAAGGCGGCTCGTCGATCGATTTCATGCACTTTCTCACGCACTCTTTGATGCAGAGATGGAGCTTTTTCTCAGCTTCCCTCAACTCTTGTCGCCGTTTCTTTAAACGGCGTTCCAGCTCCTTAAGCTCTTCTGCGGGGTTACGTGGTTTTTTATGCTTACGGGCCATCGGTCCTCCATTCTAAATCTGCAAGGTTTGACTCACAGCGCTCTATGCCAACCCGTTAGGTTTGTATCTTGAACGCGAGCCTCATGGTGTCTGGCCGTGACCGGCACATCTTGCGCTTGGGATGAAGGGCTGTCAAGGGCAACGTTTGAAAGGACAAAAAAAACCGCCCACGTTCGTTTAGGGAAATAGGCTTGGATAGAAGCAGAGTGCTGGCCTGACGCCGAGCGGCGCCGGCTAATCTACTATGACAGTCAAACCAGTGGGTGCGGCTGGTCTGTCTTCAACCACCACGAAGAAAAACGGGTCTACCGACGGATCAATTTTGTTGTTGATCGTGGGGCCGTACCCTCGTAGCTCCCATGGAGCTGCCTTGGTGGTATTCCTCGTGAACCTGGCTCCGTTTAGGTTGTAAGCCATCGGCGGGGTAGCTGGGAAGTTGGCCGGATCGGGTATATTCCACGCCGGGAAAACGCCATAGAAATCCCGGTCAACGGCGATGAGACGCGAGTAATCGGCCGTCAGTCCCGTCGGGACGTCGGTACGCGCCAGGATGATGTCATCCCAGTTTGTCCCCGTATTATCGAGCGTTCGCTGGAAGTGCGTCTCCCACTTAGTGCCGACGAGCTTTTGATACATAAAACCCACCGTGCCTTCGCTATTGATGGCGAGACATGCCAGGACAGCGTTGTCCACACTCAGCAAGTCTTTTGGGCCTGACCAGTCGTTGCCGCGCCCGCCATAATTGCCCGATTTGTCGACCGAGCGACGCACATGCAGGGTGTAGTAAGGACCTGCATTGTCGCCCCACACGATATATAGCTTGTCGCTGTTATTAGGGTCGACGGCAATGGAGAGATCGTTGTTCAGACGCTGATTGCCAAGAAGCGTGGGGTCGAAGATGCGGACGCTGGGCATCACAATCCGTCCTGGTTTCCCGTCTGGGTCCGTCAGGTCTTTAAATCCCCCAGCCCCCCAGCTGTCGTCGCGCGCAACCACGATGTTGGTAATTACGGTTGCGGTGGCTACGTTATAAGGGAGGGTATACCCCTTATAAGCAACATAAACCGTGCCGTCACTGTGGACTACAGGATGCACTTCATAACCGTCCTGCGGGGGTACGGTAGGTCGCGGATTAAGGACCACCTTAGTGAAAATTGGCGGTGCCGCTTTGGCGTCGAGGCACACGTCAACGGCGGCTATCATCGAATTCTTTGTATTTAGGTCACGGTCGAGGTAGCCGATATACACCTTGTCCACCTCAGGTGGCATCATCGATCGATGGGTGAAAGCGGTGACATACGGCTGGTCGAATTCGCTCCTCACTGGCGTGTTGTCGATTTGGGTAAAAGGTCCGTTCAGCAAGTCCGCTGTCCGCAATACTTCCAACTTAACAGTGGTCGGAGTGGGTGTGAGTGCGATTGCCCAGTAGAGCTCGCCGGAAGCGCCCAACCCAATCGATTGATCCGCCTGATCGCCCGATTGGCTTATAAATTGCCAGTTGTCGCCGCGGTCGGAGGAATACCAGTACCCCACATTGCCAGGAGGCGTATTTTTGCGAACGACTATCACGATCTTGTCTGGATCGGCGGGATTGACTCCCAGAGAAGGCTGCCAAGCCACGCCCTTCTCATTGCTTAACTCAACCGGAGTGATGTTGACCACGCGCACGCTCAACGGCTCCCTCCTTCCCCGATAAGCCTTTCTATTTGCTGCCGCTCGGATTCAGGCTGCACGTCTGCCGGGTCCAAGGCGATGAATGTCTGGGATGGGTCGTACCCGTCGGGGAGAGGCGGCCCATCTGCTGGGCGATGTAACAGGAAGATCGCGCGCTCGCCCTTTGTAAGGCGAGGCGCGCTTCCCCATGTCGGCCGCTCGCTAGTCGGGAACAAGATCGTGACACTCTGCGTAGACTCGCCACGCAAGACCTTGACAATCCGGAGGCTGGCTGCCGCCCATTGTGGCGCGTCGCGCCAGCTGATAACAAACGGGGTAGGCTTAAGGCCCGTTACCTCCGCGACGACGACGAGCGCAGCGTCGGCAAGCCGGTCTACCAAATGTCGCTCAGGCATGCGGGCTACCTCGGCAGCGACGCTGTCCTCCTGGTGCACATCGAGGTGCGCTACCTCATGGACGGCGATCCCACCGCCCAGGATCCAGTCCAAGGCGAAGAAGGTCGCTTTCTCTTCCGGTTCCAGCTCCCCTGGCGAAAGCAACTCTACTGTCACCAACCGGCCACGAAGATCGCCGAGAGCCGGTTCCGATCGCAAGGGGCGGTCGATGCGGACAGCAGCGAAATTGTCACGTGGCGCGAGGTTGGCCACCGTCGAGACACTCAACGCAACAACAGTACCCGAGAAAATGAGACTCGATTCACGTACGAGCTCTTCAATACCTGGTCGGTTATCTCGCATTGCAATATCTCGCACCTACCAGCAAGTCCTGATAAGAATGCTGAGTGAAGGCAAAATGAACATTGGCAAAATGAACATTCCGGAACTCGATCTGGCGAATGTTCCGGCTAGTGCTATATCACCGTAGGGCAAGGAGTGCAACTGTTAAACGTTCCCTAGTTGAGACTTCACCATCGGCCGAGAGTCCCTTCCTTCCTCGCATTCTTTGGGCACAGGGCGGTCACTGGAGTTCTCGAGCGCAGGTGTTAGATAGAGACTCGTTATATCGGCTAAGATCTCCTCGTGACCCTGGCTCAGCTGCGTCACAGGATGCCCCGTCCAGAAATGCCCCGGCTCCCCATGAATTGCACGAGCGGTGGCGGGGCTCGATGCTCCGAAAAACAGAGGGTCAACAGGAAAATTACTGGGAACGAACTCTGCACGAATCGGGGTTTTAGGAACCTCGAATGTAGGCATACGTTTCCAAGCACACTTGTTCCGTTCCGCTGGTTATAGCGGCATTACGTTGGTAGATGTTTATTCGAGACTTCCTTCAGAAATTGGCGAACGGTCTCCCACTCGAGACCATTCGACTTTTGTTTCCAATCATTTTCCAGAGCAAGCTTCTGCAGAGGTGTGAGATGCCAAGACATTGGAGGTTGCGGAGCATTCTGCACCCCTTCGGGCGATGAAGTCGTAGACGGCACCTGACCAGAAGAAGTTAAGCGTCGAATGGCCGATTCCGGATCAAAATCGAAGGCAACAGAACTGATTTCGACCTGCCCCTGCCACTTTTCAATCAGTTGCTCTTGTAGATGGACGGCGCGAGCCCATTTGGCGCGAAGCAGATCCAGTTCAACCTGGTTATGGCCGCGTTGGCCCGCACTGCGCACTCGAAACATTGTTGTCAGCGGCGCATACAACTGAAACACCCAGCTGCGACGGCTCTCGGTGTGTGGAGGTTTGGAATTATCCGGTTCCGGAAATCCGTTGATCTGAATAATTAACGCTCGTTTAATTTGAGGAGTGCCAGTAGCAACATCAGCCTGAAGAGCAGAATCCATCCATTCTACTAAGGTGGATACGCCGTAGTTGTCATAATACCCACCGTCGACTACATGCAACTGGCCTTTCAGAGGGCCGCGGATATCCGCCCTGGACGCCGGACTGACGTATGGAAAAGTGGCAGAAAGGCGCGCAGAAGTCACAAGCGCAATATCCCTCTCGTAAAGCTTGTGAAAATCCCACCGTGCAGTCTGTTGCTTCGGGGACGTAGGCGGGAGATATGCGGAAGCCAATAGAAGACGATCTCCAGTTTCAGTTATGGTCGAATTAAAGATGTTGGCAGGTCGGCCACCGGTAGCGACATCGGAAAACCAGTCCGATAGCGGGCGCCCAAGGTCTACTTGCAACTGCTTTGATCGTGTCCAGGCTCTTTCCAACGCCCGACCCCGACCGGCAAACTTGAAAGGAAAAATGGGCAGAATGGCGCGCCAAAAGTCTGGATAAAGCAGTCCCCAAGCCACGTCCTCGAGGCTCGAGGTTTCCGCATCAGCGACAACTTGGTCCAAAGCCTTATCGTCAGGTAGAGTGCCGTTCCTAAATTGATTGACAAAATACATGCTCCCCACGCTGCCGCCGGAAACCGAACTGACCAGCCGAAGCGATCTGGTGAAAGGGTTGGGCTGCCCTGGTTGAGTCTGGAATTGTGACCTAGTGAGTTTTTCGATTCCGGTGAGGACGCGCGCAGTCCACGCGGCAGCCTGAATGCCACCTCCGGATGACGCCACCAGGATCACGGAATCAGTCTTGCCAGCTCGAATGACGGTTAGAGGGTCGGGAGCGAGCAACGGGGCTCCGCCCCCAGCTCCGTGGATCGTGACGGTTTGGTAAAAATGATCCGTTAGCGGGTTCAAATAAGACAACAATAAGAATGCGCCGATAATGAGCGACACCGGCACGCCGAGACCATCAACAGCAAATGCAAGTGCTGATAGGACCCAACAATAGAGCATGAGCATGAGCAGAATGTATGCGAGGGTCGGCACGTATGTCGGACACCCAGGACGCAACCACTTCACGACTCCCAAGCCCAAGTACACTGCAAACGTCAGCGCAAGCAGCACGAAGGCAGCAGTGTGTCCAGGAAGTAGCTGGGCGTTGTCGAGGTATCCATCGCCGCCCAATTTCAATGTGGAGATGAACCACAGCAGCAGATCAGCTACTTGTGGCATTGCAGAATGCCCAGAGACGGCATCTGCAGTCGCCAGTATGCCTGCAGCCACAGCAGCGCCCACCGCCATTCCGCTTGCCAATCGGGTGTAGGTACTGGATCGTTGCCGGGGCGCGTAAAAGAAAATACCCACAAGCGTAGGGGCCGCAAGAAGACTAAAAAGCGCGTACCAAACGGTGGTGTCCGGGGAGAGTTTGAGCTCATATGCGCCGGCAATGCGCAAAGGCCCATAGGCTACTGCTAACCAACTGGTCGTCGCCACGCTCCACGCTGCAGTCAGTGACGTTAGCGTTACGAAGACCATTCCGATTGCATCGACGTCGAAGAGATTTGCCAGCAGAGATTTCGCTTTGCCCAGGCAAATAAGAGGTAACAGGACAAGGAGTAGACCAAAAATCAACGGGAAGCGCAGGAGAGTGATCCATCCCAAACAATTCCAAATGAACACCATTAAACTTGGCCTCCGTCCCGGGTAGTGGAAGCAATCGGGCCCCAGCTGACCTTCGACACTCAGATTCGCTCAATCGTTAGTCGATCAGGTTCTCCTGCAAAGTACTCTTGTAAGGCATCCTTGAAGATCTGATTGTCGGAATCGGAAGTGGTGCTCGCAAACAGAGTCATCGAAGATCGAAATTTCAAATCGTCAGGGTATCCGAAAATTTGGTTGATCGAACGTCCCTCGACCAGCATTACAAGCCGAGTGCATTCCCTCAATCGCGGCCCGAGGACGGGGTGGTTCAAATACGCCTCAGCTTCGTCCTGCGAAGAGATTGCGAACCTTTCCGCCATCTCACTGTGCCCTAGTCCTCTGAGCTGGGGGAAAATGAACCACATCCAGTGTCCAATTTTCTGGCCCGACCGCAGTTCTGTGCATACCCGCTCGAACACCGGGTTCTGTGCGTCGAGAAAGCGTTGCAAGTCATAAGGATCATTCATAGCGTGCTTTACCCTTGCGCTGGCCTCAAGTGTAGTCGAGTGTAGGTCTTACCCATGAATTCTCTCCGTGGGAAACGCTAAAGGAATGCTAAAGGAATAAGGATATGTGGCCCTACACATCCCTACACCGAGGGGCCAGCCGCTCTCAACGAGGTATTTCCCGGTCACAGGCCGGTCACAAAGCATCCGTCTAGCGATCGATAGCGTGTCTGAAGCCGCCACGGATAGGTATTTCGCGAGATGCCGAAGGGCAGGCCCGGCGGATTGTGGAGGCACTGGGCTCAGGTCGACCAGACGGCGTGAACCTTTCTCAATTCGTTGACCCAGCACTTCAGTATGTCGGATGTGTCCCGCCCAAGCTCCTCCGCAAGCTCGAGCAACATACGGGGCTGCGTGGTTGCGCTGGAATGCGCCCGTCTGGAGTCACACAGCGGTCACAAGCCGTATTTCGAGCTGTCGATTCAGGCGATCGCACGGAGGTCAAACTGGTTCAGAAGCCGCGTCAGGAGCGGCTTTGTGGTTGGTGCCGGGAGGGGGGTCGAACCCCCAAGGTACTAACTACCGGCGGATTTTGAGTCCACCGGTCTTTTGAGATCGAAGTGGAATTTGTTCGAAAGTAAGGAATTGTTCTCCACTTTGTTCTCCAAATGAAGAATTTGGCGCACGAGTCAATGGTGGGACGTGACGCCAAAGGGTTATTCTTGAATAATATGGCGGAGAGGCAGGGATTCGAACCCTGGGTACCGGTATTAGCCAGTACAACGGTTTAGCAAACCGCCGCATTCGGCCACTCTGCCACCTCTCCGTGGGTTCAACTTTAGCATGTCAGCGGTTCCCTGGTCATTTCTCCGTCGACCATGCGCCAGATGCCCAAGGGGTTGCTGTTTTGCAACTCGGCGGGCAGAACGGATTCTGGAAATCCCTGATAACAAACCGGCCGGCAGAAGCGGAAGATCGCTTCGCTGCCCACTGATGTCGATCGTCCATCGGAGGTCGATGGATACGGCCCGCCATGCACCATGGCGTGAGAGACCTCGACTCCGGTTGGGAATCCATTGAAGACCAGCCGGCCAACTTTGCTTTTCAGAATCGAGATCAAATCGCTGAACTCACGCAGATCGGCCTCGGTGCCATGAATGGTTGCGGTCAGGTGGCCGCCCAGATTACGTGCGAGTTCAAGCAATCCGGAGTGAGTCGAATGGCGGACCACCAGGGTCGCGGGACCAAAAACTTCCGCTGCCAGATCCGGATTCTGCAGGAAGGATTCGCAATCGGCTTCGAACAGCGCCGCGCCTACCCCGAACTTCTCATCTTGACTCTCTGGGGCCGCGGACGATTTTTCCGCCAGAAGCTGGACTCCCTTCTCGGTCCGGCGGCGTGCGGTTGCGGATTGATACGCCGACCGTATACCGGGCGTCAACATATGGAACTCGCTCGAGCCGTTCACCAGATTTCGCAGCTTCTCGACGAACGTAGTGGCATCGGCATTTTCGAGCAGAAACACCAGCCCCGGCTTGGTGCAGAACTGGCCCGCTCCCATGGTGAGAGATCCGAACATTCCGGAGGAAATGCTGTCGCCGTTTTCCCGCAGCGCACCGGGGAGAATGAAAACTGGATTCGTGCTGCTCATCTCGGCAAACACTGGGATCGGCTCTCGGCGGGCTGCAGCCAGATCCATAAGAGCTCTTCCGGCATGGTGCGATCCCGTGAACCCTACAGCTTTCACCAGGGGATGTTTGACCAGCGCGACTCCAACGTCAGTGCCGGAATCGAGCAGAAGCGAAAAAACTCCTTCGGGCAAACCACACTCTTGAACGCTATCTCGCACCAACTGGCCCACGAGATCACTCGTACCGGGGTGCGCAGGATGTCCCTTGACGATGACAGGATTTCCCGCAGCCAGAGCGGAAGCTGTATCCCCGCCAGCTACCGAGAACGCCAGTGGAAAATTACTGGCGCCGAAAACCACCACCTGACCCAGCGCATGCAGCATGGAACGAAGATCGGGCTTGGGAGCGGGCTTGCGGTTCACGTCAGCGCGGTCGATACGCGCCGTTACCCATGATCCCTCTTCCACCACCTGCGCGAAAAGGCGAAGCTGTCCACAAGTGCGACCGGTTTCTCCCTGCAACCGCGCCTTTGGCAGAGCGGTCTCCTGCTCGGCGCGCTCCACAATGGCGTCCACGGCGCCTTCAATCTTCGCGGCGATCGTCCGCAGGAACTTTGCCTTTTCTCGTCCCGAGAGCTGGCTGTAAGTCCCGAACGCTTCATGTGCCAGGTTCACAGCCAGATTAAGTTCGTCCGGCCCCGCAGCAACGAATTCTATTGGCAAAAGTTCGCCGGTCCGCGGATTGGTGGCACGGAACTTCGCACCGTTATTACCCACAGACCGGAACCCGATGATCGATTGTCCTGTTATCTTCAATTGTCCGCCTTCTTACTCACTGTTTCTGTTCACACGCAGGCGGCTAACAGTATATCGGTTTCGGAGATGGGGACGCGCGATGCTAAATGCCGCGCGAGTTCCAGTTGGAAATGCCAGAAGGCTTGCCATTCCGAAATGCGATGTTTCGCGCGAGGAATCTGCTGTTTCTCTGCCGGCAACAATCAGATTCCTCGCCGATGAAGCTGGCTCGGAATGACAAGGGAGAGGTCACAACGGTGAGGTAGCTTTTCGCGGCCTGCGTCACCATCAACCACAGACACCGAGCTTGCCGCGATCACCATGCGGTCAGTGTTACGCCGTCGACGTATTCCGTCATGCTGGCGCCGGCATTGGCGATATCCATCTGGAACTGCAGGCCCATGTCCTCACCCCAGCCTGCGGGCAGCGGAGCCGAGGGGAAAGCAATGTTCCAGTTGTATGTCTTGTTGCCGACCAACTTGCCGCGACTGTCGAATTGCGCGATCGCAAAGGAATCATAGTGCTCGTAATTGTCCGGGGAGCTGCGATGCAAGTTCAGCGTAACGTGGTACCAGTTGTTGGGCGTGAACTGTTTGCAGGCAACTTTGGTGTGCGACCACTTGTAATGAGATGCATCCCAGACATCCCAAACGCCGGCTGCGTAGTTGCACTGGGTTCCGAACATGAATTCCGTGCCGGTTGCGAATTGAGTAATCTGCTTGTTGAACTGAAAAACGTCAAACTCCAATGCCTGCGCGTGTTGCGTATCGCTGGTCACGTTGAGCCAGAAATCCATTTTGAAGTTTGATGCACGATCGTTAATACCGACCTTGTACCACCACAGCCCGTTGGTGTAAGCGCTGCCATTGATGTAAAAATCGCGGCTGGCCCCATCCACCGAAGGTTTCGTGATGAAGGGAGAGCTGGCAATGCTGGCCGTACCATCCGCAACCCCACCTGCACAGGTCACGCACGATCCCCATCCGACGCCCCCGTTAGCGCCATTGTCCACAGCCACGGACTCATCGATTTTTTGATAGATGACTTTCTGTGCGAATACGAAACTCGGGCAGAACGACAGAATAAACACCGACAACGCGAAGAACTTCATTGCCTCACTCCTGAACGAACAATTGGTGATCACCATGCGGGAACCCCATCCCGCTGGGACCATCGCTAACCCTTGATTTTCGAGATGGGGACTTATAGCAACAAACTTAGGCGCCCGCAATCAGGGAGGTTACATTTTTTACAGGCGGCCATATTCAAGGACTGTTTTGGGTCGATACCATGTCGATCTGTAAGATGTCTCTTCATCTGTCATTCGCTCGCGAGGTGAAACTATGCTTCCGTCGTCGACTGCAATGGCGGTTTCAACCAAGGTGGCAAGGCTGATTGTCCCTTTTCTCCTGATTGCCACCGCGATTTGCCAGAATCCCGCGAATCTCGGCCCTGCCGATCCCGGCATAAAAGACCCCTCGAAGTTTGATTTGAACCGCCCTCTTGCCCGCGAGTTGGAGACCAATGTTCCAGACGGCTTCACGCTGGTCACGGTCGGAGATTGCATCATCTCGCGCCCACTGCTGCAGTACGCCATGAACGATGAGGGGTTCCGCAAGGTAGTGGAGATCCTGAAGCGAGCTGACGTCACCTACGGCAATATGGAGACTTCGATCCTCGATATACGGCATTTCACTGGATATCCATATCCCGGGCCAGAGGACGTCACTCTGGTAGCCACCCCAGAGGTTGCGAAGGATCTGGCGCAAATGGGATTTGATCTGGTCTCGCGGGCCAACAATCATGCGCTGGACTGGGGAGTGGAAGGCATGCACGAAACCAGCCACTGGCTGGAGGGAGCCGGCATCGCCTACGCGGGAGTGGGTGAAAACCTGGGCCTGGCGCAGGCTGCAGGGTATTTTGAAGGCGCCAGGGGACGCATTGGTTTGGTGTCGATGGCGTCCACGTTCCGTCCCGGAACGGAGGCCTTGCCGTCGATGGCCGCGGCACCGGCTCGTCCCGGAATCGATGCGCTCACTTTGAAGAAGTCGGTCGTCGTAACACCGGAACAGATGGCCGAGGTGGTCCGCCTGCGCAATGCACTCTATCCCGGAGAGAAACAGAAAGACAGCAAGCTGCCAGACGAGCTTTCGTTACTAAGCAATAGATTTGTTCTGGGAAAAAGCTTTGGCTTTCGTTACGCGATGGATGCGATCGACTTGTCGGGGATTCTGCGCGGAGTGCGGCAGGGCAAGCAACATGCCGACTTTCTCATCACTGCCATTCACTCTCACGAGCCAGCAGGAAGCACGACGGCGGAAGCGAAGAACGACTTCGCTGACACGCCAGCCGAATTCCTACAAGATTTGGCGCACCAGGCAATCGACACCGGCGCTGACACTTTTGTGACGACCGGTATTCACCATCTGGGTCCGATTGAAATCTACAAAGGCAAGCCGATCTTTTACGGCATGGGCGATTTTTTCTGGGCCGACATACAGGAACCTATGCCGGCCAACGTGTATCAGCAAAATCAAAAAATAATGTCGGATGCGTTCGTCCATCCCGAGCGGGCCACGCACGCAGACTTCAACAACGCGACCAACGCTCAGGGATTTGCCGGCCGGCCCCCCTTCGACGCCATGATCGCAGAAAGCAAGTTCGATCACGGCAAAGTGGTCGAAATACGTCTCTATCCCGTCGATCTGGGATACGGAATGAAGCTGACGGAAAGCGGCACGCCACGCCTGGCCGGTCCAGAAGCAAGCCAGAGGATTTTGCGGCGGGTACAGGAAATGTCCCAGAGGTACGGAACGAAAATTACGATCGATGGATCGACAGGTGTAGTTCGGCCCTAGGAGTCGCGAGGGAACGCCAACTGCTCCATAGACCGCAGTATCGAGTCGTGCTGTCACTCACAGACAGTTGACGTAATCATGCGATTACACTCATTGACCTGCCGAGGCACTGATCTACTCGGGCAAGCTCGGTTGGATGCTGAATGTAATGGCGACATTTCAACAGTAATCCCGGCTAAACCGCGGCAGCCGATCACGGAACCGACGGGGCTTCGGCTTCGTATCTAAGAACATGTGCATTTCACCGAGGTTCTTGCTCTTTCCGCTTGCTCTGGCATTATCGCTGGAGGCGAACGCGCAACTCCCAGCAGAGGCCGTCAGCCCTGAGACTGAGTCAGTTCCACCAATTTGGGGCAATCTACGGGCCGGAACTCATGCGGTAGGTTTTCGCACAATCTTCCGCTATGACAATTCACGCACCTGGAAATCCACGCGAAGTTACGATGGAACATTTTCGCCCGATCTGAATGGCCGTCCGGCCCAAATCAATATCTGGTATCCGGCGTCGCCCGATCAATCCATGAGAAAGATGCACTTTGGCGATTATGTCGACCAGAGCGCACCAGTAGATTTCACCGAGTTTAATACCATCATGAGACAACGGAGCCGCGATGATGCTGTCGGTTCCGTTCCGCGAAGCGAGATACCGAAGTTGCAGGCATCTGAGATGAACGCCTATCGCGACGCTTCATGGGCCAAGGGAGTTTTTCCCACGGTCCTCTACTTCGGTGGACTAAATGCTCCGATCAATTCAAACGTGATTCTGGCTGAGTATTTGGCCAGCCATGGCTATATCGTCGCCAGCATCTCTTTACTCGGCCCATCCGACGAACAAACGTTTCAGTCGCGAACTCCTGACGATTTGGAATCGTCGGTCCGGGACATGGAGTTTGCGTGGTCCGTTTTACAAACCGAGCCAACCATCGATAAAAGCAAGCTGGCCGTGATCGGACACAGCGTCGGCGCCATCGAAGCCGCTATCCTGGGATTGCGCAACGGTGATGTCTCTGCCGTCATTGCCTTGGATGGAACTTACGGATTCCAGGGACAGTCCGGCGTGCTGACCCACTCCTACGGCTACGCGCCCGAGAAAATGAGGGCATCATTTCTGGACCTTCGCCGAGCCCAGGGCGCACAGGGCAATGAGCCTCTCGATCTCAGCGCCATTGACTCCTTTCGTCACGCCGATCGTGTCTTCATTACCATCGATAAGATGCACCATAGCGACTTTACTTCATTCGCGATGATAGGAGCAGAATTCCATGCACCGCTGCCGACGGGCTATCCACTCAACGGGTGGAATCGGGAGACTGGAAGTGCCGGATATCAGAAAGCGTGCAAGATCGTGCTTTCTTTCTTGGACGCGAAGGTGAAGTCGGATTCGAATGCCTGGATGGAGATTGATCACGTTGCTGGACAGAATGGAGAGATTTCTGTGAAGCACCTAGGTGGTTTGGCCCCTCCTCCATCGCCTCTGGAAGCAGCGGCATTGGCTAATACGAATGGCCTTGAGGCTGCAAAGCAGGCATTCATCACAAGTTGCGGAGAGGGCAGCCTGACCTCCTGCCTGGACGGGGATCGCTTCAACACTTGGGGATACAATCTGCTTGGCCAACGGCGTCCGAAGGATGCCCTAGCAGTTTTCCAGCTGAACGCATGGGCGCATCCTCAATCAGCGAATGTCCAGGACAGCCTCGCGGACGGCTATTTGTCGATTAACGATAAAGAAAACGCGAGAGTGGCTGTGCAACACGCCATCGCTCTAGCTCCAACTGACGAAACACTCGACGCAAGTGCGAAATCATCATTTGTATCGGAAGAGAAGGCCAAGCTTCAGAAGATGGAGTAGTGTTTCCCCTAAAGCTGGCCGGTGCTGTGTCCACGATAGCGAGTCTTTTGCGAGAAGTGGGGTCCGAGCAGCGGATTGAAGCTGTGGTCGTACCATGGGTGGAAACATCAAAGTCCAACCCAAAAGCGGCGGACAAGAGTGTCGCCCCACACAAGACATCTTCGGTTTATCATCAGATTATGAAACTGATCCTTGGTCTCATCTGCGCTCTTCTGGTCTTTTCGGCGTTCGTGAATGCATCAGACCAGACGCAAACCTTCACCACCTCCGCCGGGCAGGTCATGATCACGCCTCTCACCCATGCCAGCACTCTGATCCAGGCCGGAGGCAAAATCATCTACCTCGATCCCGCGAAACCCACGAGCTTCGCTGAGCGACCGAAAGCTGACCTGATTCTCATCACCGACATTCATGGCGATCACATGGACCCGGATTCAATCAAGGCCATCACCAAGGGCGGCACGGAGATCCTCGCCCCTCCCGCAGTGGTTCAAACCGTGACTACTGCCAAACCCCTCGCGAATGGCGAAACCAAAACCTGGCAGGACTGGACCATCGAAGCCATCCCGGCCTACAACCTGAAGCGCGGCCCCGCTCCGGGAAAACTATTCCACGACAAGGGACGCGGCAACGGCTACGTGCTCACTTACGGCGGCAAGCGCTTCTACTTCTCGGGCGATACCGAAGGCGTTCCGGAAATGCGCGCGCTGAAAAACATCGACGTGGCTTTCATATGCATGAATCTGCCCTACACCATGCCACCCGACGAGGCCGCGGACGCGGTGAAAGCCTTCCATCCCAGGATCGTGATCCCGTACCACTATCGCGGATCCGATCTCGCCCTATTTCAGAAGGGACTGCAAGGGACTGGCATCGAGGTACGTTTGCTGGAGTGGTATCCGAAATAACGATCAAAGCTTCTAGCTTCTGGCTACTAGCTTCTAGCCAAATCGGGGCCGCCTGTGTTTCGGCCAGAAGCTAGGAGCTAGGAGCCAGAAGCTAGAAGCGCTTCATGCAATATTCTGTCTGGGCTTCATCTTTAAAGTGCGGGGCGGAGTGGAAAGTTCCACTCGATTGCGTCCGGACTGCTTGGCCCGGTACAGGGCCTTATCGGCAGCTTGAATTACTTGTTCGACGGTGCGGTGGCGCGCCGTCGGTTCCGCCGCGCCCATGCTGACCGTAACCGAAAGGTCGTGATTCGCCGCCACACTGCTGGGACGTACGGCCTCGGCCTTCTTTCTCGATGCGGCAGCCCGCCGGGCTTCGGCGCGGCGTTCCGAGCTGCGCCGGTCGCGTCCGCCAAAGGCGTGGGGCGAAGCATCTCGTTTGCGCGCAGCCTCTTCGCGTGCATCCTGCTCGGCACGACGGGCAGCGCTGCGCCGATCCTCTCCGGTCCGCACTCGAAATGTCGCCACTTCGATGACCGACCGCAGCAACTCGAGGTGGGGCATAATCTCTTTGGCAGTCTTCCCCGGAAACAGGATGGAGAATTCCTCTCCGCCAACACGATAGGCGCGGCCGCCGCCGGTAACGGCAGCGAGTTTGCCGGCCACCATCCGCAATACCTGATCGCCAGTGTCGTGGCCGTAGGTGTCGTTGAAACTCTTGAAGTGATCGATGTCCACGACCGCGACTGCGTAAGGCTCTTCCAGACGTAAAAGGGCGTCATTGAAAGCTCGGCGCGCGGGAAGCGTAGTGAGTTCGTCATGGTAAGCCAGAAAATAGGTGTTTTCGATGATGGAACTGACAAGTATCAATCCAGCCGTCGCTACATAGGCCGTTGCCGCCGGGCCGGCCGCGCCTACTTGAAAAGCAAGAAATGTCGCCAGCAGCGCCCACAGCAGACCACTCTCGGTTGGCTTGCGGTAGATCAGCAGGCGAGACAGCAGAACTCCGAGTGCAGCCACAAAAGCGAGCAGGGCGAGCGAAGGCAGCGGCGTCCATGTAAATTTTCCGAGAAAGTGCGAGCGGAGAAGCGCCGGCCCAACTGTTGCTCCCGGACGGCAGATGATTGCAACAAAAACCGACTCGAAGAACAGCAGCGCCATGCGGGGAAAAATGGCGGGAAGGATCAATCCTCGTTCGCGAAAAACCGAGAAAGCGATGAAGTTCAGCGGGAGGAGAAAGGCCACGGCCTCAAGGGCGATCCGGCCGGGCCCGGCGGCTGTGATCCGTCCTGAAGAAAAGAATTCCAGCGCCCGCTGAGCCAGGAACAACGTGCAGAGAGCGAATAACACACGGCTGGAATGAAAGCGCCAGGCCAGCAGGAAGCCGCCAGCAAAGACCGCATAGAAGTAGAAGTGGACGGCAGCCGACGGAATTGAACCAAAAGCGCCCTGAAAGACAACGCAGGCCGCAACCAGAAATACGGCGCCCGGCAGCACCAGGGACTTGAGCGTTTTTGGGCTCCAGAAATTCACTCGCGATCAGATCCTCTTATATAGCGCCTGCCTGTGCCTGTTTCCTGCATTATCTCCAAATCGGGAACCGCACGTCAGTGCCCGTACGGATTCCAGCAGGAAATCGCGGGTTGCGTGTGAGGCCGTACATTTGGCCCTGTTTCCCTTTTCTGCCACCTGTTCCTTATGAGGAAAGAGAGACCTTCGTTTGGTACCAACTTCCTTGTATCAGCGCCTGTCTTGACTAAGAATCGAAACAGATCAAATTAGATTGACCTTATGCGAATTCTAGTCGCGGAAGACGATGCTGCGCTGGCAACTTTCGTAAAAAAGGGCCTGGAGTCCGAACACTACGCGGTGGATGTCTCCGCCGACGGAGAACAGGCACGGGCCATGGCCGCCGAGTTGGACTTCGATCTGGTGGTCCTTGATCTCAACCTTCCGCGTCTGGACGGCGTTGCTATCCTGCGCTTTCTGCGTACCCGGAAGCCCAGCATGCCGATTCTGGTGCTGACCGGGCGCACCCGGGTGGAAGACCGCGTTCAATGCCTCGACCTGGGAGCAGACGACTACCTGGGAAAGCCGTTTTCCTTCACCGAGTTGTCGGCCCGAATTCGGGCTTTGATGCGGCGCAGCCACCTGCCGGTCGAGTCGGTGCTCGCGGTAGATGACCTGAAGCTGGACCGCGTGGAGCAGCGAGTGGAACGGGCCGGGCGGCGTATCGACCTGACCTCGAAAGAGTTCTGCCTGCTGGAATACCTCATGCGCAACGCCGGACGCCGGATTACCCGCGCCATGATCATCGAGCATGTCTGGAACCTTTCCTTCGATACTTCCACCAACGTCGTGGACGTCTACGTCAACTACCTGCGCCGTAAAGTGGACGATGGCTACAGCAAGCACCTGATTCACACCGTCCGGGGAGTTGGGTACGAACTGAGCGCGCGCTCGAACCCTGATGGCGGCGCCCGACCCGGCGCGGAGCCATGAAACTGCCTGCTTTGGCTGCTCCCACCGAAGCAGCGGATTTCGAGATTCGCCAGCTGACTTCCGACCTGTTCCACGAACTAAGCCAGCCTCTGACCAACCTGTGTTGCTCACTCGAGTTGGCACTGCTCCAGTCCCCTACGACAGATGAGTACGGACAGATCGTGAGCCAGGCACTGGTCCAGGCTGAAAAGGCTTCTGAGCTGGCCACCGCCATCCGGGAACTTCTGCACGCGGGCCATCCCGGCGAAAAGGCCAGTATTTTCGATTTATCCCACGCTGTCGGTGACGCAGTTGGCGATCTCTTGCTCGTGGCGGAATCGGCAGGGGTGGAGATTGCCTATGTCCCACCGCCTCTCTGCCCGGTCTGGTTCGATGCCCACCGGCTGCGTCAGGGCCTGTTTCACCTCCTCGGATCCTTGATCGGCATGGGCTCACCGAGTTCAGTATTGAAGATCGAGCTCGATGCAAGCGGTCCGCAAACACTGCTGTGCTTGAAGCTTTCCGGAGTCGCAGACAGCGCCGGAAAGGCAGAGCCTCAACCCGATCGGAAACTTCTGCAGCGCCTCGAACTGGGAATTTCGCGATCGATCTTTGAAGCAGCTGGCGGGAGTTTCAGCGTAGAACGCGGTGCGCAAAGTATTACGGTAAGTGTGGGAGTTTTGGGGAAAGCCAGTTAGTGTCGTGCGCACCGCGCCATTTCGAGAAAGTGCCTTCGCATTATTTGGAAGTTCGCACTCTCGCTTTCCCGTCTGCCGCAACTTTGGCGACGTACGCGTCAAGAGCGGCTATGCCAACTGGAACGCACTCTCTCATGGAGGTGCTACAAAAGTCTGGTCAGAACCGGACAGTTCCATTGCGAATGCCTATCCACTAGCTTTCCGAAAAAGGCGCATCTTTCTCCGTGGTTGCGAATGCAGCCATATGAGAGCGCCGTCTCTCTACCCCGTCCCACAAACTGCGAGGACGGCGTCGGAGACTGGGAGTACCCGCTCCAGGGGGACATTTACCGAGCGACTGCAGCTTCGCATTCAGCAAGGAGGTGACTGTCGCTACCAACAGCTCGAAACTATCGGACTTGGCGACCAGGGCATCCACCACCTTCAGGGCACTTACCGGAAGATCCAGGTCGTGCGCCAGCAAGACGATAGGAATCCTGGGTTTGACCCTCTTCATCTCAGCCGCCACGACTCCGCCATCGAGAAGGCCCAGGTGGTAATCGAGCACAATGGCGTCCACGGGCTGTGACATGAACAGCCGCAAACCCTCGTGCCCATTGGTTGCGGTCACCAGTTCGAATCCGCTTCGTTCTAACAAGCTCAGTTGGGCCGGGTCCCGGTGTATACAGAGCAAGGTACCATTTAGAGCCATACCGATCAGGTGTAAGCCCCGATTCGTACGAATTCTGCTCAAAATCGCACATTGCTGAAAATTACACATCCAGACCAATGGACCGCATCAATGCCAGGCCGTTACTCTTGGTGACCACACCCTCACGCAACTGGTAGTCGAATTTCATCTTCCCGTCTTCGAACTCATCCTGAAAGTGAACATTGTGCAAATGCCCTGAAGGCAGGCCGCTGATTTCCGTCAAAGCCAGATCGTGAGTGCTGATCAGCCCGATGGCGCCGCTCCCGAGCAGGGCCCGGACCAGGCCTTCAGCTCCGATGCGGCGGTCTTTCGAGTTTGTACCTTGCAACAATTCATCCAACAGGAACAGCAATGGAGGCTGGCCGCCTGCCAGGTCGAAGATCTGCCGCAGGCGGGTAATCTCGGCGTAGAAGCGCGAACTGCCCTCCTGCAGGGAATCATTGATGCGGATGCTGGCACCCACTTGCAACGGAGTAAGCCTGAGGGACTGTGCCCGCACCGGCGCGCCGGCCATAGCCAGCACCACGTTGATGCCGACGGCACGCAGCAACGTGCTCTTGCCCGACATATTCGAGCCGCTCACCAGCAGCACTCTGCTGTCGCCTCCAACGCGGACGCTGTTGCGGATGCAGTTTGCCGCCGGAACCAGAGGATGCCCGATCCCCTCGCCGTCGAAGCCCGCTTCGCCCTCAATAAACTCGGGAAAGGTGTCGGCTGGGTGTTCGTAACTGTAGGTCGCGAGAGAAAGAAGGGCCTCGATTTCACCTGTGGCACGCAACCAGGTCCGCACCGCTTGCCCGTGAGCCCGGCGCCAGCGTTCGGCCGCGAATGCCACCTGCACCGAATACATCAAAGGAGCATCGAGGACGCGCACCATGAAGTTGTCACGCGACTCGATCAGATCGACGATAGTTTGCAATCGCGCCACCGCCTGCCAACCTGCCATGTGATGAGACGAAAGTTCGCGTTGCAGTTCTTGTAGCCGAGGCGCACGGAAGGTCTCGCGTTCCAGTCGGGCAAGCAGGCCGGAGAGGTGCTCCAGATCATGAAAGGCATGTTCGGCGCTATGCAGGACTGCGTCCAGAGGCGAGCGCAGCCGGTAGATCAGAACAGCTTCGACCACTACAACCACAATCAGAGGCGTCGCCATTCCCCAAAAACCCCAAACCACAACGCTGGCAACTGCTGACGCCGCCAGCACGGGCGCCGCCCAGCGCAACCACTCGGGGGCCATGCGGTTGGGCGATTCCGCCCAATGCGTCAATGCCTCGGGATGCACGCCAACTTTGGCATCTTCCCCCAGCACTGCCAGCTCTTCCGCAAGATCAAGCTGAGAACGCAGCTCTGCCACGGCCGAATGCCGTGGTCGAATCTGTTCCAAAGTGGAAGGCGACAGCAACCATCGTGCAAGTGTGTCCTCGCCCATGCGCGTGCGTGCCGTTGAAAGCAACTCGAACAGGCTGCCGGGTCCGAAGAGATCCAGATCGGAAGCATAGACATGATGAGGATCGTCAAAGCGTTCCCCGCTTTGTCCGGTGCCCGGCCAACGGTCAGCAAGTCGGTTGAGTCCATTGCGGTAGAACGATACCGCGCGCCGGGCCAGTTCGAGGTCACGCAGAACTCGCGAATGATAAGCCGTCACTACGATGAATAAAGCTGCGGGCAAGAGCAACCAGGCCGGCGAGACCATATGTTTGTGAAAGGCACCCCAGGCGATGAAGGCGCCGATAACAACCAAAACGAGGCGAAGGTTGCCGAGCCTAATGTGTACTTTTTCGTACCGAGCTTCTCTGGACTCCCGCTCTTGCAGACGCTGCTCGTATTCCTCGACGGCGGGCACAACTAGAGGATATATCAGGCTGGAAAACTTCATGTGTAGCGGAGCCCGCCGTCGGTCGCTCCCAAATCAGGCCTCTTCCCGAACTTGAGAAATATCTTGCTGCAATAGACGCCTCTAATCTTCTACTAATCCCGTTCTTATCTCTCCGGCATGGAATCTGCTTATGTACGATTTTTCCATCCTCCAGCTTTGGCAAGACCACCTTCCGTGCGTACTCAGGCGGAACATTCATGACCGAAGTCAGCAAACAGGCCGGCGCAAGCGGACGCGACGAGGCCGAGCGGGAGCGGCTCCTGGTTGAGCAGTTGCCGCAAGTCCGTTACATCGCACGCCGCATTCACGATCGCCTGCCGCGTCACGTGCTGCTGGAGGATCTCGTGCACGCCGGCGTGGTTGGGTTGATTGATGCGCTGCAGAAATTCGATGGCAGCAAGCAGGTGCAATTCGGGTCCTATGCCAAGTTTCGCATCCGGGGAGCGATCCTCGATAGCCTGCGTGAACTGGACTGGAGTCCCCGTGACCTGCGGCGCAAGGCGCGGCGGTTGGAAGAAGCGCACAACCAATTGCGTTCGTCCCTCGGGCGTAATCCGAGCGAGTCAGAACTGGCGGCTGAGTTGGGCATTGATTTGCGCGGCTTGCAGCTTCTGCTAGGAGAGATTTCCGGTCTCGAGATCGGCAGCCTGCGAGTCGAGTCTCCGCGGGATGGGCACGAAGAAGATTTATGCGAATACCTGCCTGACGATTCGGAAGAGACGCCGCTTTTCTTATGTCTTCGTTCCGAGATGAAAGATCTTTTAACCCGCGCCATCGCTGAGTTGCCGGAAAAGGAACAACAAGTGCTGGCACTTTATTACTACGAAGAGCTGACCATGAAAGAAATCGGCGTCATCCTGGGAGTGGGAGAGTCCCGAGTTTCGCAGATTCATTCCATGGCAGCGATCCGGTTGCGCACTCGTCTGGCAGAATCGGGCAACGGACACGCCGGCCCCGCAATCTCGCGGGGGGCATCGGGCGGAGTGTAATGCGGCTGACGCCATGGCAGCGAACTTGCGACTAGAGCGCGTCTGAGCTGCATGTACGGCGCACACGAGCAGAAAGGGGGAGCTAGAGAGCGCATGAGAATTGAACGAAACTTACAGGCAACGGTGCCGTCCAAAAGTGACGTACCGGCCAATACAGATTCGCCGCCAACTGCTGGGACTCAGGACAGAACGGGGCCGGACAAAGGTGAGCCTCCGTCTTCGACAGAACATCTTTTGGCTTACCAGTTCCTGATGGATCCGGCAGGAGCTGAGACACTTGCGGCCCAACTCGGACCGTCTCCGGAAAAGCGGAACCAGCGAATTGCTGCGCTGCAAAAAGCTATTGCGGAAGGAACGTTCGAGGTCTCACCCGGGCAAACCGCGGAAGCAATTCTTTCCGAAAAGCAAGTCCGGAATGGCAATGCAGCCTAGCAGGAAAGCGACGGACCAAGTGGGGGACAGCCGCTGTTGACTGTTCGGTCGAGCAAAGGTCCGCCGGCTTCTGATCTTGATTTTGGGTGGAGCAGCGCCTTAGCGCTACAACATCCGTCGGGACGACGAGCGGCTTCAGCCGCTGAGATACCTCGTGGCTGAAGCCCGCACTCATGCACATCTGAATGCAGGCCTGAAGGCCTGCTTCACCCAGTCCGCTTTGGCGGCGCAGCCTCCTGACCAAACCCGCTCGTGCCTACACTTTGCTCAAGACCTCTTTGACCTTCTGCAACAGCAACACTGCCGAGAATGGTTTAGCAAGATAGAACCAGCCGGATTGCTGCAACCCGTTTCTGGTAACCCGATTGACTGGATATCCGGAGATGAAAATTACTCGCGTGCCTGTGCCGGGTGTGAGTTCAAGCGCCATGTCGCAACCATTGCGGTCGGGCAAAACGACATCGGCGAGAATCAGCTGCACCGCCTCCGCTTGCGCGCGAAAGGTTTTAACAGCCTCGGCTGCATTTCGCGCCTGCAGCACCCGATACCCTCCCGAACTCAGGATTTCACAAGCCACGTCGCGGACGAAGGTTTCGTCTTCCACCAACAGGATGGTTGCGGCCCTTTGACCGAATTCACGCGCTGACGCAACACAATCAGGCCCTGCACGCGCTTCTGGCACTGGACAGGAAAGATACAAGTTTCACCTTTTCATCGCCTCCTGCATGTGGCCTGCCACATGGTCGTGCCTTGCGAACGTTATTGATGAGCCTGGAGTTAAGGGATGTAGCAGGATTTAGAGAATGTTAGTTCGGGTTGCCTATCACGAAGTGCAACCCTTTCGGAACTCGCTTTTGTCTTTTCGGGAAACTTCTGGCGCCGCTGCGCACGAGCGAGATGCTCGCGCCTACTTCATCGGGTCAGTACGGTCTGGTAGGGATCAACCACGACTTTTTTTGTACCCAACGGGGCCAAAAGCCGAAAACTTGTTTCCGGGCCGTCCGCGAATACCTGGCCTAAAAGCACCAGGTTCTTTCCACCCAGCTCTGCGTATATCGGAACCACCGTGACCAACTCCTTGGGAGCGTCCTTTTGGATCACAGTTCCCGACACCGTCGTGCCACCCGGCTTCTGCGCATACTTCACCGACTGCAACTCGAGGTGAGGCAGTGCCGTACCATTTACCCATCCTTCGTAAAACCAGTCCAGCGATTTGCGACCTTCGTAACGAAGCGCCGGCGGCAATTCCTCTTCGAACACTTGCAGAAACTCGCGCGTGCTGACCGCTTTTTCCTGATAACGCTGCCGGATCTTTCCCAGCCCGCGCAAGAAAGGCGCATCCGCCTGCGCGTCGGGCAGGTTCGGGGAGTGCGTTCTCTCCCGCTCGGCATCGCGCAGCATGGACCGCAGCATGTGGAAGAGCCAGGTGCCGCGGCCATAGCTGATCGCCTCGTATCCTCTGGGAAAATGAGAACAGTTGAGCCTGGTGCCGAAGGTGACCGGACCGGCGTCGGCGAGTATCGAACCGTCCTTGTTCTTGGCGAGCAAATCAGCACGGTATTTTTCCAAGACAGCACGGAACTTTGCGGGCGACTCCGACTCGATCAGTAACAAGGAGCCGTAGTTTGAGAGCGCCTCAAACAACCACTGGTCCCGGTAGCTTTTCCACGACAGTAGATTCCCCCACCACTGGTGCGCGGTTTCGTGGGCGATGACGTTGTCGCTCAGAACCTGTGCCACGGGAGTCATGTGCAAATCCGTCTTTTCTTCCGGAGTCAGAAATGACAAGCTGGAGAGAAAAATTAGTGACGGCCAGCCCTGACTGACATGTCCCGGCATTTGCGTGAGCGCCAGGTGGCCATACGGATACGGGCCGAAGCGCTGGGCGAAGAAATCGACCGCGCGCGCCGACACATTCGCCACTGCTTGCGCGTTCCGCGCCGGCGACGGCGGAGGCGCGTTCACCACGATCGGATCGGTTGGCCGGCCTCCACGAATCGGAGAGAGGCCTTGAGGGGCGGTCACCTCGGTTGTGCCTTGCGGGAAGGTGCGTTCCACCACAGTTGTGGCGTAGGCTTCCACCGAAATATTGCCAGCCTGGGCGGCGGCGCGTGTGTACTTACCCAGATTGAATCCGGCAGTAGGCATGGGACGATCCGAAACCCAATGACTGAATTGCTCACCCGCCGGCACGTCGGAAGCCGAGCCTTCAACTCGCTTGCCGGTAGCCAGTAGAGTCCAATCCACCGGGTAACGGAATTGCAAATCGAACCTGGACATCTCGAGTCCCCGGTTGGGATACCACGTGCCGCGCTCACCAACGTACAGCAACCCGGCTCCCGCTTCCGAGATCACCTCGCCGCCATAAATAAAGTGGAGATCAGTTTTCTGCCCGGCGCGCAGGGCTTGCGGAAAAACAACCGCGACCAGGTCATTGCCTCGCCGCGCCAGTTGACTCCCTTCGAGTGCCTGATTGTGGATGAACTCCACCGCATGGCCATCAGCCTCCACTTTGCTGATCTGCAGAAAGCGGGAAAGTTCGAAGAGCATGGCCCTCTGACCGCCCTGGCGCACTTCCAGCTCCAGCGAAGCATCGGCATCGAGCCTTGTCGGCGGCGCAACGTGGGCCCGTATCTTGTACTGCGAAACGCTGAATGCTTCCGGCTTTGCTTCTTCTCCCATCACTCCGGCCGCGTCCCCTGACCGGCCGCCGGAATGGCCCATCGTGAACGCACTCCAAACGTCGTAGTAACCCTCCCCTTCCACCGTCTTGAATTGACCGGCCCATATTTGTTCCGCCGCTAGCGAGTCGTAGTAGAGGTCGAAAGTTCCGAGACTTCGTCCCTGAAGACGAGCATGCAGTACGCGATCGTCGTCTTGAGGTCTGGACGCCGCACCCGCAGATTCGCCGTGATTCGTCTCCGGCAGAGAATTGGCGAAGCTGAGCAACAGCCGCAAGGCATCGATCTGCGATAGGTTGCGGGCTGTTGAATCCCACTGGGAGACAAACTCTTTCGTATTGTCGGCAGCTCGCAGAGAGGGTTGCAATTCGGCAAACGTGTCGTCGTTGAAGCGAAAATATCCGGTAACAAACTTCTCCTCCAGGATGGCCGCCCCGGTGAACAGCGTCATGGACGCGCGCTCGGCCTGGTTGTTCGGAATCAGCAGCACTTCGCCTTCGCCCTCGAAGAATGCGCCGGTAACGTGGCCGGCAACGTCCTCGGTGAAAGCGATGGTGCCATCGTCAAATGTGATGTGGAAGGCCGCGCGCTCGAGCGTGACTTCGCGAATGTGATAGACCCGCGACTTGTCCAGTCCGACATCCCGCAATCGCAGGTACAAAGCTTCGGCAGAATGTTCCGGCGGAGCTGACGCCGAGACCGCGGCAGCGGGCGGTGCAGACGCCGGAAGTTGCGCCTCGCCGGGCGGTGCAGCAACGAGAAACATCAGAAAGAGAAACAATGGCATGGCGGGAACAATTCTCATTACCTTTGTCACGTAGGCTGGCCTAACCCCTGTTGCTAGAATGCGCCATAGTGCGTGCACCTGTCATCTTCCTATTCCTATCGGGTCTGTTTCTGGGCGCCGTCGGCGCTTCCGCGGAAGTCATCCGTCTGAAAAATGGTCGCACTATCTACGCCGACCAAGTCCACGAAAACGGCTCTCACCTTGAGTATGAAGTCGGTGAAGACTCCTACGCAATTCCAAAATCCGCAGTAGATCGGGTCGAAGCCGGAGGAGTTCGCCCAGAGCGCGCTTCCACCGCGGACGGCAAGAGTTCCGGGGAAGCTCCGTCCATCACTCCGTCCGACAATCTCAAGGGCGAACCCGAAGTCATCGACAAGATTATCCGCGACGGCAAAGTGGATGCCGACGCGTTGTCCGCGCTCGAACAACGGGGCAACGCACCCATCACCGCCGCCGCGTACTTCATCGCCGGCAAGCACGAGATGGAGCAAACCAATTACAGCAAGGCCCGAACGTACTTCGAGACTGCAATGCGCTTCGAAGGCCAGAACCCCACCATCCTGAATTACTACGTCGCCCTGTTGCTGCGCACCGGAAATGCGGTCGAAGCTCTGCCCTATGCCGAACGCGCAGTACGCATCGCCCCGGATTCAGCGGACACGCTGGCTATCCTGGGCTACGCGCAGTATGCCAGCGACCGAAATAAAGATGCGATCCGCAGTTGGAAACGGTCGTTACAAATTCGTCCTGACGCGCAGGTGCAAAAATATCTGGAGAAGGCGGAGCGCGACGCCAGCACCGAATCAGACTTCACGCAAAACGAAAGCAGCCACTTCACCCTGAAATATGAAGGCCGGCAGACCCCAGAGTCATTGCGCCGCGATCTGGTTTCCACGCTGGAGTCGCACTACGGAGACCTGGTGCGCGATCTGGGCGTAGCGCCACGCGGCAGCATCGCGGTTATTCTCTACACCGACCAGGCTTTTTTTGACGTCACGCAATCGCCTTCATGGGCAGGCGCGGTCAATGACGGCAAGCTGCGCATCCCAGTCAACGGAATGAGTTCAGTCACGCCCGATTTGTCACGCGTGCTGAAGCACGAACTTGCGCACTCATTCATCAACCAGCTTTCCGGTGGACGCTGCCCACAATGGCTGAACGAAGGCATCGCGCAAGCCATGGAACCAAAATCGCTGTCGTCCCGCGGACGTCGTCTCGCATCACTATTTAAGGCCCAACAGGAAATCCCCTTCAATCAACTGGAAGGCAGCTTCATGCGCTTCTCAGGCATGGAAGCAATCCTCGCTTACGACGAGTCCCTGGCAGCAGTCCAATTCATCATCGAAACCCAAAGCCTGAGCGACCTGCAACGCATCCTGCAACGCCTCGCCGAAGGAAGTTCTACCGAAAGCGCGTTGCGCTCCACAATCCACGACGATTACGGCCAGCTACAAAACGAAGTAGGCAAATACCTAAGCAGCAAATACG
>Ga0163162_10000749_pt1 | contig 30243 bp, 25 predicted proteins | sample S55metaG_FD_115310 | JGI IMG/M metagenome (GOLD analysis project Ga0163162, IMG submission 115310) | Switchgrass rhizosphere microbial communities from Kellogg Biological Station, Michigan, USA - S5-5 metaG | ecosystem: Host-associated > Plants > Roots > Rhizosphere > Soil | place: USA... | reverse complement strand
TCAGCGAGCTGTGTGCGGTAAAACCACACGTGCTGCGTTACTGGGAGCAGGAGTTTCCTCAACTCAACCCCGTCAAACGCCGCGGAAACCGCCGGTATTATCAGCGACAAGACGTGCTGATGATCCGGCAAATTCGCGCGCTTCTTTACGATCAGGGGTTCACCATCGGCGGCGCACGCTTGCGTTTGTCCGGCGATGAAGCCAAAGACGACACCACTCAATACAAGCAAATGATTCGGCAGATGATCGCTGAATTGGAAGATGTACTGGTTGTGCTCAAGAAATAATTTCCTGCTTTTAAATACTTCCAGTTTTCAAAAGCTTGCGATATATTCTTGAGCGTTCTTCGAGAAGAGGAACGGGTTTCACGCCTAGTCGGGGCGTAGCGCAGTCCGGTAGCGCACTAGCATGGGGTGCTAGGGGTCGAGTGTTCGAATCACTCCGTCCCGACCATATTTTTCAATGATTTAGCCCAATCTGCAAAGGTTGGGCTTTTTCGTATCTGCGTTTTAGGGTTTCTGGTAGTTAAATGGTAGTGAATTGAGACTTGCTGGCGCCTTGCGTTGCTATATAGGGTTGGCGGTTACCGGTCAGAGTGCCAATGTAAACTGAGCCATCCTGCCGGTTCAAAACGGACCCACCCGGGTGGGCCGGTGGGCCGTTACTTTTTCGAGCAGTGCATGCTGCCCAAGGAGTACGGTGCCTGCCAGGGAAGGTGTCGCATGGTCTGGTTTTAATCAAGCTCGGTCTTAACTGCTGAAGTGATGGCCCTCTTCTTGTTCGTGATGGTGATTCCTAGGGCTTTGAAGCTTATGCCGCCGCCGGCTGGGCTTTGTGTGGCTGCCTGAGTGTTCGGGGATGGTCCGTCGGTCTTGGCATGCTCTGAGGTGCTTTCATTGGCTTGCGCCTCCAGGTCGTCACTAACAGGATGGGCGCTCACTGGATTGGCGCTATTGCCCATGAGTGCATTGCTGGGCGCTGGTTTTGCTTCTGGGGGCTGCAGGCCCTGAGGTGGTGGGTCAGTAACTGGGTTCTCATCAATTGGCATCTGAGCGTGAGTTGGAGGTGTCGGTGTGCTGTCTTCACCGTCTTCCGCTGCTCGGTATGCAGAATCGTTTTTTTGTAGGATCTGCTCAAAGAGTTCTTTGGGGGAGAGTCTAGTTCGTACAGTTATTACGTCCTTGATGATGTTCATTCTCTGCTTATACAACTTATTCACTTTTTTGGATTGATCCTGGGCACTGGACTCAGCCGAGAGTCGTGCGTCCTGTAGTTCGATCTCGAATTGACAGAGTGTTTTCACGCTGTTGTCTAATAGGTCCATGACGATTGCTCTGGTTTCTTTCTGTTTTCCTGAGTTTTCTCTTGCCTCCCTCAGTTGTGCTTTGAGCTCCGCGTGTCGCGCGTCATCCGTATTTAACCCACCTAAGATTAATCTGCCAAGCATATCGGCTTCGGTGATTTGGTTGCTCTTGGCTAGCCGCGTCAGCTCTTTTTTTACATCGATTCTGAGTTTGAACGCGGAGGTCTTGCGGTTCTTCTCTTTATCTGAGGCGCTGCATTTTACCTGCCGCCATGCTGCCCTCATTTGCACCAGAATCAGTACGCCCTCTCTTGAGCTCTCCAGGTCCTCGCCGATCCGAAGGAGCTCAACGATGGTGAGGGGGAGTGTTTGCTGACCTAGTTCGCCTTTCCCTTGCAGATATCTCTGAGCCCATTTCAACTGCTCGTGATCGTCGCTATCAAGCCATGTAAGTCCCGATAATCTCCGACTCATATCTCTCACTCAGTGATCAACGTAATTTCGTGGGATTATACCCATTTGTACATCACGTGATTTGATCACGTTGTACGTCACGTTAATACGTCATAGTCTTCCAAAAAACAGTCTGTAATTAATACGATATAATAGACATCTACTACGTTGGTCTCTGGAGGCTGTGCGTGTTTCTAGCTGCTTTATCCTGCGAGGTGAAAGGACTTGATCCTGTGGGAAAATACTTCTTGGTTCGTTTCGTTCAGTGCTTCGGTACCGTTGATCCAGAGGGGCTTGGAGTGAAGGGATTTGCAACGCGGTTTGGGCTCTCGGATAGGCAGGTGACGAAGTCCCTGGACGCTTTGGTTGGGTGCGGCGTGATGACCTTATCGGCCGTTGCCAAGGGGCGGGGGCATCCTAAGAGGTGTTACCGGCTCCAGGATGACTTTCACAAAAAGCTCAAGAAAGCAGCGGAGCGCCGTCCAGCTCGCCATGAGGCCGCGGTCGGCAGTTTGCTGATGCACGAAAATAGGAAAGTTAACCAAGCAGGCGAAAAGCCAGAGAAGCCAAAGGTGGATCAGGTTCAGTTGGCCGATCTACGGAGGAAACGACAGCCTGGTCAGTTGAGTGTCGTGAATAGCCTGTTGCTGAGCGTGCTGTTATGCCGTGCCGATCGTTTCGGAGTGGTCAGCGATCTGGGTTCTTCAGCTCTGTGCAAGATCACGGGGCTTGGCAAGGAAGAATTGAAGCACAGGGTGCAACGGCTAATTCATCAGGGGTTGATACGCACCTACGTACCAGGTGCAACCAGTTCGGTTCTGTTCGCCAAAATGAAAAGTGTCTACTTCCTCAACCTGAGTCATCCGGAGCTATCGGAGGGAGGTTTTTCCATTTCAACTCTAGTCTGCCCAGGCGGGATCGTATCCTCCAAGGAGGTAAGACATGCATCTGACATCTATGGTGACGTTCGTTCGCTTCGCGCAAATCCAAGGCTTTTTGATGGTGCTCCATACCTACGGCTCGTCAAATTCCTTGAGGGTCAATACCTCCCGTTCTTTCGATTATTACAGGGCATGCTGGAGCAGTACGCCGCTCAGCTGCTTACCAGGCATTGGTCGGCGTTGGATGACCTTGTGATAAACAAGCGGATTGACGACCAAGAGTTACGAGAGTCGATCGCTCTGCGTTTTCGGCCTTCAAGTCTGCCGTCAGACTCTGGTGCTGATCCGCGCGCCATTCTGTCGGATCAGCTCTATCACGCTGCCTATGACCTGGCTGTCGGGATCAAGGAACAGCTTCGCCATGTCCAAAACGTTCCGTTTGAAACCATGGATTTTGTCATCATCCCCAGGCCTTTGAGCTCCCGCTATTTACCTATTGCGCTGCTCGCGCTGCCCAAATTTCCTGATGGCTGGCGAGGCTGTTTAGTCATTAAGAACTCTGCTGAAGGCGAGGTGGTCGCAGAACCATTTTTCCGAGAGTCCGGCATTCCACTTGAGGATCGATACCGCTATGGCTTGTTGACCCGGCCAAGCAGTGAGAAGACGGCCACGTAGGTATTTTTCTACACTACATCCCAATCCTCTGAACGGAATACAGAGGAGCCTGTTCATGAGGTTAATCCGCCTGAAGGATGTCAAACACGTCACCGGCCTGGGTCGGTCCACCATCTACAAATACATCGAAGAAGGGACTTTTCCAAAGTCAGTGTCATTGGGTGAGAGAGCGGTGGCCTGGGTTGAGAGTGAAGTCCTGGACTGGGTCATGGCTCGGATCGAGGCCCGTGATGCTCATGAATCTGTCACTGCACTGTTGCAGCTAAAGGCTGCATGACCAGCCATTGGGTTGAGCTTTCGCTCCGTCATGTGGTCGGCGTATGGGCCGACCGTATGGCTCCCATCAATGGTTTAGTTTCAGAGTATCGAAGTCGTTGCAGAAGCCACATTCTTCCCGCGTTCTCTGGCATACCGCCACCCCACTCCCTTGCGGGTGTGGGGTGGTGGGTTTCGGTATTAGTATTATTTATAGAACCCCAGTATAGAGTCCTGTATAGAGAGCTCTGCATAGCTCATGTTCATAACCACAGCACGTACATCGTCATCCCCTCAATGGGGATGCGTCATAGCCCCCGTAACACATCCGCTGCAACGAGTAGCAGCCTCAGCGCCAGACGCTGAGCCGAGGTCCGTCCAACCGTAAATAAATACCAACTCCCCTGAGTTTATAACTCACTCAGCGGATCATCCCCATGGCACACCAGCCCAAGCGTCACCCCGGCAACAGCAATCTCCACCTGCATTACGACGACACCTTTCACGGTCTGCCCGTAATGGCGTCCCACGCGCCCTTCATCACCGAATACCTGGAAAGTCTTCTTCAGACAACTCAGTTGGCGCTGAGCGCCCACCGCCAAGTGTTCGCGGTGCGTTTCGATCTACGTTTCCCAGATGACTATATGCCACCGGCATCAAGCAATGCCGTCATCTCCAGGTTTATCGCTTCCTTGAATGTCAGGATTCAAGGCGCACGTGAGCGCTCCAGACGTCTGAATGGCTCTGCCCATCAGACTAGCGTTCGCTGGTGCTGGGTCAGAGAGGTAGGGCGAGAGGGGCGCCCGCACTTCCATTTCGTCCTGCTGCTCAACAGGGATGCGTTCCACACGGTAGGACGTTTTCAATCTGACAGGGAGAACCTATACAGTCGCATTCAGGCCGCTTGGGCCAGCGCGCTGAAAATATGCGTCGACGATACCGATGGCTTGGTGCACATCCCGGCCAACGCCACATTCCACCTCTCCCAGGACGATCCTGCAGAGATGGATCGTTACTTCCACCGGGTGAGCTACCTCTGCAAGGCAGCGACCAAGGAGTTCGGTAGTCGAAGTCGGGCATTTGGTTGCAGCAGAGGATGAGTGACGGCGTCACCGCCACAGCCTGAACACCTTTTCCCGCAGCGATGTCATCGTGGATAGCGATCCAGATCGGCTCGTCCATTCGCCTGGCTCGTCATCGGGCAAGTATTCCCCCTGACTACCGAACGCCAATCTCACGCCGCCAGCTTCGCCCTGTGCCTGCATTCGGCTGCACGTTCAACGTGGGCTTGGCGTGCGTGAGCAAGCATGCTGACAGAAAGGGCTTTTGGCAACCGCTGCAGTCACATACCTGTCAACACCGGTTGAAAACCTCCCACCGGTTAGTTTTACATCGGCGATGACAGGTAGACAGAATCCGCCTGCAGCTCCTATCGGGAGATGGACTAGATTTCAGCATAAGGCGAGATGATCGACAGTCCGACCCAATGTCGGGCTATACGCCAATAGATCTGAGCCAGGGAAAACCTCGTAGATTGGAGAGATCAACGAGGCCAGGATTTCCAACTAATCCATATCTACGCGGCAATCAAACAGGTTGATTTGCACGCCGCAAGTCCCGCAGAGCATGGGCTGATTAGGCTGATAAGGTTTTCCGTCCAGTGTCTGGAAGTTTTCATGACTGAGTGGGTTGCCACGATATGAAAGCCCGAGCAGTAGAGCTTTACCATGGCAATGCTGCTCACCCGCCGAGTGGATCACAGTGATACTAAAAGGCTCCGGAATAACCCAGGCCTTTCCGAGCTGAGGATGATCTTGGAGTTGGTAAAAACCGAAAGCTTCGAGAGCCTCGCCCTCCAGCGACAAAGGAGGCGCTTCTGGTGGGGCCTCTGGGGATTTGTAACACGGGTGTCCGTGCAGCAATGTAATGCTCGTACCCTCAAACGGTCCCCCCACACATGGGTAAAACGTAACTTCATCCATTAGAGTTTCCTGTACATGCCCGGAAGTGATGTGCCCGCCAGTCGCCTGGCGCGACGATAGAAAGGTAATTTGCTACGGCCTATGATCTGAAACCAGAACGCAAAAAGACGCTCACCCTTGCTATATCGAGGCTTAGTTCCCTGTTTCCAACCCATCAGAGAGATTTCTGAATGCGAATCTGCCATCTGAGGAAGGCAACTTAAATTAGTAGCCTCCAGAATCATCGATTCCTTGGCTCACAGAATCCAATGAGCACGGGAGTGCTCTAAACGGCAGGATCAGGCATCGATAAAGCGTCTTGACGCCTTCTACGCAGAGATCGCCCGCAGCGAAATCGACATACGACGTCGCTTGAAATAGCTCATCGACCAGAATCAGCTCCACCTAAGCGAGGACAAGACGCATCGTGACCGGATGATCCGTCGGCGTGTTATTGACTGCTGCACCCAGCGCGCACTACCCCTGCAAGAGCCCGTTCACCAATCGATAGGCCTCAGGCAACGGCAACTTCCCGCCTTCCACTGCCTCAATCAGCCGCAGGGCCTTATCGGCACTGATGACATCTTTCTCGATCACCTCGCGAAGTGACGAGATAAAGCTGGACTTGTCCAACAGCGTGACAGCACCCATACGTTCCTTGGTCTCGATCTCCGCCAACCGCTCCTGATAGACCATCAACAACTCCTGCTTGCGCCCCTCTGCCATCGCACCGCCGCGAATCCAGCGCGAGACGCCGTAGGCCAGAACGCCACCGGCTGCCGCAGCGCCTAGTGCCCAGCCAAGTGGCGTCGCCGCCACGGCAGTAACACCGACCCAACCGGCGGCCGTCGTGAGGACTGGAATACTGGTCGCACCGGCGATACCTGCCACAGTACCGGCTGCGGCGGCGCCGAGGCCGATACCAAGCGTGCTGATGCCCATTTCCCCCAGGATGCGTACACGGTCCTGGGGTGTGCGTTCTAGCTCGTCGATAACCTTGAGCAGCTGCTTTTTGCTGACCTTTGGCTGCCGACTCATGAGGCCTTCACCGAAGTCAGTTCAGCCATGACAGCCTGGAGCGTTTCAATGAATAGATCGAAGTACGTCCGGGCGATTTCCATCAAATTCTGCGGAAGTGCCAGCAAGCTCACACCGTCCCCGCTCTCGGTTGACTGCTTATCGCTTTGATGACCGGAGACCGCGATCGTCAGGCCCAGCAACGCACCCAGGGGCGCCAATATCGAACCGAGCAACGGTATCGCAGCAACCAGCGAAGCAATGGCCGCGCCCATTAGGGTGCCAATGGCCAGACCCTTGTGCGCCGTGATGAATTCGCGCAACTTCATCACGATCAGCTTGCCGATGGAGACAACCTTGTTACTGATACGTTGGGTCACGTTCACCAGCTCTTTGAGCCGTACGGCGATCTCCGGCGACAAACCGCATTCGCGCAACCAGATATAAAGATCGCTGCTGGCCATGGAATCACTTTCGGCTTGCATCAGTGCAAGCTCGAACTCGGCTTGAGCCTTTGAAATGAGTGCTGTCATCGCATGTCCTTTTTGAGCGTTCTGTCTAAGTTCCGGTTTAAGGCACAGGGGGCCGATCAAGACCGGTTTTACATCCCGGGTGACCGCCCATCCTGCAACACGAGAGGATATGTGGCCCTACAGATACGCACTGTATCGGCGCCAATCACGGGGGCCTTGAATCAAGGCCCCGGACCTTACGCCTAGGGCAACAAAGCCTGCAGCAACTCAACCTTGCGCTGCAACTGCTCCACATGAGCCCTCTCAGCTCGCAGCGCCGATTTCAACTCGTGATTCTCCTCGGCATGCCAGCTCAGCCGCGCCTGCCGCTCTTTCGTCGTCGCATGCCAATGCTCAAGCAATCTCCAGGCTTTATTAGTCTGCAGAAACTGCACCAAAAGCATCAGTAGGATCATCAACAGCATCAGCATCGCTACCGACGCTATCCAATCCAAACCATCCATAAACATGTCCCTCATGTCGTCAACTCCAAAGTCACGATATGTAGTGTTAAGCGACACGTCCAGAATGTAGACTTATACAGGTAAAGTATTCACTCACAAGGAGGAGATATGAAACGCGAGCAATCCATCGCGCAGGTCCGTTGGGACCTCGCCGTTCGCTATCGACTGATTGAAACCGTCGCATTGTGGGAAGGCCGGCTGACCAAGGTGTACTTGGTGCAGAGCTTCGGCATCAGTCGTCAGCAGGCATCCAAGGACATCAATACCTACATCACCGAGCATGCGCCCAAAAACTTTACATGTGATCGACAGATCAAGGGTTATGTGGCGGGCAAACAGTTCAAGCCCCTGTTCATCGACGACAGTTCCAGCGCCTAGAAGGGGAGCGCCAGAGCTCGATATGCAGTGTCTGGGCGGCATCTCTAAAATGCCGACTCGTCGCGATCAGGCGCGACTTGCATTTTTAATGCATGGAAGATTAGGTAATCAAAATGAGTACCACCATGTTTGTAAAATACAAATATGGACATGCGCCTAAGGCGTACAATAATATCCGTTAAATAGTCAGATCACGTGCCGCTAATTCATATGACGCCCATAAACGCTCTTGCAGAACTCGCTCAGCCACAGCGTGACCGCCTAGCCTTTATCGAGCTGCGTGTGCGTTTCGTAGGGGAGATTCGGAGACAGGATCTGGTGGAGCGCTTTGCCATCCAGTCCGCTGCGGCGACCCGGGATCTTGCGCTGTATAGGGAGCTAGCCTCCGGTAATATCGACTATGACTCCAAGGCCAAGACCTATGTCCTTGGTGCTGACTTCCGTTCGCTGTTCGATTACCCGGCCGAAAGAGTTATGTCGTGGCTGACTCAGGCCTTCGGTGATGGCGAGCCCCTTAAGTTCAAAACTTGGGTGCCTAGTGAAACTCCCTCTAGGCTGACGAACCCTGATTTGGATGTGCTGGCGAGTGTGACGCGCGCCATCCATCAGTGCTGCCCCTTGGCCGTTGAGTACCACTCGGTTTCCAGTGGAAAATCGAAACGCGAGATCGTTCCTTTTGCTTTGATCGATACAGGTTTGCGCTGGCACGTTCGTGCGTTCGATCGGAAGTCAAAGGAGTTTCGCGACTTCGTCATTACTCGGATAAGGCGCCCAGTGCTGCTTAATGGCCAGCCCGTGGCTCCTCACGAGATGAGCGATCAAGACATTCAGTGGACACGAATCGTCGAGTTAGAGTTGGTGCCGCATCCGAGCCAGCCGCGTCCAGAAATAACCGAAATGGACTATGGGATGGATGGAGGGGCACTGCGCATGAAGCTGCGTGCCGCCACTGCCGGATACATCCTAAGGCAATGGAGCGTGGACTGCTCGCCAGACCATACTCTGCGTGGACATGAGTACCGACTTTGGCTGAAGGACCAGTTAGCGCTGTACGGTGTCAAAAATGCTGTTTTGGCTCCAGGCTACAAAGAACCCCGCCTGGACGAGGCTAAGACAAATTATTAACTGTGCTGCCCAATTGCTCGGCTGCCCAGCTGGAAAAAACGATTTAGGACTTTTGATGAATACCATCGCAAAAACAATCGCAGAGCTCCGGATACTGGTTGGTTACCTGGGGGAAAAGGGCCAGGCTAATTGGTGGGGCAGCGAGTTCTTTGGCGCTACAGCGGCTGCTTTTTTGGCTCCAATATTCAACCGATCTCTGTTTCTTGCCCAATACCAGGGGGCAACTGCGGCGGCAGCTAAAGTTCACGACGAGGTCATTGGTGTTGGCCGTATCTATCACCTATTTCGTTTGCCGATCGGGCTCGAGCAATCATCTGCTGATGCGCTCAACGACACCGCTTTCGTGCAAATCTTGCAAGGCAGATTGGCAAGTCGTGAGCTGGCGATGGTGCGCCTGGCTGAGTTGGCGGATAAACCAGAGTTCGCATCGCCAGGCCCTGTTTCGCTGGGCCAGATGAGTCAAGATATACAAGCCGAGCTACAACGTGCTGCGGGCTTTTATTGTGCAGCCCTGACCTCCGGAATTCAGACGTTCCCCTACGTTCGGGAGGTTGAGTGAGTCAGCAGCTCTACTACACCACTCAGCTACAAGCCGGACTGGGGCTCCTAGAAGAAACAAGGCAACTGCTCCAGGTTTATCAACCTGGCATGAGTGCGTCGCAGCTTTATGAAGCCGCGCTGGCATCGGGTCGTTTCCCTTTGATAACGGCAAGGCGCCTACGCAATATTGTTGTCGAGTGCTTTGCCCCACGCTACATGCGCGACCCATACGTTGCCGCGCGCCTCAAGTCCCTGGTTGATCATTTCACGACCGCAGAGCTCAATCAGCTGCTTTTTATCTATACCGCGCGAGCCAATCTTGTATTGGCAGACTTCGTTCGAGAGGTTTATTGGGCGCGCTATTCAGCAGGGCGAAATGATCTCCAGCTGGAAGACGCACGCACCTTTGTTACCAACAGCGTGCGCGAAGGAAAAACGCAAAAGCCATGGTCTGAGACCACGATTAAGCGCATCTCATCGTATTTGATGGGCTGCTGCGCCGACTATGGACTGCTGACAACCACAGGCCGCAACCAGCGTTCGATTGCTGCTTATCGCATCTTGCCAAAGGTCGCCGCCTACTTGGCCTACGACTTGAAGTTCAGTGGTCTTGGTGACAACCAAATTGTTTCAAGCTCCGACTGGGATCTCTTTGGACTGGAACGTACAGACGTTCGAGACCAACTGAAACGTTTGTCATTACAAGGCCTGCTCATATTTCAGGCCGCTTCCGATGTCGTGCATATCGGGTGGACCTACAAAAGCATGGAGGAACTGATCGATGTCATCGCTCAAAGCTGATTTCAATGAGTTGATGGAGCGAATTAAGCAGGGGCGCGAGTTTGGCCATGCCAGCTTCGAGCCCATTTTCTATTTGGTTTTTCCGCCGCATCAGATCCTCAATGTGAAGCGCGAAACACCCGCGTGGATGCACCGACTGCGCAACGAAGGCTGGGAAGTCGAAACCTTTTCGATCGCCGAGCATGTTGCAGACATTATCGAGAAGGCACCGCTTCGCAAGATCTGGCTCGCTGCCGATCAGAAAGCGCCTTTGGCATGGGACAAGACCAATGCGTCGCTCGCTAATGCCATCAGTAATGGTGCGTTGCAGGCACGCATCGAAGCCAAGCTGGCCGAACTTGAAGGCAAGCCTAAGGCCATTTTGCTGGTCACCGATCTCGAGGCGCTGCATCCCTACACGCGCATCGGTGTCATCGAAGGCAAGTTGCAAGGCAAATTCCATGTGCCCACGGTGTTCTTCTACCCTGGCGTGCGCACCGGCAAGACACGACTCAAATTCCTGGGGTTCTACCCCGACGATGGCAACTACCGCTCTGTCCACGTCGGCGGCTAATCATTGAGGTAAAACATGACGATCAAAAAACTCTTCGACCCCAGCAAGAGCATCAATCGCAGCATTGAAAAGGTCATCACCTATGGCGTGTCACAAGAGGCGCGCCTGAAATCGGAAATCTCGGAATACGTGGTTACCGACAGCATCGACCAGCAGTTTGAGAATCTCCTGCTCAAGATGGAAGCCGCCATGGACATTGGTGGCGAAAACGAAGTCGGCGTCTGGGTCTCGGGCTTCTATGGCTCGGGTAAGAGCTCGTTCACCAAGTATCTGGGCTTGGCATTTGACGATCGCATCACTATTGATGGCGTTCCATTCATCCAGCACCTCCAGGATCGTCTCAAACGTCAGCAAACCAAGTCCTTGCTGTCGAACGTAGCCAAGCGCTTTCCTGCCGCAGTGCTGATGTTGGACTTGGCCAGCGAACAGGTTGCAGGTGCGACCATGGAAGAGGTGTCGACGGTCCTGTTCTACAAGGTCCTGCAGTGGGCAGGTTATTCGCGCAATCTCAAGGTTGCAGCCCTGGAACGCAGGCTCAAGAAGGAAGGTCGTTACAACGAATTCCTGGATGCATTTAAAGAAGCAGCGGGCGGTGAAGACTGGAACAACTACCGTAACGACGAGTTGGTGGTCGACAGCCTCATTCCTGAGATCGCGCACAAGCTTTACCCCACACTGTTCAAGACGCCCAGTTCGTTCACGACCGAATCAAGTGAAATCGTCGTTTTCGAAAACGACCGTGTGCGTGAAATGCTGGAGATTGCCCGCGAGGCATCGGGCAAGGAATACATCATCTTCATCATCGATGAAGTCGGTCAGTACGTTGGCCCACGGCCCAATCTGATCCTGAACCTCGATGGATTGGCGAAGAACCTGAAAAACATCGGCGATGGCAAGGTTTGGATCGTCGGAACGGCGCAGCAAACGCTCACGGCGGACGACGCGAAGGCAGCCCTCAACTCGCCAGAATTGTTCAAGCTTAATGACCGCTTCCCGATTCAGATCGCCCTTGAATCCAACGACATCAAGGAAATTTGCTACACACGTCTGTTGGGCAAGTCGTCACCAGCGGAAGCCGAATTGGGCGGATTGTTTGATCAATATGGTCAGCAGCTGCGCCAGAACACCAAGCTTGTCGATGCGCGCGTCTATGGCGTCGATTTCGATCGCAAGACCTTTGTCGATCTCTACCCGTTCCTTCCCGCGCATTTCGACATCCTGCTGCACTTGCTAGGCGCACTGGCCAAGTCCACAGGTGGCATCGGCCTGCGCTCGGCGATCAAGGTGGTGCAAGACATTCTGATTGATGGCTCTGAAGGCAAGCCTGCCGTTGCAGAGCAAGCCGTTGGCTGGCTCGCCACCACCGTCACCCTGTTTGATGCTCTGGATAAAGACATCAAGCGCGCTTTCGCCTCTTTGCATGCATCGGTCGAGAAAGTCACCAAGATCCGCTTCTCGCATTCCGAGTTGCATCAGAACATCGCCAAGACGGTCGCCGTTCTGCAAATCCTTGGCAATCTGCCGATCACCCGTCAAAACGTCACCAGCCTGATGCACGCCAGCATCGCCGGGGCGTCTCAAGGAGACGCTGTGGCCAAGGCGGTCGAAGACCTGATCAACGACCCCATCGTTCCATTTGGCGAACAAGACGGCAACCTTTGCTTCTTCAGTGAAAAGCTTAACGACATTGAACAGGAACGCAGCCAAGTTGCACTGCGCGGCGTTGAGCTGCGTCGCATCGTTAACGAAGCGTTGACCAGTGTCTATGCTCCGTTGCCCTCCACCCAATTGCACGGCTCCTATGCCGTATCCACCGGACTTAAGGCGCAATCGGCAGGCAATGTGCCCGCATCGTTGGCGGGTGAGCGTAACCAGATCCAAACCATTGTTGAACTGGTCGACCCCAAAGAAATCGACAGCGCACGCACTCGAGTCACTGACGAGTCGCGTCACACCTCATCCAAGTTCAACATCTACCTGGTGGGCCGCACAACGCCGGAAATGGACGAACTGACGGCTGACATCCACCGTTGCCGTGAAATCGCCAACCGCTACCGCAGCGATCCAGATCAGGAAATTCGCGAATATTGCAACGGCCAGGCCGACCGGGCTGAACACCTCAGCACCAAACTGCGGGCACAGATACAGCGCAGCCTGTTGCAAGGCTCGTTCATCTTCCGTGGCCAGGTTGTCGCAGTAGATACGCTGGCGGTGGAGCTGCTGGATGCCGCTCGCAAACACCTGAGCGAAGTGGCCGAGCAAGTGTTCGATCGTTACGCAGAGGCGCCGGTGCGCGCCGTGACAGAACTCGCCGAGAAATTTCTCCGGGTAGGCAATTTGTCGGGTATCACAAGTGCTCTTGATCCGCTGAATCTTGTGCAGACCCAAAGTAGAGGACACAGCATTCGTATCGACCATTTGGCCATGGTGAGCATCCGTGACTACATTGATCGCAACGGCACAGTTGACGGCAAGCGCCTGACGGATGTCTTTGCTGATGCGCCCTTTGGTTGGTCGGCAGACACCCTGCGCTACTTGGTAGCGGCCATGTTGCTGGCCGGTGAGGTCAAGCTCAAGGTGGCGGGGCGCGAAGTCACCGTCAATGGCCAGCAAGCCATCGACGCCATCAAAACCAACAACACGTTCAAGAGCATCGGAATTTCGCTTCGCGGCGGCGACCGTCCGTCCAACGACGTACTGGCACGCGCTGCAACCCGGTTGACCGAACTGACTGGCGACACCGTCGTGCCGCTGGAAGACGACATCAGCAAGGTCACCACCAAGCTCTTTCCGCAACTGCAGCACCAATACGGACCCCTCACGGAAAAGCTGCGCGGCCTGAACTTGCCAGGTGTAGACCGCCTGCAAAGCCTCACCCACGAGATCAACGACGTGCTGCTCACCGACGCTTCGGATGCGCCGCGTCGCTTGGGTAACGAGCAATCAGAGCTGTTTGAAAGTCTCAAATGGGCTGCCGAAGTCAAACTCAAGTTGGAGCAAGGCCTGGAGCAAACGCTGCGCGATCTTCGCCAGCACTGCACGGCCATTGTCAACCTGCCGAATGTGGCCTTGATGGCCACGCTAAAAGAAGAGTTGGCTGAGGCCCTCAGCCTTATCGACGAGCGCCTGCAGCAGGCCGACTTCTATCGTTTTGCGGCTGATTTCAGCACCAGCCTCACCACCATTCGAGCCCGCATCCGCGATACGGTGATCGCGATGCAAGATCTGCTCAAAACACGCATCAAAGAGGCCGAAGTCGACCTCAAGCGGGTGCCGGAATGGATCAAGCTCACCCAGCAAGAGCAGGCTGAACTGTTGGGTAGCCTAGAGCGTTTGATTGTGGAAGTGGCGCCTGATTTGTTGGGACTCAACACCATTACAAACAAGCTCTCTGAACTGCAGGATGAAGTGCAAGGTTTGAAACACAGCATTGAGCGTCTTGGTACGAAGCGGATTAAGGAGGAGCTTGAAGCTGAGATTCCGGTGCCAAGCGCTGTAAATGAACCGAAACCAGCCATCGCGCGCAGTATCAAAGCGCGCACCAAGATCACCACGATGGATGACCTGGATGCGCTGATCACGCAACTGCAGCAACTACGTGGCGAGCTGAAGTATGCACATGCCTTTGCAGTCAACCTCGAACTGCAGGACGTTCTATGACTTTTGAAAGAAAAGGGGCTTTCGATCAAGCCACACGGGGTCGCCTGCAAAAACTGGTCAACAGTTGTCGCAGCCTGCTGTCCGACGAGTTCAGCATCCAGCTTCAGCAAACCTACGGGCTGGACCCAAAGACCGGTGAAGTCACGCCCATGGCACGACTCACCCATCTGGACGACAGACAGTGCCACACGGCTGAGGTGCTGCGCCAAACCCTGGCGCACTACTTGGGCGCAGATGCTGACGACACCGATCACCGCATCGCTGTTCTTGACCGCATGGTGCGCGAGCAGGCCTTTACGGTGCTCAACCGCATGGCAGCACTGCTGATGATGGAGGCGCGTGGGCAGTTGATCGAGTCGGTCAGCAAAGGCTATCAATCTCGTGGTTACCAGCTGTACAGCAGGATTGCCGGTACGGCTCTGGGTGAGACCGGTCAGGCGTACCAGGTTTATCTGTTCAGCATCTTCGATGAGCTGGCACAAGAGCTGCCCGCCCTGTTCGACCGCTATGCTGCCAATGGCTTGCTGTTCCCATGCGATACCGCCTTGCGTGCGCTGCTGGATGACCTAAACCACTTTGAGATTGAACCTCTCTGGGCCGCAGACGAAACCATCGGCTGGATCTACCAATATTTCAATTCTAAGGAAGAACGCAAAGCAATGCGCGATGCCAGTCAGGCACCACGCAACAGCCGTGAACTCGCGGTGCGAAACCAGTTCTTCACGCCGCGCTACGTGGTGGAATTCTTGGTCGATAACACGCTCGGGCGTCTCTGGTTTAACGCCACTGGCGGGCAAACTGATCTGCGCGGCCGTTGCCAGTACCTGCTGGTCAAGTCCGACGAGCAAGCACAGGCTGCCATCAAACTGCGCGACCCGCGCACCCTGAAGCTGCTGGACCCTGCCTGTGGCTCCATGCACTTTGGCCTGTATGCCTTCGATTTATTTGCTGAGATCTATCGAGAAGCATGGGCCTGGGAACAACAGCATGGCCCCGGCTCGTTGGATGTTTCCACTCAGCCCCAGGTTGCGCTCAAGCCTCTTTGCCATACCTACGAAGACGAAGCAGCTTTTGCGCGCGATGTGCCGCGTCTGATTATCGAAAACAACATCTACGGCGTGGACATTGACCCACGCGCCGCGCAGATCGCCTCTTTGGCGCTTTGGCTGCGGGCACAGCGTGCCTGGCACGATGCCGGCGTAAAGGCCAAAGATCGTCCGCGAATTGGTCAAGGCCATGTAGTGGCTGCCGTTGCGCCACCAGCCGAAAAAGAGCTGCGTTTGCAGTTTGCAGCCCAGCTTGATCAGCGCGACGCGGAACTATTCGAAAAAACTTTGCAAATGCTCAAAAGGCTCCCCGAGCTTGGGGTTTTATTGCAAGTTGAGCGCGAGTTGCAGAGCTTAATAGAAAAGGTCTATGGGAAGAATATCGACTTATTTAATGATCTAAAAAAAGCTAAAACATGGGCTCAGATCGAATCGGATTTACGTTTGGCACTTGTCGAGTTTTCACAGTTTTCGAAATCCAGCTATCAAGTTAGACTCTTTGCTCAAGATGCTTTGCAGGCTCTACGACTTATCGATTTGTGTCGAGAGCAATTCGATGTTGTCGTAATGAATCCTCCGTTCGGTGCCTGTAGTATTGATACTCGAGAACTAGTTGCCAGAACGTATCCCTCCGCCAAAGGGGATTTATTGGCGGTGTTTGTAGAAAGATCGATCGAATTGCTTCGCCGGGGTGGAAGAGTCGGGGCTATTACCAATAGAAGTTGTTTGTTTTTAACTTCAATGGAGGACTGGAGAGATAAGGTTGTACTTGCGCAGACGTCACCTGAGACATTAGCGGACTTGGGTGCAGGAGTAATGGACGATGCGATGGTCGAGGCAGCAGCCTATGTATTAAGAAAAAAAGAAAAGGTTGAGGATGAATCTAGTTGTATCTGTATTCGCGTCCTTACGGAAAATAACAAAAGTGACTCTCTTCTTAAGATAATTGGTGGAGGAGATGCCGCTAAAATTTTCTCGGTCCAGCCGGCTTCGTTTTTACAAACTCCGAGCCATGCATTTACGTATTGGGTGCCATCGACGATTTTGCAGAAATTGTTTTCCAAAAGCTCTATTGAACAAAAACTTGTTCGGATACGCGTAGGAATGCAGACTGGCGATGACGGAAGATTTCTTAGGCAATGGTGGGAGGTCGATGCAAGAAAGCTTTTTCCAATTAGAGGTGTTTCGGATACGCGTGGAGAAGCACGGGAGGCTGCACTAAGCAGCCATGGTGGATGGTTTACTTACACAAAGACCGATGAGGCGTCACCTTGGTTTTCTCCTTTGCTGCAGGTGATAAATTGGAAAAAATCTGGGCATGAGTACAAGAATTTTTTAGATAAGAACGGAAAGTCGCGAGCAGCTCTTCGTAGTCAAGAGTTTTACCTTCAACCTGGTTTTAGCTACATGAATCGCTCGTCTCGGTTGGTTCCCTATGTTTTTCCGGCGGGAGCTATTCCGAGCGCAGGAAGATCTCAAGCATTCGGCGATGGCGATGATCTATTTGATGCTTATGTAATTGCGGCATCTAATGTTGGGAGTGCTTGTGCGCGCTTTACAGGCGAAAAATTCGCGTGGCCGAAATTTCAGGCAGGAATGATTCAGTCGATACCAAGTATTCAGGTTGATGGACATCTGCGAAAGCAACTGCGCGAAAAAATCACTAAAGAATATGTCTCGTGTCGCCAGCGCTTTGAGCTCGAGGAACCGTACCGTGAATTTTTATTGCCCGCATTCTTGGTGCCTGATCGGAAGGAATTTGTTTGGAATAAAGAAAGCCTTCTTGGCAGTGATTTAGAGCTAAAAGTTGCAACTGAATATGGTCTAACAAACGACGAGTACGTTTCGCTGGATCGTGATTTGCAAGAAGCTGTTGCCTACCAGTCACAAGGATCTGATGTCGGAGACGATGATGAGACTTCGTGTGGCGATACCGAAGAGTCCGCCGCAGAGAAAAATTATCGGGATCTTGAGGGGCTGGTTTCATATGCAGTAGGCTGTGTATTTGGGCGTTGGGATATTCGCGTAGGCGCGCGTGGATATAAGGTTTGTACTGATGTCGACCCCTTTTCCCCATTGCCGTTGAGCCCTCCAGGGATGCTAAAGGATACAGAGGGTCTTCCTGTTTCAGCACCTCAGGTTGACCTTGAATACCCAATTGAAATATGCAAGACAGGCATCATGCAGTCCGATATGAGTATGTATTCGGAGCTGGTGTCTTATGTAAGGGCCGCTTTTGATGTTGTTTCGATACTTCGAAAAAGCGATGAAAGTGTGATCTGCTCCGGCCTTAAATGTCGAGTACTGGAAGAGTATCTGCATCAGCCAACAAAGTTTTTTGCTGACCATTTGACTCGGTATACGGCGGGAGGGCGAAAAGCCCCTATCTACTGGCCGCTATCCACAATCTCAGGCGGTTACACGCTCTGGGTCTATTACCCATCCTTGAATAATCAAACACTGTTCACAGCGGTGAATGATTTCCTCGATGGCCCCAACGGCAAACTGACGCAAGTCAGTCGTGAGTGTGTAGAGTTGCGCATTAAGGGTAGCGGCCGCTCACGTGATGAGGAAAAGCAGTACGAAACGCTACAAACTTTCGAACAAGAGTTGACCCACCTGCGCGACACCTTGCTCAAGATCGCACCGACCTACCAGCCCAACCACGACGATGGCGTGCAAATCACCGCTGCGCCACTGTGGCAGCTGTTCCGCTACAAGCCCTGGCAAAAGGTGTTGAAAGACACCTGGACCAAACTGGAAAAAGGCGACTATGACTGGGCACACCTGGCCATGGCATATTGGCCAGAACGCGTGCGTGAGAAGTGCAAGACCGACAAATCCCTTGCCATCGCGCATGGACTTGAAGAACTGTACGTGGAGTCGGAGGCCGCCCCCAAGAAAGCGCGCGGAAAAAAGAAAATGGGAGCTGACGAATGAGCATTGCTGATTTCATCCAAAACAAGATTCTTCGTCCCCGTTTGCAAAAGACGGGCAGTCTCGTGGTGTATGACCCTGCCGGGCATTACCACGATGTCTGCAAGGGTTTGGCTGACGACAAGCTTCTGGTTGTGGATGCTTCAAAGAGCAGTATTGAGAGTCGGGTTGCTGCGATGCAGGGCTTGCGTGATGTGACTGATCAGCAGCTCGCTGGAATGTTGGTCTATGTGCCAGCAAAAGCGCCTGAGAGCGATGAAGAGCGGCAGTCTGATCCATTCTCACCCATTGCCGTAGCAGGGGCGATTTTCCCCGAAGGGGATGGTGACAGCTTTGAGAGCCTGTGCCTGAAGGCGAAGCCAGATCACACCACAGCCTTACGGGCCATCTTTGAGCAGAATGCTTCGCCTAGTTTTGCGGTGGTGGATGCTATTGGCGGCGGCTTGGGCTGGCCCAACTTGCGTGCGCTACTGGCAGTCGAGTCCGCCCGAGACATTCTGTTCGCGCTGCTTGTGCCAAACGATGCGCAGCAAGCGGCATTGAAAGGCAGCGATAGCTGGGTGACAGAGGCGCGTGATTTGCTCCGCAACAGCATGGGCCTGTCATTGAAGACCAGGGGCAAGACATGGGACTCGGTTGCCAGCGAACTGTGGCGTTTTGTTTTGTTCAGCGAGTTTGTGTTTGATCTGCCTGGTGGCTTGCCTGCCAGTTTGGCTGATGTACCACGGGCCGAAGCGCTGGCCAAGCCTTTGATTGAAGATTTGTGCGACCGCATGCGGAATGACCGCCGCACCCAGAATGCCTACATCGACCGCGCAGAAGAAATTGAAAAAGACCTCAATCTGGTCAGCCACTTTTCTGGCTGGTCTGATTTAGGTGACCGCGACACCTTCCCGTTTGAGGAGCGCACGTTTTTGAGCCGGGCGATCGAAGGCATCCTGCGTGATGACATCGACCGCGTGCGGAGCATCTCGGAGCGCCATCAGCAATCGGTGTGGACGGGCAAAGGCGAGAGCCGTGCCCAGTGGGATTTGATTCGATCGGCTACTGAGTTGCTTCAAACCTGCGACGACATGGAGCGGCAGCTTTCGGACAACGCACGCAATCTTGATGTGCTGTTGACCTTTTACGTGAGCAGTCTGCGTGAAGCTGATCGCTTGCATCGAGAGTTCGAACAGGCAGTTAGCGATTACGACTGGCAAGACGCGCAAGGTGTCATGACGCCAGTCAAGCAGCAGGTTCGTAAGCAGTACGGCAAACTGGTCGAAAAGGTGCAGTTGATTTTCACTCGTCATGTGCAGCAAAGTGGCTGGCCGTTGGCTGGGCAGTTATCGAATACTGATGTGTTTGACCGCATTGTTGCGCCCAAGCTGCAAAAGAACGGCCACAAGGTGGCCTACTTCATGATTGATGCGCTTCGCTACGAATTGGGCGTGGCGCTTGAACGGCAGTTGACGGAAGACGGACAAGTCGAAGTGCAGGCTGCCATGGCGCAGCTACCAAGCATCACGCTAGTAGGCATGGCCAGCTTGTTGCCCGGGGCTGGCCAGCAGCTTCGCATCAAAAATGACGAACAGAGCCTGGTGCCAATGCTGGGTGACCAGGTGGTGGGTACCGTTGCGCAGCGCATGGATGTGTTTCGGAAGAAATACGGCCAGCGCTTTGAAGAGGGGCGTCTGGAAGACTTTGTTCGCGGACGTTTCGATTTCTCGCCTGAAACCGATTTGTTGGTGTTGCGTGCTGTAGAGATAGATAGCCACTTTGAGAACCATCCTGACACCGCCCCTGCAGAGATTACCAATGCACTCAAACGCATTCGGGTCGCAATTCATAAGCTGAAAGAGCGTGGCTTTCATGAGGTGGTGATCGCGACCGATCACGGCTTCTTCATGAACACCCACGCTGGTGCGGGCGATGTCTGCAGCAAGCCCGCTGGCAACTGGATTGGCATTCATGACCGATGCGCGCTGGGTGATGGAGCTGGCGACAGCAATCACCTCGTGGTCTCAGCCGAGAAAATGGGCATTCGCGGTGACTTTGCCAAGTTCGCTGCGCCACATTCGCTGGCGGCCTATCGCAGTGGTTTGCTCTATTATCACGGTGGCATTTCTTTGCAGGAATGCGTGGTGCCGGTGATAACGATGCAGTTGAAAACATCCAATCAACCGACACTGCATAAAGCATCTGTGGCGATGAGTTACAAGAACGGTGCGAAGGCCATCACCACACGTATGCCAGTGATTGACCTTGCAGTTGAAACGGCAGACATGTTCTCGACTGAAAACGAGTTCGAGATTTTGCTGGAGGCACACGACAGCAAGGGCGAAGTGGTGGGTGAAGCGAAGGCCGGGGGGGCAGTGAATCCGGCAACAGGAACATTGTCGTTGAAGCCAGGTGACAAGGTTCAAGTCACGATCAAGATGCAAATGGATTTCGAGGGGAAATTCAAGATCAAGGCTTTGCATCCAACGACTTATACGGTGTACTGCCAACTTGACCTGGCGACCGACTATGCGGTGTAAAAACGATGAATGAACTCGACCAAAAGCTGACCGCCATCTTTGATGGCAAGGTACTGCGCAAGGATTTACTCCACCGGATTAAGAAGGGAACCAACGTCCCTACCTTCGTGCTGGAGTTTTTGCTTGCGCGCTTTTGTGCGAGTGATGATCAGGCCGAGATGGATGCGGGCATGGAGGCGGTGCTCGCCAGCCTACAAGACAACTATGTAAAGCCTGACGAGGCCAATGCCGCGCAGTCAAAGGTGGCAACCAAAGGCAAGCATCGCTTTATCGACAAGGTCCATGTTCGGTATGTCGAGAAGGAAAAGCGCCACTGGGCCTCATTGGAGAACTTCAATTCACAGCGTATCGCTATTGGCGAGAAGTTCTACCGAGACAATGACCGCCTATTGGAGGGTGGAATTTGGGCTGAGGTGACGTTGGCACATAACGCGATCGAAGAAGACGACTACGCGTTTTACATTGAAGACCTGCGGCCCATCCAGATCAGTCGCTTTGATTTTGACCGCTACTGTGAAGGTCGCACTCAATTCACCCGTGACGAGTGGATTGCGGCGATTTTGCGCACCGTTGGCCTGGAACCAACAAAGCTGTCAAAGCGCGTGTGCATGCACTTTATTGCGCGCCTGGCTGCCCTCGTTGAACCCAATTACAACTACATTGAGCTTGGGCCACGCGGCACCGGGAAGTCGTATTTCTTCAGCGAATTTTCGCCCTATGCCACATTGATTTCAGGTGGACAGGCGACCAAGTCGGCGCTGTTCTACAACAATGCGCGCCGTAAGGTTGGTCTGGTTGGGTTTTGGGATACCGTGGCTTTCGACGAAGTAGGCGGCATCAAAGTCAAAGATCCGGACACCATTCAAATCATGAAGGATTTCATGGCGAATGGTCGCTTTTCGCGTGGTGCTGAAGTGATCGCTGATGCCAGCCTTAGCTTTGTTGGCAATTTCGATCTATCCATCAGCCAAGTAGTTAACTCGGTTGAGCATGATCTTTTCCAACCATTGCCCGCTGAGTTTGACTTGGCGATCATGGATCGATTTGCAGCCTACATACCTGGCTGGGAAATGCCCAAGAATAGCAGTGAATTTCTAACCAGTAGCTACGGGTTCATTACCGACTACCTGGCGGAAGCATTCCACTACCAGTTCAAGCACACCAATCGGTACGAAGAAGTCAGCAAACGCATCCGACTTGGCAAGAGTGTTGAGGGACGTGATGAAAAAGGCATCAAGAAGACCGTCTGTGCCTTCCTGAAGATTCTTCACCCTACCGGTTCTCCGACCGATGAGGAGTTCGAAGAATATGTCGCCTACGCAGTTGAGTGCCGTCGACGTGTGAAGGAGCAGATGAATAAACGCAAACCTGATGATGAGTTTGCGCGCATCGATCTCTCATTCCTTAATGCACAGGGGCAAGAAGTTGTTGTCTATTGTCCCGAGTCGAAGGATGCCGCAGCTACACAGCAACCGTTTAGACGGCAGCTCAACGACAAACTTGCACCTGAACGTGACGTTGCGACAGAGGCTATAGAAGAGCCGAGGGTGCGCGAGACTGCGAGCAAAGTCGAAGCAACTCCCCCTGTCGTCACCCCTGTTGTTCCAGGCGAGTTGGTGGAGAAGCACTTCACGATTATGTACGGTGACGTCGGCCACAGCTACGAATCGATCATTGGCCCCTACCTGCGAGGAGCTAAGACGGTCGTCATTGAAGACCCGTACATTCGTCTTCAGCACCAGATCCAGAATTTCGTTCGCTTTTGTGAGTGCGTCTTAAAGGCCGGAACGGTGAAGAAGATCAACCTCATCACCGGATACGACGACAACACGCAGCTGGCCGATATTGCGGAGAAGCTGGAAGAGTTGAAGCAGAGCCTGCTCGAGATGGATGTGGAGCTGGAGGTCAAACTCAACCCAAACATGCACGATCGGGAAATCCGCCTGGACAACGGTTGGGTCATCAAAATCGGGCGAGGCCTGGATTTTTACCAAAAGCCGGCTGGCTGGTTTGAGGTGGGCGCGAACGACTTGAGCCTGCGAAAGTGCCTTGAAACCAAGGTGGATATTTTTCGTGCGTAAATTGAGAGCCACTGATTTTTGCTTTCATAGCCAATGTCTAGGTACTTCGATTCCGTAGTTCTTAGACACTGTTTTTAATGTAGTGATGATCTCGGTGTGTTGGGTTCTGTTGGTTTGATTCCAGGTAGCACGGCAGTCAAGTAGTTTTTTCAGTACGCTCAGGTTGTACATTCCTAGCCGATGGAAATTTCCCCAGCTGGGAATGCCGAACAGGTTGTAAATGACCACGGTGGCGTCGCGTTCGCTGGCTAAGCGCTTGTCGCCAATCAGCTTCTCGGCAGCTTCCTCGGCTTCGTCGCGGTCGTCGTAGGTGTTGAGTAATTTCATCAGTGTCTGGTTGTGGTCCTATCGGGCTGCAGATTCTGCCTGACTTGCAAAAAAAGAACATCAATAGGTCTCATACTCAGGGAAAGCCGCTTGACTGCGGCTTTCCCTGAGCATGAGACCTATCCAATTAACCCCGCTGCATTCGACTGAAGCTACAGCACGCAAGCAGAACGTAATGCCAGGGTATCCTGCTGATGACCGCCCTGGCATCGGCCAGGACAGTCTATCGGACGGAGTGTCTGGGCCTTTCGGTTACAGATACCCCCGTTCAGCCAATGACACGCAGCCGTCATGACCCACCACCACATGATCCAATATCCGGGTACCGACCATGTTGAGTGCGTTCTTGAGGGTGGTGGTCAATGTACAATCGGCCTGGCTAGGCTCTGGGTCGCCGGAGGGATGATTATGAACCAGGATTACGGCTGCCGCGTTGTGCTCTAAAGCGATCTTCACCACTTCCCGTGGATACACGCTGGCACCATCCAGCGTGCCTCTGAATAGTTCTCTGAAACCAATCACCCGGTGCTTGGCATCAAGCATTAGCAAGGCAAAGACTTCATACTCATGGTACTGCAGCAGTGTTTGCAGGTGACTGAAAACCTGCTTCGGCTCAGTCAGTGCCCGGCCTTTAGACAGACGACTCATCGCCAGTTGTTGAGCCATCTGCAGGATGTCAGCTTCGGTGACTGGAGTCTCCATGACATAGGTACCGGTCGTTTCACCGGCTACAAGCTTGTGATATTTCATGCGGGTATTCCTGTGCGTATGTGTGAGAACGGAGGGGGGGGAGAAATCCGGTTACTGAACGGTGGGCTTGCCGTTGTATCGCATGGTTTGCGACTCCAGCTTTTGCGCGAGTGTGGGTTTGGCAGGCGCTGCCAGTTGGTTTTGGGGCTCTATAGGGCTGGTCTGATCTTCAACGGCGGGGAAGAACTCCTCGACGATGCCACCGGTGTCCTCCTCGCTGTCTTCAAATGCCCCATTGTTAAATCCCTGCCAGGCCGCGTGATCCAAGGCGCTCTGGTCAAAGCCTGCGGCTTGCCGGGTTTCCTCTAGTTTCTTGGCGGCAAGCAAGGCGTCTTCCATGCTCAGCCCGCTGCGCACCGTAATATCGACGTAGAAAATTGGTGTGCCGTGGCTCTGCCGAGTGGACTTACCACGCAGACGCAGCTCCAACGGCAGACAGGCCAGGCGATTGCCGGAGATGGCTTGGAAATACTGCAGGCGTGCCGCCAGGGTACGGATGCTGTTGAACCCCGTGGTCCGGAAGACGAAACTGCCCAGCGGATCATCGTCACCAATCACCACGTTCAGCCGGCCGTAAGGCTTGCAGACTCCGCCTTGCGCCAGTGAGCAACCATCCGGCGAAGGGCAGGGTAACGACTGGATGCCATCCTTAGTGAGACGCTTGCAGGTCTCGCCGTTGCCGACGCACAGCGGCCGGCCGGTGGTGCGGTCGAACAGGCTGTAATCGGCGCGAAAATTCAGATCGGGCTTGTTGAACAGCAATCTGATCGGAATACTGCGCAGCTTGCCGTCCTGGCCGTTCCGCAGTTCCTCATTGAGTGGGTGCAGTAGCCAACCGTCACGGCTTTGCACCTGCGAGGTGAGGGTGAATTGATCGTCTTTCTCCGGCAGGCGCTTACCGTTTTTCTCGACGACCTTACCGATGGAAATGCGCCCGAGTACCGGCGGGGTGATGGCTAAACCTTTGAGCATGGAGGGTATCCTTGATCTGAAAATAAAAAAGCCACCGGGATGTAAACGATCCGGGTGGCCTGGGTGAGGGGAATGGTTCAGCCGATCAGGAAGCGGCGACTGCCTGTTTTGATCTTGGGATAGCGGGCCAGCAGGTAGGGTTTGTCCTTCAGCATCTGTTCGACATCCAGACCGGTGCTGTCTTTGGACTTCTTCCAGCTGATGTAGCCTTCCGCAAAATCCGCACGGGTGGCTACGCCCATAGCCTGCTGCATGGCTTGTTTGAGTTGAGCCTCACGCGTCTCCTGCTGGGCAATGCTCTGGCGAATAGCCTTGAGCTCCAGGTAGGTGCTGGCCAGCTCCGTGTGCTGGCTGAAGTCCAGGGTCTGACCATTGTCTTCGGGGTAAAGGCAACGCAACGCCACTTCGGCCGAGGCTGTACCATCGGCCGGTGGCGGGGTATCACTGACCACGTAATCCCAGAACAACCGTTCTAGATCGATCAATCGAGCAATCATCGACTCATCCCGTTCGATGCGATGGATCTCCAGGTGTTGGCCCCCCAGCAGTACCGCTACATCCGCCGCCTGCTTGCCGGTCACCGCCAACTGGTGCATGACCTGTAACTGCACATACTCCGGCACGCCTTCTTTCCAGAGGCGAGCGCCGTTGATGCCGGCAGTTTTGCATTCAAGGATCTGTACATTGTCGGTGCCGATGACCTCGCGGTCGATGTTGGCCAACATCCAGGGCAATTTAGGATCAGGATGCTGCAGCACGGCATTGATCCGCCGTACCCGGTGACCACTGCGCTTGGTGTAGTGGGTCGCGACAATCGGTTCCAGGATGTTTCCCCAGTAAGCTGGGCTCTCTTCATCATTGTGATCTAGCTTTAGTAGCGAACTGTCACGGCCAGTTTTCTCCAGCCACAGTTCCAGTTGGGATTTGTAAGGATTGAGCCCTACGGCAGCGGCGGCATCCGAGCTGCCGATGCCTTGCTTGCGCACCGCTAACCAGTCTTCACGCGGTAGCTCCTTGGTACCCACCAAGCGCAAGGCTGGACGGGGTTTGCTGCTGGGGTTTTGCAGTGTTTGCGTAGCCATAATGATTTCCTGTGCGGCATGAAAAACGCCCGGCCAGCAGAAACTGACCTGGCGTTTAGCCGTGAGAAGAAAGAGAGGGGATCAGGCAGAGACTAAGCAGCGAGTTGCAGGGCGGCGTTCAGGGCGCGTTCTTTGATGGCGGCACCTTGGCCGAACCAGGCCGAATCCATGCGGTATTCAGTACTTCGGGCACGTCGCTCGTGATCGACATACTCCGTCACGGCGTTGAGCAAGCCCCACGCAGTTCCTTGGGCTGATTCAAGCGTCGCTCCACGACCTTGGCCTTCATACAAGCCTTGGACTTTGCGCAGTGCCCGCTCATTCGGCAGGACTTCCGGCAGTTTGCTATTGGGGGCTACGTCGCACAGTACATTCATGAAGAAGCCCATTGCCTCATGCCACTGCACCTTGCGCTCTGCCAGTGCCCGCATGCGGTACATGAACTCGTCCCATTGCGAGACGGCGATGCCCAGTTGTTTCTTCACGGCCTGTGGATCAAAGCGGGTGTTGTGCGGCACCTTGATCGCATGCGTAGCGCCGCTCAGAGAAATGGTCAGGGTGTTATTGCAGACCACGCGAACTGTGGTCGGGGTGGCAGTAGTGGCCAGGCTGCCATCGCAGGAGGTAGCTAGCAGCAGATAGCCATTCACCTGGTCGTTTCCATTCAGCGCGGTTGTCTGCCCCGTCCTGGCCAGCGCCCAGAACTTGCGGCCACCTTTGAGTATCCCGGCTGTTTCGAGCTCGTAACCAGAAACCTCAGTCAGATCTCGGTAGAACTCCAGCACCTCACGCGGCTGCACAACCTGGTAGCGGTTGGATACCACCGATAAGGGGGCCTTGGTGTCGGAGCGATACAGTACCTTCTGTTCGGGGAAAGAGTGGATCGAGCCCAGGGTGCCGATACTGTCTGATTTGAAATGCACTGGGCTGTCATGGATTTGCCAGTTCATGCCGGCTTCGCGCTGCCAGACTTCCAGCGGTTGTTTTTGCGTCAGGCGGTTACCCAAACCATGCCAAGGGGTAGCGCCAACGTAAGCCATTTGTTCGACGAGATGAGCCATGGAAGTGATTCCTTTTCATAGGCGCACGGCGAAGCCGCTGAATATTCAGCAGGGATCAGTCGGTGTGCGGGGTGTTGATAGAGAGGGGAGGGAGCGATGAAGCAGATGGGAACAGCAGTTACGTCAAGCGGGAGATGAGCAGTTCAAACGGAATGACGGTCACTAAACTGCAGTTCGCAGTCGAGACAAGCGTAATTATTCAAAACCCGTTCATCGATGACTTCGCCGAGTTTGGCGCCCGCGATACAGCCGGTCGCCGCGCCGGCTAGCCCCCCGAGAATGGCCCCAGCCATGCCACCAGTAGCAACACCGGCGGGGCCAGCGACTACGCCGATAACTGCGCCAACTTCGGCACCGGCCATGGCGCCGGTGACGCCTTGGGCTGCGCCACCAACGGTGCCGATAAGGGCGTCGACTTTCCTGGCTAAATCCTTGGTGATGACAGCAGTGGAGTGACAGCGTGGGCATTGAGTGGTCATGTGCAGGGTTCCTGTCGAGAAAGCCGGGCTGAAGTCATTGCACGGGCATAGAGCCCATCAAGCAGGTCGCCTGCGCGATCTGCTTAAATGGAGAGACTGCGAAGTCTGGGGGATGCCTGATGCGGATAGGTGCAGGTTCGTGATGTATGACTGAGATTGTTTTGAATCGAATCGTAATCGGGCTCTTTGACGATTAGGTGCAGCAATCGGTCAGAAGGGATAGCCAAACGCACCGGACTGTCGAGAAACACCATCCGAAAATGGGGCAGAGCGAGCCCAATTTCAAATGGCACCTTTTGCCGGCAAAACGATGCCTCTTCATCGAGTCGAGGTTGTCTGCGTCGGGCGGTTTCCACTGTGTGACCAGCCTCAACCGGCGGCTTAGCCAGGGTCCTACGCGACAGACGCGGTGGATTGTTCCGCCGCTTGCTCGTTAACCTGCGAGACCACTGTTCCCGCGACCTTATCAAGTGGTTGATAGGCAGCTGCTGCACGCTGCAGCATTTCGCCGATCTGGGCGCGAAGTTCGGCCGGCTGTTCGACCACCATGGCGTCGCCCTGGGACAGAATCCACCAGTGCAGTTGCCAGGTGTTGCTCAGCGTCGAGCGCACCCGATAGCCATCTTCGAGTTGTTCCAGGGTCATGTCCGGGCTCAGCGGTGTCTCGCGGATCAAGCGTGCCTGGCGCTCACTCACCCATGCCTGAAACTGAATTTTCTCCGGCGTTCCGAACTGCAACGCGTCGCTGGCCAGGTAGGTGCGCAAGTCGAATCCCTGCACGCCCTCGGCAGATCTGTCGAGCTGCTCGACCGTGCGGAAACGGTGCACTGCAAACTGGCGTATATCGGTGTACGGATGCGCCGTGGCAATCAAATAGGTCACCAGCCCGCGCTGCACCATTGCCAGGGGATTGAGCGTCATCTCGCTCAACTTGTCGGTGTGTGCAGAGTAATACTGGCACTGCACCTGACTTTCATTGATCAATGCCTTCTGCAATGACTCCAGCCGGTGCGGATCGATGTCCGGTGCCTGGAGATTCAGGTCCGGTCGCACGGCGGCAACCTTTTCCAGCCAGCGAGCTGCCGGGTTATCGTCTTCCAGGCCTTTGAGCTTGCGCCGGGCATGCACGAAGCGCGGTTCCAGCACGCTCAACATGCTGGCGGGCAATAACGGGCGAATGGCATCTTCAACCAGCGCCAGGCTCAAGGCTTCGGTCAAGGTAATGCCTTGCAACTCGACATTCACCCCCGGCGTCCAGTGCCAGGCCTGCGGTGAACCGTCTTCGCTGCACTGCAATGGAAACACCAGGGACAAATCAACCAGGTCGCGTTCGACCGTACGCCGGCTGGTCTGGTAGCCACACGTGTCAAGCCGCGCCAGCAGTTCCGTCACGGTGATGCCTGAATCGCGTTTGGGCAGGAGCTTGAGCAGTTCCCATTGACGACTGACCGTGGAATGAGATTTGGCTGACGGCACGGTATTTTCCTTGTGCGGGGGGAGGGTGAAAAAGCAACCGGGGGAGGAATTTACGGGAGTACATTGTGTCGCGGAATGGCGATAAGCTATCACTTTTTGAAGATCGGGATCCACAGGCGAATAGGCAAAGGGCTTGTTTCGAAGTGTGCCCATGGCACTGAAAAATCCTGGTTAGAACGGAGCTTCACTTTTGGTAAAACACTTCAGGTTCTTGACCCTGCCGCACAGTGCCAGCACGGTGGCGAACGTGTTCGTTCACGGGTATTCCGCCGGGCACGATCTGAAGGATCGCCGATTGTTGTCCAGGCAGATTCCCTCCACGCTGCACAATGGCATCAACATTCTTGGCTTCTGGCGCTCGGGCCATTACTTGCAGGTGTCCAACACCACCAAGCAGCTCGTTGTCGCCGCCGGCCGCCTGTATCCCTATGCAACGGCCGCTGCATTTGTAGCGGACCGCGTAGCGCATTTTGCCCTCAGTCGTCGTCGGGCAACGGAAATGGGTGATGTCCTGCTCAGTGAGTTGCACGATTACTTGAAGGCGAATCATCCCGAGGTGGCCGAAATCAATCTGATCGGCCACTCATTGGGCGGCCGAGTACTGGTCAGTGCCTTGAGGAAACTGGTTCGCCAACCCGACGGCTATAGCCTCACCATCGGCGATGTACTGCTGATGGCCGCTGCTGTCGAAGTGAAGGCTGACGAAGTGCCAGGACTCAAGGCCTGTATCAAAGGACGGTTGATCAATGCCTACTCCAGGTCCGACAGGATGCTGCTGATGAACGCAGACGAAACTTGCCTGGGGCGCCACGAAGTGACGAATTTCGAGAATGTTTCGATGACCGGTTTCGGCCATCAAGACTACTGGCCGAACCTGCACAAGGTTTTGACGGTCACTGTCTTTGCCGGTCTCCAGGGGCAGCATTATCCGG
>Ga0163162_10000748_pt1 | contig 30247 bp, 17 predicted proteins | sample S55metaG_FD_115310 | JGI IMG/M metagenome (GOLD analysis project Ga0163162, IMG submission 115310) | Switchgrass rhizosphere microbial communities from Kellogg Biological Station, Michigan, USA - S5-5 metaG | ecosystem: Host-associated > Plants > Roots > Rhizosphere > Soil | place: USA... | reverse complement strand
CCATACCGGCCGCCCCTATGACGGCATCGAAGACAGGTACACCACCGGCACCGCCGTCACTTTCGGCAGGGAGGAGCTCATACAGCTTCTATCCAACGCAGGTTTTGGCGCCCGTGAATTCCTCTATCCATTCCCCGATTATAAATTGCCCGACGTAATCCTGAAAGAAGCGGCCTTTTCGGCAAAAGACCTGCAGCTGTCCAGCCTGCTGCACGAAAAGTTCGACTACCCGCACGGGAACGGACAAGCGACGGAATTCTGGCCTACCCGTACTGCCACCGCCCTGCTGGATAATCACCTGATGCCGGATCTTTCCAATTCGTTCCTCGTGATCGCCGGGCCGGAGGGCTCGTCGTCCAACGCTGGCCTGTCATCCGGCGACGATCTCGTCTATTCCTACAACAGCGCCCGTCAGAAATGTTATTGCAAAAGCAATATCTTCACCCGGCAGGCGAACGGCGTTATCCGGGTCGTCAGACAGCGGCTGTATCCCGAAGCACCCTGCCCCACCGGCCAGCCCGTCGGGCACGTGATCATGGACGAAGACTATATCCCCGGCAAGCTGCTCTCCGCCGGCGCTTTCGACATCGTCACCCGGGAAGGGTGGACGATTGCCATGCTGCATGACTGGGCAGCCAGGTATCACCAGGTCCTGCTGGATCACAGGGATCCTCCCGGCGATGAGACCAGCGATCCAGCGATCCATGCCCTCCCCGGACAATACCTCGACCTTACTCCTTTCAATATCCTTATCACGGAGGAAGGCAAGGCCGTCGAATTCGACCAGGAATGGCTGACCCGGGAGCATATCCCCCTCTATTTTATTTTTTTCAGGGGACTCGTCTACAGCCTCGACAAGATAAGCATGGTTGCCCTTCCGGCAGACGGCACCCCTACAGACCTGGTACCCCTTGTGACAGCCCTGGTCAATACTTTCTTTCCTTTCGACGACGAAGATCTGGCATCCTGCATCTGGCTGGAAGAAAGATATTTCGGGGCCGTTCCGCTCCTCCCCGGCCGGCCCTTCGCTCATGGCGCCATCCGGCTGAAAAAGACCTGGAGGACCCGGTATCAACAGGCCACCCTGGAACTGCAGGACACCCATGCGGAATATCAGTCACGGCTGACCGCCCTGGAAAATGTGCTCCGCGAACAGACCGCCCTGCAGCTGCGGGCACAGCAGCAGGTGGCCCGCATGCAACAGGACCACCAGGCGCATATCGGCCTGCTGCACCAGCACCTCGACTGGTTCAAGCGCACGTATGAACAACGCAGCCTGCCCGGCGTGATCCTTCAACGTAAATTATCGGCTGCCCGTGACCGGGAAAAATACCTCACCGCCTTCTTCCTGGCCTCCATGCAGGAGAAAGGAGTGACAGGCACCGTTTCATTGATAGGTAAAACATTATTCTCAAAAGGACTGCAGGGCCTGCTCCATCCGCGCCAGACCCTGCTGCCCCTGATGCGTGCGCCTGCTGTACCCCTCCTTGCCGCCAATAGCGCCATCGGCGAGGACGAAGACCCGGTGAAAGCCATGCAGGAGATCGCAGCCTTCGCCCGGCGCCCAAAGATCTCCTTCATCATGCCCGTCTATAACACAGATCCCCGCTGGCTGCAAAAGGCCGTCGACAGCATCAGGGATCAATGGTATGACAATTGGGAGCTGTGCATTGCCGACGATGGATCTACGGACCGGGGCACACAGCAGGTGCTCCGCCGGATCGAAAAAGAAGATAAGATAAAGTTGATCCGGCTTGCACAGAACGCCGGCATATCCGAAGCATCCAATGCGGCCCTGGAACTGGCAGCGGGCGAATACATCGCGCTCGTGGACCATGATGACGAGCTCACACCCGATGCGCTGTACCAGGTGGTAAAGGACCTGCAGCTCCACGGCGACGCCGACATCCTCTACACCGACGAATGTAAGGTGGACGAGACCGGCCGGCTCAGCGATCCTTTTTACAAGCCCGCCTACAGTGCCGAGCTGCTCCTGAATATGATGTATCCCGGTCATCTCACCGTCTACAAAAAAGATTTTCTCCTGGAGAAGGTTGGTTACTTCCGGAAGGAATATGACCTGTCCCAGGATTATGACCTTATGCTGCGCGCGGTGGAAAAGACCTCCCGTATACGGCATATCGAAAAGGTCGTCTATCATTGGCGGATGACCGCCGGCTCCTCATCCCAGGGTGAGAAGCCCCATGCGCGGGCAACGAATCTCGCCGCCCTCGCCGATGCCATGAAAAGAAGGAAGGTCGCTGCCGGGATCGTCGGACTGCCCACTGCCAACAGGGCCGTATTGCACGTCGATGCGAAACCGCTGGTATCTATCATCATACCTACGGATGCAAGGGATCACCTCAAAGACGCGCTGGAAAGCATCTACCTGCGGACCGACTATCCCAACTTCGAAGTAGTGGTGGTCACTAATTCGAGGCTGATCGCCTCACTCGAAGCGCACAGCTCAAAGCTAAGTACTGTCTCCTACGACAAACCTTATAACTTCTCGGATAAATGCAATGCCGGCGCCGCCCATGCCCGCGGAGAGATCCTTCTGTTCTTTAATGACGATGTCCGCCCGCTTGAAAATAACTGGCTCGGCAATACCATCGAATACTTGTTCATTCCCGGCGTCGGAGGCGTATCCCCCAAATTGATCTACGAGGACGACACCATCCAGTATGCGGGCATGGCCGCCGGCGTAAGAGGTCTCACAGGCACGACCTTCCATGGATATAAAAAGGATTCAACCGATTATATCAACTTTCCCCAATCCGTACGCAATGTCTCCATCCTGTCGGGAGCCTGCCTCGCTATAAGAAAACAGCTGTTCGATGACATCGGCGGTTTCGATGCTGTCAACACGCCCAGCGCGCATTCCGATGTGGACCTGTCCTTTAAGATCCTCGATGCAGGGTACCGCTGTGTTTACACGCCGTATGCCACGCTTCGTCATATCGGGCATCTTTCGCTGAAGGAATACGAGACGTCGCCGGCTGCCGGCCGCAAGGACAAGGCCGATATCTTCCTCCTGCGGCGGTGGGCGCAGCGCTTGGCCGATGACCCGTATTTCACCACCGCCATGCGGAACCACCTGTATCACGATTCTCCCGAACCTTATCGCATATATGCACCGGGAGTAGCTGCGAGCGACGAGCTACGAGCGACGAGAGAAGGACCTATTAAAAACCAAGCTCACAGCTCAAAAGACGTCCTCCTCGTGAGCCACGATCTCAGCCTCAGCGGCGCCCCCATTATGCTGCTGCAGCTGTGCGGCCTGCTGATCCGCAACGGCTATTTCGTCACCGTCATCTGCGAAAGGGAAGGCCCTGCAGGTCCCCTGTTCCTGGAAGCCGGGGCGCCTGTCATCATCGATTCGCTGTTGCTGCGACAGCATGAGACCCTCACCCGCTTTGCCCGCAATTTCGATCATGTCATCTGTAATACCGTGGTCACCTGGCCCGTCGTGCAGCAGCTGAGCGCCCTCACCCATACCCTTTGGTGGCTGCACGAGGCAAAGGTGCTCGAGTCTTTTGCACATGACCCCAACTTTGCCGGCACCCTCGCAAATGCGCCCACCGTCATCGGTCCCAGCGATTATGCGCTCCGGTATATAAAGAAATACAACGGGCATCCCGAAAAAATATATTACGGCTATCCCGATCTGTCTCCGGATCCCCGTCCCGCGGCGACTGCTGGTGAAAAGATCATCTTCAGCATCATCGGCTCCATCGAGCCCCGGAAAGGACAGGACATCCTGGTCAAAGCCTTTCTGCAGCTCGACCCGCTGTGGCAGGATAAGGTCGAGCTATGGCTGGTGGGTCGTCCACACGATGCCGGCTATTACCAGCAGCTGCTGCAGGACATCGGCCCTGCTGCCGCGCATATAAAGATCACAGGCGAGCGGGATCACGAACAATGCCTCGACCTGATGCGCCGCAGCGATGTTGTCGTGTGCCCATCCCGGGACGATCCCTTTCCCGTCGTCATTGTAGAAGCATTAAGTCTTGGCAAACCCTGCATCGTCTCTTCCCACACCGGCTTTGCCGAATTGATGACCGACAGCATCAATGGCTTTGTCATACCCAATGAAGACAGCAAGGCCCTCGCCATGAAGATCCAGCAGGCGCTGCGACAGCCCGCCCTCCTTGCCGCCATGGGCAGGGCCGCCCGTCAGCTGTACCAGGAACACCTGACCATGGATGCATTCGAAGAGCGATTCCTTGCCCTGCTGGACACAGCAGCCGCGCCCGCACGACCATCCCACACCGAAAAAATATTATTATGCCAGGATTGACCTTGCTCATACACCTTTACTATCCCGGCTCCTGGTCATTCCTGGAGGACAAGTGCCGCGCCGTTCTCCGGAAAGCCGATCGCATCATCATCACCGCCTGTCATGACGATGTGCTGAATGAGGTAGTGCCGCCCGAAGCCCTGGCCGGCAAAGACAACGCCCTCGTCCGCCTGAAAGTACCCAATAAAGGAAAGGACATCGGCGGCAAGCTGGCCGCCTTCTCTTACTATATGCACTTCTGCGAAAAGACCGAATACATCGCCCTGCTGCACGACAAGGTCAGCCCCCAGACCATCAATGCAGACTACTGGTCGCAGCAGCTCTACAGCCTCTTCAGCAAGGAGAACCTCCCGAAAGCGCTGCAGCTGCTGGAGCAGGACCACCGCATCGGCATTGTCGGGGCAAAGGCATTTCTAAAGAATGAGTACATGCCTTCGGAAAATACATTCAATACCACCAATCACCAGCTGCTGATGGAAATGATCCGTGACCACCGCCTGCATGGCGGGATCTACGACTTCATAGCCGGGACCATCTTCATCGGCAGAAGCCGGATCTTCGAACAGTTCTTTTCCACCCAATCCCCGCTCGACGCACGTGCGAAGCTGGAAACAGGTAATGTGCTGGACCTGGAAACAGGTACCTATACCCATTCCTGGGAGCGGTTGTTCTGTTTCCTGGCGGAAGACCAGGGCTTCACTATAAAAGGAATATGATCAGCGCCCGCCATATCGCCCCCCGGGAGACGGATATCTCCATCGAAAGGCCCTATCGCCCGCTGCTGGTCATCCGTCCACAAGACCTGCCGGACCGCCGGCTATCGCAGGATACGGCCATCGGCCTGGCAGCGCAGGACGCCGCCATCGGCCTGGCTGTCCGTTTGAGCATGCAGGATACGGCCTTCGGCCTGACCGCGCAGCATGCACCCATCAGCCTGGCAGCGCAGCATGCACGCCGTTGCCGCGAAGCCCTCCGTCAACTGATAGCAGGGGACAACCCTTTTCTCCTGCTCCCGGATACACCCGATGACAGCAGGGATGTCACGCTGGACTGCGCCCCCGACGCCCTGTTTGAAACAATCGCCCTCTGTATGTTCAGCAGGCAATACATCCGTGTAGACGACGTGCCCGTCCTGCCCTGGCAGGCCGCGCCATCCCCAGGGCTTATGCGCAGGCTGCAAGCACAAGGCTGGCCGGAGATCCGGCAATGGGACCTGCGTCACGCGCACTGGCTGACAGGTCAGCACCAGGTCGAAGGGCTTGCGGACACAATTCCCGGCGCCACAAACCAACCCTGGATCTTCATCGAAGGACCTGACATCGACCAGACCATCGCCCTCGAAGAGGCCCTTCACCGCCATTGTACAGCACTATTACAGGACAACCCTCCCTTACAAGCCCTGCTCACCGAAAAGAACCAGCTGCAAAAAAAGCTGGATACCCTGAAAAGCGAGCACCGCGTACTGCAGGAGCGGATGCACAATGCCGAGACCACCATTGGCATCATCCGCAGCAAATACAAAGACGATTATGACACCCTCTTTTCCTGGTACCAGCAGGAATACGAGACGCTGCCGCTGTGGTACAAAAGATTTGGCCAGCTGATAAAAGTGCTGACGGGCAAAAGGACCGCGAAAAGCCTTGTCCTGGCCATCCGCCGCCGGCTGCATCGCCATACTGCACCGCGCAGCCCCAACAGTCACCTAAAAAAAGACAGGACGTGAATTATTGGCTACTCACAACGGAATATCCTCCTTTTTATGGAGGCGGCATCGGCACCTACTGCTACTACACCGCCCGCATGCTGGCCGGAGCAGGCTGCCATGTCACTGTATTCGTGGCCGACGACAAGGTCCGGGATCGGGAAGACCTGCCCGAAGAACATAATATACGGATCATCCGCTTCAACAGCGACAGGAACAAGTTGTCCGGATCGCTGGGCTATACCGCCAGGCTCAGCTATGCATTCGCCGACATTGTCAGAACGCTCATCCTCGAAGACGGCAAGCCCCATTACATCGAGGCGCAGGACTACCTCGGCATTGCCTATTACCTGTCACAATACAAGCACCTCGGCTATTCCTTCATGACAGGCATCCCCCTCCTGCTGACCTTGCACAGCCCCGCATTCATTTACCTGGACTACAACCGGGTGCCCCTCTACCGCTTCCCGGACTTCTGGACCTGCGAAATGGAAAAGCAAGCCATCGTCGCCGCAGACCTGCGCATCTCGCCCACCCGGTTCCTCGTGGAAGAGATCGGCCGGCAGATAGACCTTTCCGGCAGGCCCGTCCGCATCCTGCCCAACCCCTACCAACCGGATCAGCCGCCCGTGGATACACCCGCCCATATTCCCGGCAAGATCATTTACTATGGCAAACTCTCGCCACAGAAAGGCAGCTTCGAGCTGATGGAATATTTCACGGAGCTGTGGGACGAAGGCTTTCCCCATCCCCTGCACATCGTCGGAGGAACAGACATCGTGTTTCATCCCGAACAACGTACCATGGGGCAGCTGATCCAGGATAAATACAAAAGCTACCAGGAAAAAGGACTGCTGCTCCTGCAAGGGCAGATCCAACCCGACTGGATAAAGGATACGCTGCAATATGCCCATCTTGTCATCGTACCCAGCATCGTCGACAATATGCCCTACGTCGTCATCGAGGCCATGTGCCTGGGCAAGATCGTGCTGGCCTCCGTGCAGGGCGGTCAGCCGGAGATCATCGAAGACGGCGAGACAGGCTTCCTGTTCGATCACAAGGACCCGCCCTCTTTTGCCCGCCAGCTGCAGAAGATCCTGGCGCTGCCTGTAGAGGAGATCCAGCGTATCGGCGCCAATGCCAGCCGGAAGATCCATGCATCCTATGGATACGGCACGATAGGGCCGCAGAAACTTGCCCTGCTAAAGGAAATAACTGACGAGGCTCACGCCGGACAGAGTCCACTCGCGGCCGGCAAAGCCAGCCACTGTTTCCCCTTCGTCCACCAGGAACCCATCGCCACGTTGTCTGTCCCTGATGACCAATCATTGACCGGTCCGTCTGTCCAAACAGACAATCTTCTTTCCGTCGTCATCCCCTATTTCAACATGGGCCGCTTCATCGGTGAATGCCTCCACTCCGTGCTCAATTCCACTTACCAGGACCTCGAGGTCATCGTCATCGACGACGGCAGCACCGACCCCGTCAGCATCCAGCAGCTGGAAAAGCTGGGCAGCGATCCCCGCATCACCGTCATCCGGCAAAAAAATCACGGGCTGGCGTATACCAGGAACCAGGGCGCCCAAACAGCACGCGGCGCCTGGCTGGCCTTCCTCGACGCCGACGATAAGGTCTCCACCACGTATTATGAAAAGTGCCTCCATGCATTGCAGCACAGCGACAATGTTTTTTTCGCCGGCTCGTGGGTGCAATATTTTGGCGACAGCCATAAGCTGTGGCCTACTTTTACGCCGCAGCCGCCCTATGCCCTCGTACATAATCCCGTCAACAGCAGCGGCCTTGTCTACAAACGGACCGCATTTCTCACCGGCGGCCTCAACGATAAAAAGGCCGACTACGGCATGGAAGATTATGACAGCGTCATCAGCATGCTGCGCCATGGGTTCAACGGCGTCGTCATCCCCGAGCCCCTGTTCCATTACCGCGTACGGAAAGGCTCCATGTTCCGCCAGGCTACACCCGAGAAGCTGCTGTATTCCAACCGGTACATAGCTGAAAAAAATAAAGACTATTATTCCAGGTTCGCCACGCAGGTGATCAATATATTGAACGCCAACGGACCCGGCTACCAATTCGACAACCCCACCTTTGGCGTACGCTCTTCCACCGTCGTGCAGCATGACAGCCGCCTGGTACAGCATTTGAAAGCTGCCGTGAAGAAAAGCCCCCGGCTGAAAAGATTCGCACTGACCATAAAAAACAAACTGAATTTCTAAAGATGATCGTGAGCATTGTAAAAGACTGGATAAGCCGCAGCAACAAACTGGAAAGGCTTTGGCTCCTGGCCAAGATAGAGTTCAAGCTCCGTTACTATGAAAATAAGCTCGGCCTGCTATGGGCCCTCATCAAGCCCCTGATGGATATCGCCATTTATTACACGGTATTCCAGGTGATCCTTAAACAAGGCGTGCCCGCGTTTGCATCCTACCTGTTCATCGGTCTCATATTATGGAACTTCTTCGTGGAGTCCACCACGGGGACAGTGCAGATCCTGCACGTAAAAAAATACCTGTATGAATACAGCAACATGAATAAGCTGGAGATCTATCTCTCCACCATCATCAGCAATTCCATCGGCTTCTTTTTCAACTTTCTCATGTTCCTGCTGTTCTATGGCCTGATAGAAAAACAATCCACCGGCCTGTCCTTCCAGAATTTCTGGATCATACCCCTCTTCTTCAACCTTTTCCTCCTGGCCCTCGGCACGTCCCTTATCCTGTCGAATATTTATATCGTGGCAAAGGACATCCACCAGATCTGGACCGTTTTTGTATCCATGCTGTTCTTCCTTTCGCCTATTTTTTACAAGCTCGATACATTCAAGTCGGCCCTGCCCAGCTTCGAATATGCCAATCCCATAGCAGGCATTATCATCAATGCCCGGAAAGTGATGATGGAACATAGCCGGCCCGGTTTCAAGCTCATGCTTTTCGACCTGATCTATGCGCTGATCCTATTGCTCATTGGCCTGCTGCTGCTGAACCGCCTGGGCTCAAAAGCCGCCGAAAAATTATGACCATGACAACAACGACTCCCGCCGCCATCAGGGCGACCCATATCAGCAAGACCTTCCACATATCGGAGGACAGTCATAACACCGTGAAGCACCGGCTCTTCAACCTTTTCAATCCGCCGCGCGGCAAGCATGTGCAGGCCGTGAAGGCGATGGATTTCGAGGTCCGCAGAGGCGAGTGCGTCGGACTGCTGGGAAGGAATGGCTGTGGCAAGTCTACCCTTGTCAAACTGCTGGCAGGCGTTTATCCCGCGGACACAGGAAGCATTGAGATCTGGGGTACTACCCTTCTGCTCAACCTGGGCGTCGGCATGAGCCAGGAGCTCACCGCGAGGGAGAACATCTATGTCTCCGCCTCCGTGCTGGGACTGAAGATCAAGGCCATCGATGCGCTGTTCGACCCCATTGTCGACTTTGCCGAGATCAGGGAGTTCGTCGATACCAAAGTGAAATATTTCTCTTCCGGCATGATGGCCAGGCTCGCCTTCTCCATCGCCGTCAATGCAGGCGCCGACATCATGTTCCTCGATGAGATCTTTGCCGTGGGAGATGCAAAATTCCAGGAAAAGGCTGTGAAGGTTTTCGAGTCCAGCTGGATAGAAGGTAAGACTGTCGTACTCGTCAGTCACAGCATGGAAGTGATACAGAAGTACTGTACGCGGGCGGCTTTCATGCGAAAAGGAGAGCTGGTGTATTTCGGGGATACGGGAAAGGCTATCAGTATGTATATGGAGGACAATATATGAGTCACCCTCCGCAATCAACTGCGGATCAGTCTATTGTAATTTATTTTTACTTTTAAAAACAAGTAAAATTGTTTAAATTTGAAGAAATAATAGAGGGATGCTCTCAATCGTACACCAAATAGCAAACGAATATAAGGCCAGTCTTCAAAACCTATATGGAAATGAATTGGCGGAACTTGTACTATTTGGCTCTTACGCAAGGGGAGATAATAGAGATGAATCCGATCTGGATTTTGCAATAGTACTTCGTGACACCAATACACGACCTGCTGCAGAGATTGCAAAAACATCCGCCATAGGATCCAGATTATCCATAAAGTATGGAATAATGATCTCATCATTGCCAACAACTCTTCACAAAAAGCAGACTTCAATGCAGGGCATTTATCAGGAAATTCGCAAGGATGGAATTCTTATATGATCCCCGCAGAGTATATAGAATCTTCGAAAGCCTTCGAAAAAGCAGTCGATGCCATAGAAAACGCCAAATATAATTTGAAAGGCGGCTTTTATGGTGCTACAGCAAATCGGGCATATTATGCTTGTTATTATTGCTTAATTGGCCTTCTTTATACTCAAAAGGTATATGCTAAAACTCATCAGGGAACGAAAGCAAAGTTCTCCGAATTGTTCATTAAAACAGACATTTTCCCTATAGAAGTATCTGATTCAATATCCATGCTATTTGATTACCGCCAGGAAGCAGACTATGATCTGGATGAAGATATTTCTCAAGAAGAGGCAAAAAAATTGATTGATGCGGCAACAGAAATATATCACCTTACAAATGATTATTTTCAAAAAAATATCGCCGACCTAAATTAATAATACCCTATCCCACACCCCACATATTCCACTTCTTCTTCCCCGCGATCCCATCCTTATACCCCGCGATAAAGCTAAAGAAGAACCCCGCCAGCAGACAGCCCGCGCTGCGATCGAAATAAGATTCCACGATCATGCCGATGGCAAAGGTCGATAAGATCGCCAGCCCCAGCCAGTCCGCGGAACGCCAGGCCGTTCGCAACGGCAGCACAAGATAGCCCGCCAGGAAGAGCGCCAGGCCGATGATACCAAAGCAGCAAAAAATGTCCAGGTAAAGACTGTGCATATTCCGGCGGTTGCGGACACCAAAATCAAACCCATTCGCCTTATACGCCTCTATCAGCCGCGCCTGTTTATCACCCAGCTGGACACCCGTCAGCCAATGTGCTTTGCCAAGCTGCCACCCGCATTTCCAAATGGCCAGCCGGATGTTCGCCCCATTCCATTGGTCCGGGGTGAGATGACCATTGTAATGACTTTCGGTCGCCTCACTGGTAAAGTTATAGGCAGGATATTCCAGCTCGCGGAACCTGTTCAGCGTCTTGGGGAAGCTCCGGACACAGACCACCACGCAGATGAGCAGCCCCGTGACCAGCAGCATGCCCAGCCCCGCGCGTTTCATTTTCACCATATACGATCCCGCCAGTATGAGCAATCCCGTGTAAAGGATGAATATCGAGATCCGGCTTGCCAGCAGGAAATGGAATATCAGCAGGAAAACAATGCTCAGCTGCGCATATAGCTTGTATTGCCGCACCAGACAGCCGCGCTCCAGTAAATAAAAACTGCTAAAGACCGCCAGGGCCACTACAAGGGCAAAATAGGAAGATTGCATCCGGATCGGCAAGGTGAGGGAGTCGTTGTAGAGGTACACTCCGTCGCCGGTCTGCAGGTACTTTGTCAACGCACAGGCCAGGCAGATCAGGGCCACCAGCGTCACCACAAAACAAAAGGACAGCAATATGCGGTCTTTCAACGCCCGGGGGATATACAGCAGCCCCAGTGACAACGGCAGCAGCAGCAATGGGATACGCAAGACCAGCATGCTGAGGGCCTCCTGTTTGTCCCGCGAAAAAAAGACGCTGACGATATGCAGCAGATAAAAGAGGATCATAAGGAGCACCTCCTTACGCAGCACCAGGATCTTCCACTTCTCTGCCGGTGAATTGTAGACACAGCTGAGGACAAAGATCCCCCCCGTGAATACATTATTGACCACCGGCATACCCGGGATGAACAGCGTACAGAAAAAGCCCGCCGTCAGCCAGTACAGGGCCTTCTCCTTCCGGGAAAGGCTTCTCCCGGCCGCATCCTGCAAAAGGACCGAATGTATCCCTGCTATCCGGGTACGATGGCTGGCTGATGGCTGCATACAGCTAATCTCCTTGCAAAAATGCAGCCAGGCCGCCTATTCCCTTATCACTTTAAGAATTCTCTTTTCCTTGCCCGTCACCAGTTCCAGCAGGTAGACCCCGCCTGCAAAACCGCTGAGATCCACCGGCTCCGTATAGGAACCCGGCGCCCGCTGCACCGGGATACCCTTCACCAGCCGCCGGCCCGCCAGATCCAGCACATTGACCCGGACGAGCGCATATTCGCTGATCTGGTAGCTCAGCCGGCAAACCCCGCGTGCCGGGTTGGGAGCAACATACATCACCTGCAGGGAGCTCGCCGAACCGCCGGCCAAAATGGGCCCGCCCGCCGACAGTGCCCGGATCGTTGAGGACTGACCCGCCGGCACGATATGTTTTTTATACACCACGTTGGTGATGGCCGCGCCTGTCCCCAGTACATACAGGTCATTTTCATCCACGACACTATTGGACCATCCATCCGCACTCAATAAGATAGGATAGTTCATAAGGGAAGTAGTGAAATCCGCCGCCACATCGATGATCATGCGGCGATCGGTCCAATGCAGCAGATCGTTCGAGAACCGCAGGGCCGTTTTGTATTTGCGGCCATCCCTATGATCTATGTACGACTCCACCCCGATGAAATAATCATGGTCACGTACCCGGGCCACGCTGAACCGCAGGCTTCCAAATAAGTTATTCCCCTCGTCACCCATCAGGTCCGTGCTCCTGGGGCCCTGCACCCGCAAATACGCCTGCAGGTTGTCTTTATCAAATCCTTCGGGGAGGCTGGGACTCCAATGCTCTCCGCCGGACGTATCGCGGTAATAAACCTCGTAAGCATGGGGATCGAGGGCCCCCGCCAGGGGAGCGCGGACCACCTTGATCCCTTCCTGCCTGCCCTCCTCGCTGTGCGGGTTCAGGCCCGCATAGGGGCCGGCGTCGCGATAAAAGACATATACATATCCGTTATACTGTATAGAGGAAGGGTGGCTCACGCCCGTGGTGGCCTTTGCGCCGTTGGGCTGCAGGTAGCCCGTACTGGGCCAGGTGATCGGCCCCATCTCATTGGAGAAATATTGCTGTCCCCAATTCGTGGCAGCGTTGTTCTGGATCCAGGACGCACAGACAAAGGAATTATAGCGGGGCCAATAGTCCCCTTTGAAGGGACATACATTGGAAGGGTCCCTGTTGATCGTGTTGTGGCAATCGTTGCCGCCATCGCATGCATCTTTGTTCTCCGCGTGAAGAAAACCCAGTGAGACCGTGCCCGCCGCCGGATGACGGAAATATTCCGCGCTGTAGATGGCATAGTAGACCCTTGACCAGTCCGGCACCCTGTCATTGCAGCCCCTGCCTATGCCCCCGAGGGAATGTGTGGAGACATCGTATGGGCCCGCGCCATCGCTCCTGATGTCCAGGTCGCTGTTAACCACAAGGTTTGCGGGAGAAGAGCAGACGTAGCTGTTCTTGCCATCCACCATGAAATAGGAATGCCAGCCGCCCGGGATCATCCAGGGAGGCACTTCCATCTTCATTTTATCAGCTTCGAAATTACAGCCTTGGGTAAAGCCTTGCCAACCATTGCACCGGTAATGAAATGTCACCTTGCCTGCAGCCGCGGCTTCATACCGGGACAGGTCCGGGTATAGGTCCGGAGTTTGAGGCCATGCGCGGAAGACGCAGCAGACGGCCATGGCGACAGCAATCAAGCCTTTTCTCATGCAGAAAGTTTAGGGTGGGGTCCTAAGGGGTACTATCCTAAATGTAGGATAATTTCCAATATCCCCCATCCTGCCGGCAGATCACCTTACCTATTTTTTTCCCCATTCCTCCGTTTGCTATTCATATACCACCTTAAAGGTCTTCTTCCCCCCATTCACCAATAGCTCCAGCAGGTATACCCCCTTAGCCTGTGCGCTGATATTCACCGTCTCCGTCACTCTCCCCGGGGCACGGAGCACCGAAGGCCCCGCCTGCAGCCGCCGGCCCGTCAGGTCCAGCACACTCAGCTGCGTAACCGCATGATCTTTTAAGGTATAGCGCAGCTGGTAGATACCATGTCCAGGATTGGGATACACCGATGGCGCCTTACCCATTCCTTCGTCCAGCAGTTTTGCGGTGCCTGCTGCCATCGCCGAAGCCGACTCAACCAGGGTAGGGCATTGCTCGTAAGGTGGTCCCACCGTTGGATCACAGGGAGGAGGTGGGGGTGGAGGTGGGTTTACCACAGGCGGCTGCGGAATATAAATATGCTTCCGGTACACTACGTTATTCACGGCATTACCGGGTGAGGTTCCCAGCACATAAAAATTATCTTCGTCTATGGAAGTATTGGACCAGCCATCCGCGCTGAGAAAAATAGGATAGTTCATCGTCGAAGCGTTAAAATCCGCGGCTACATCGATGATACGCATACGATCCGTCCAATGCAGCAGATCCTGGGAGAACCGCAATGCCACCTTGTATTTGCCGCCGTCATTGATATCGATGTAAGATTCCACCCCGATGAAATAATCCCTGTTACGCACCTGGGCTACACTGAAGCGAAGGACCTGAAATTGATTGGCGCCCTCGTCACCCATCAGGTCCGTCGTCATCGGGCCCTGCACCGTCCGGAAATCCCGCATATTCTCCTTTGTAAACCCCGCCGGCAAAGATGGATTCCAGAACTCATTGCCGGACGGATCCCTGTAATAGGCCTGGAAGGCATAAGGGTTCAGCGCGTTGCTCAACGGAGCACGGATCACCTTTATTCCTTCGTGCCGCCCTTCCACGTCCGAGGGGTTCAGTCCGCCATAGGGACCATGATCACTGTAAAATACATAGACATATCCATTGTATTGTATGGAAGAAGGAGTGCCCAGTCCCGTGGTCGCCGTTACCCCGTTTGCCTGGAGATAACCCGTGGAAGGCCAGGCGATAGGCCCCATCTCATTGGAAAAGAATTGCTGGCCCCAATTGGTGGCCTGCGTATTGGGGATCCAGGACGCGCAAATAAAAGCGCTGTAATGGGGCCAGTAGTCGCCATTGTACGGGCATTCGTTGATATCCGCAACACTGATCATCGTGCTGTAGCAGTTGCTGCTGCCGTTACACCTGTCCTTATTTTCCGTATGCTCGAAGCCCAGCGAGACCATCCCCGCCGTAGGATGGTTAAACGCTTGCGCGCTGTACACCCCATCGTATGACCTGTTCCATGTATGCGAAGAAGGCGCCGCACAGTTGCCCACCTGATCAAGATAATTCACTGTGACATTGTACGGACCGACACCATTGTTCCTGATATTGACGCCATTATTGGAGATCAGGTCCGCGGGAGATGAACAGACGGCGCTGCTTAGGCCATCCGTCATGAAGTAGGAACGCCAGCCTCCTGCAATGATCCACGGCGGCACCTCCGTGCGTACTTTCCGCTCATCGATACCGCAGCCTTGGAACAGGGTTTCCCAGGACGAGCAGGAGTAGCCAAAGTAGACAGAGCCCATATTCTCCACTGCATAATTGTTGAGATCCGGATAAGGAGGCGTGGGGCGGCCCGCGCTCAAAAAAGACAGCGACAGGAGGATAAAGATCCTTTTCATAGAAAAAGTTTAGGTTAAAGGAGTTAAGAACCCGCTAAAACTAGCGTGATTTTCTTCCGCTTGCAAATTCCGCCGTTGCGAGAGAATATCAGATCAATGAGTTATACATATCGCCAGATGCATTTATCGTCGATCCGAAAGCACTTATCCTAAAAACCGCAGCAGATAAAAATTTGTATCCCATATCCCGGCACCGAACGTCTTCAATGCGCGAAAAAAAATATTTAGAGATATTATAAACCTTTTATATAATTTTATTCTCAAAACCACAACTGCGTTTTAGATTGCCTGCTATCGCATCATACGATGAGATCTCCCTGCTATCAGCAATTGCAAAAGGTGATGAGATCGCCTTCCGGCAACTGTTCGATCAGCATTGGGACAATATCTACGGAGTAGCGTTCGCCTTCACCAAATCTCCCGTAATAGCCGAAGAAATGGCGCAGGATGTCTTTGTAAAGATCTGGCTCCGGCGGGAAGAGCTTCCCCAGGTCAGGAAAATCAACGACTACCTCTTCATCATCGCCCGCAATCATATATTAAGCACGCTGCGCAAAAAGATAATAGAAACATCCTTTTCAGATCATCTGCTCAACTATTTCCAGGAGACCGGCAGTACCCCCGAAGATCAGCTCATGCTGCGGGAGACCGAACACCTGCTGCATAAAGCCATTGAGCAGCTGCCACCCCAGCAGCAACTCGTCTATTGTCTCAGCCGTGAACAAGGGCTAAACCAGGAGGAGATCGCCGCCAGACTGGATATTTCGAAGAACACCGTGAAATCCCACATGAGCAAGGCGCTCCAGTTTATCCGGAACTACCTCCGGATGCATGCGGAGGTCGAGGCATTCGCCATCCTTTACTGCATCGTCCTCGGCTTGCTATAATCTGCTATAATTTTTTTTCGCAAAAACCATCCTTCTCCACTCATACCTGGCCTTTTTTCATGCGTCTTTACTGCTGATGGACAATGCCATCTTAACGACGCCATATGAGCAATGCCGACTTTTCAGATCTGTTGAACAAATACCTCAACGACTCCCTTTCTGCAGAAGAGCTGCATGAATTATTAGCGCACCTCGGGCAACCCGAAAATACCGAAGCGCTGAAAGAAGCCATTGATCAGGCGCTGGCCGGCAATGCTTTCAGGGGCCTCTCCGACAAAAGCCGTTCAGACATTATATTCCGGAAGATCCTGCAGCAGGCGGAAGGAGAACAGCCTACCGCGGCAAACGTTATCCGGATGGACCCGCCGGCAGGCAGCCAGGGCCGCAGACAAGGGAACGCGCGATTATGGCGCAGGATAACAGCAGCAGCGGCGTGTATAGCGATCATAGCAGGCTATTATTTCCTGAAAACACCCGATCACAGGTCCATCGGCATCGTCAGGAGGCAGCCCGCTCAATCCAATGACGTGGCTCCCGGCCGTAATAAGGCCATCCTGCAGCTGGCCGACAGCTCAACCATCGTGCTGGACGACTCCGACACAGGCACGCTGGCGCAGCAAGGCAGTACGAAGGTCCTCAAGCTCACCAATGGACAGCTGGCGTATAGGGCAGCTGCAAGCTACAAGCTGCAAGCTGCAAGCAAGCCTGTTTATAATGTGATCACTACCCCACGCGGAGGACAATACCAGGTAGTACTGCCGGATGGAAGCAAAGTCTGGCTCAATGCAGCGTCTTCCCTGCGTTTTCCCACCGCCTTCACCGGCAAGGAGCGGGCCGTCACCGTCACAGGAGAAGCCTACTTCGACATCGCCCCCAACAGGAACATGCCTTTTACAGTGCAGGTGAATGACACCAGGATCGAAGTGCTGGGCACCCGGTTCAACGTGATGTCTTACAGCAATGAGGCTATGCTTAATACCACGCTCCTCGAAGGCGCCGTGCGGATCGCGCAGCTCACCGGCAAACCCGGCGAGACTACCAGGCTCAGTCCCGGACAGCAGGCCAGCATCTATAACGGGTCTGCCTCCATCATTGTCAACTCCGTCGACACGGAATCCGTCGTGGCCTGGAAGAACGGCCTGTTCCAGTTCGAGAGCAATGATGTACAGACCATCATGCGGCAGATGGAAAGATGGTATGACGTGGATGTCCATTACGCAGGCAAGGCCCCCGAAGGGCACTATAGCTGGTCGGTAGGACGTGATCAAAGCTTAATGAAGGTCTTACGAATACTCGAAGAAGGCGGTCTGAAATTTAAAATTGAAGGAAAGAACCTGACTGTATTATAGAAAATATTTCAAAATAGCTGACCTTAAAAACCAGAGGCGATTGCGGCGCCCCTGGATAATATTAGGGTTACTCATTTACACCTTCGGTGGAAGGATCTCTTTTTTCATAACCCAAACATTGCAAATGTATGAAACTGCTCTCAAATTCATGCAGGATCCCCCCTTGTCCGGGATCCTCGCTCTCCCAAATGCTTCTGATTATGAGACTTACGGTTGTTTTACTGATTGCGGGCTGCTTGCAGATACATGCGGAAGGCCATGCCCAGAAGATCTCGCTGAATGAAAAGAATGCGCCGCTGCAAAAGGTCTTCAAGGCCATTCAGAAACAATCCGGATTTCGTTTCTTTTACAAGGACGAGCTGCTGCGGCAGGCAGGAAAGATCGACATCAATGTCAGGAATGCGTCCGTCGAAGAAGTGCTTGACCGATGCTTCAGGGACATACCGCTGACCTACAGCATCATCGAAAAGACCATCATTGTCAAGCAAAAAATTATGCCGTCCGTCATTGAGGTCGAAGCGGCGCCCACCGCCGAGATCAACGGCCTGATAAGGGATCCCGACGGCAAGCCCCTCGCAGGCGTATCCATTAAGAACAAACGCACCGGCAAGGGCACCGCCACCGACACAGACGGAAAATTCTCCCTCACCGCAGCGGAAGGCGACCAGCTTGAGATCAGCTCCATCGGCTATCAGACACAAACCGTCAGGGTCGGCAGCCTGCAGCAGGCCATTAATCTCTCTATGAAAATGGAGATCTCCGAACTGGAAAATTCCGTAGTCATCGCCTACGGCAGCCAGAAAAAGAAAGCCGTCACCGGCGCCATCACCTCCGTCACCAGCGCAGAGATCGTCACCACGAAAAATGAGAATGTGCAGAATATGCTCACCGGAAAAGTAGCAGGCCTGCGCGTCATACAGAACACCGCTGAACCCGGTGACTTTAATAATTCCATTAACATCCGGGGCATGGGCTCCCCCATCCTCGTTATCGTGGATGGCATCCCAAGAGAAAATATCACCCGCCTCGACCCAAATGACATCGAAAGCGTCTCCGTGCTGAAGGATGCCTCGGCCGCCGTATATGGGGTAAGGTCCGCCAATGGCGTCATCCTCGTCACCACCAAGAGAGGGAAGAAAGGAACGCTGGCCCTCACCTATTCCGGCAACTATGGCTTGCAGGTTCCCTCCGGCCTTCCCAAACCGCTGGATGCCATCGGCTATATGACCCTGGTGAACCAGCAGGCATTGCACAATGTCAATGGCGGCGTCCTCGTATACAAACCCGAAGACTTCGAGGCCTATAAGAACGGCACGAAAAAGAGCTATGACTGGTACCATGCGGCCATTGCGGGCAGCGTCCCCCAAACGCAGCATACGCTGACCGCCAGCGGCGGCAACGACAACACCACTTATTTCCTCAGCGCCGGATATCTTTACCAGGATGGTATACTGAAGAGCGGCGACCTGAACTACAAACGCTTCAACGTCCGCAGCAATATCACCAGCCGGCTGACCAGCAGGATCACCCTGGACCTGAATGTCAACGGTATCCTGGACACCAAGAACCAGCCCAACTCCGACTCGTGGTGGATCATCCGCAGCATCTGGCGTCAAAATCCGCTGGACCCTTTCTATGCCAATGACGATCCCGCGCACCTCTTCCAGGGCACCGTGGATGGAACGAACCCCATTTCCCTCTCCCGGAGCGATGTCAACGGGTATAAGATCTGGAACAAGAAATGGTTCCAGTCGTCCCTTGCCGTCACTTACAGGATCCCTTATGTGGAAGGGCTCAATCTGAAGGGCCTGTATAGCTATGACTATAACATCGTTGAAAATAAGTTCTTCCAGAAGTCCTACAATCAGTACACCTACAACAGCGCCACCGAAACCTATAACAAATTCATCCAGAATTCGCCCAACACCATCACCCGGGAATTCTATTCGCTGCCCAGCTCGCTGTCACAGCTGTCGTTGAACTACAGCCATACATTTGCGGCCATTCACAGCGTGGACGCGCTCGTGCTGTACGAACAAAGCACCCGGTCCAGCGATAATTTCTATGCCACCCGGCAATTGTCCCTACCCGTGGATCAGCTGCTGGCCGGGAACGCCCTGAATCAGCAGGGGAGCACCTATCCCGCTGGTCTGTATAAATTTGGCAACCAGGGTCTGGTGGGTCGTTTGAACTATGGCTTCGATTCAAAATACCTTGCCGAGCTCAGCTTCCGGTATGACGGCTCCTCCAGGTTCCCACCCACCCACCGCTGGGGCTTTTTCCCTGCCGCCTCCGTGGGATGGCGTATGTCCGAAGAATCCTTCTGGATGAACAGTCATTCCCTCTCCTTTATCAACAACTTTAAGCTGCGGGCTTCCTATGGCAAGCTGGGAGATGACCAGGCCGCCAACTACCAGTACATCACAGGCTATCAGTATCCTACCACCGGCGATAACAACCGGCAGCCGCCCGGGTCCGTCTTTGACGGCACTTTTGTCAATGCATTGTCCAGCACCGGCATACCCAACCCCAATCTCACCTGGTATACCTCCAAAACCTTCGACGTCGGCATCGATGCCGAAGCATGGAAGGGTTTATTAGGCGTTACCCTGGATTTCTTCAATCGGGACAGGGATGGTATCCTGGCCACCAGAACCCTCAGCCTGCCCGGCGTCGTAGGCGCCAACCTGCCCCAGGAGAACCTCAACAGCGACAGGACCAGGGGCTTCGACATGGAGATCACGCACCGCAATCATCTCGGTAAGTTCTCCTATTTCCTTAAAGGCATGTTCAGTTACTCCCGCACCACGCTGCGGTACCAGGAACAGGCCAAGGCAGGCAACTCGTATCTCAACTGGAGGAATAATATGAACAGCCGGTACAGCGGGATCTACTGGGGCTTTGGTGACGCCGGCAGGTACGGCTCATTCAACGACATCTACAACAGCCACACCGCCCTGGGCCGGAACACCCTGCCAGGGGATTACGCTATGCTCGACTGGAATGGCGACGGACAGATAGACGACCTCGACCAACATCCCTATGCCTATACGGGCGATCCCCTGATCCAATACGGGCTCACCATCGGCGGCTCCTACAAAGGCTTCGACATCAACATCCTTTTGCAGGGCGCGGCAAAGTATGACATAGCCTATTTCGAGCAGCTGAACACCCCGCTGTGGGGCTCCAACCGCAGCAGCGCCCTTTCCCAGTTCCTCGACAACTATCACCCCGTGGACCCCACCGCCGACCCGTATGACCCCAACACCGTTTGGGTATCCGGGCATTTCCCTTACACCGGCACCGTACCGCCCACTAATTCCGCCGTCAATACGCAGAATGGCGCTTATCTCAGGCTCAAGTCCGTGGAGATAGGATATACCATTCCTTTCAACATCGTATCGAAGATCGGCATCAAGGGCGTGAGGGCCTATGTCAACGGGTACAACCTGCTGACCATTACCAAACTGAAGTATGTCGACCCCGAACACCCATCCGCAACTTACGGATACCTCTACCCGCTTAATAAGACCGTCAGCGGAGGCGTAGTTGTTAATTTTTAAATAATAGCACAATGAAAATGCTTAGATATCTCATCATAATGATCGCCCTTGCATGCGGCATGAATGCATGTAACAAGCTGGACCTTCCCCCGATGAACATCATACAGGATAACGACGTATTCAGCACCAGCGGTGGGATCCAGATTTATATGGCAAGGATGTACAGCGAGCTTCCCATCGAGGACTTCCGGTATTCCCCCCAACGGGGCCTGAACATGTTCTGGATCATCAGTCCCTTCCCCGCCATGACCGGCGAGGCGCTCAGCCGCGACCAGCGCGGCGCCATGTCAGAGGCCGTACTCTACTGGGGCGACGCGTACAAGCTGATCCGTGAGACCAATTATTTCCTCCAGGCATTACCGAAGTATGCCGCCAATTTCGACGCCGCCGACGTGGATGCCTGGATCGGGGAAGCGCATTTCATCCGGGCATTCACCTATTTCTCCCTGGCCAAAAGATACGGGGGTGTGCCCATCGTCAGCGACGTGCTCCAGTATCCTACGGACAATGTCACCAGCCTGGACGTCCCCCGCGCCTCCGAAGAAAAGACTTATGATTTCATCGCCGCCGACCTGGACACCGCCTTCGCGAAAATGTCCGGCAGCAGCCAGCAGGGACGCGCCAGCAAGTATACCGCCGCCGCATTCAAGTCAAGGGCCATGCTGTATGCCGGATCGATCGCGAAATATAACCAGGTATCCCTCTTCGATGACAGCCACAACAGGCTCTGCGGCATCCCCCCCGAGAAGGCCAACACTTATTTCAAGGCCGCTTACGATGCAGCCGTCCTGCTGGATGGCCATTTCAGCCTCTATAAAAAGGCCTGGGCGGCCGGCGATAAGGCAGCCCAATACCAGAATTACGTGAAGATGTTCTTCGACGGCGACAGTCCCGAGAATATCTTCGTCAAGCAGTATTCCTATCCCCAGTCCGTACACGGCTATGATGCTTACATGGTACCCCTCCAATGCATGGGCCCCAACGGATACTCATCGGAAGTCTCCCCCACGCTGAACTATGTGGAAATGTTCGACGGTCTTCCCAAGAACCCCGACGGCACCATCCAGAACCTGGACGGCTCCGGGAAATATGTCCTCTATGACAATACCATGGATATCTTCGCAAATGCGGAGCCCAGGCTGAGAGCCACCGTCATCCTGCCCGGCGACAACTTCAAAGGACAGAGCATCGAGATCCGCCGGGGCATCTACACCGGCAGCGCGGCAGGCGGCATCAGCCCGCTCATCCCCGCCGGCTCTACCATCCAATATCCCACTACCAATATCGTCCAGTCCGCCAACGGCTCGCAGACACCCTATACCCTGCCCAATGGCACCAAGATGAATCCCGCAGGGGCCAGCGGCACTTTCTTCAGCGAAGAGACCTGCTCGCAGACGGGTTTCTTCATCCGGAAATACCTGGATGAAAGCCTCGACAAATCGCAGGTGAAGGAAAATAATGAAGACCAGACCTGGATCGAGATCCGTTATGCCGAAGTGCTGCTGAACAAAGCCGAAGCCGCTTATGAATTGTTCTCCGCCGGGCAGACAGGCGCGAACTATCAACAGGAGGCCTTCACTGCCATCAACCTTGTGCGGGAGAGGGCCGGCGCCGACCTGCTGGCAGCCGCAACGGATCTCAGCGATCTGAAGATCGTCCAGAAAGAAAGACGTAAAGAGCTGGGATTCGAGAACAAGACCTGGTGGGACCTGAAAAGATGGAGGATCCTCGACAAGGAACAGAACAACTCCCTCTACAGGGTGATGATGCCCTTCTACGTGGCCGAGAGCTACAAGTACTTTTTCGATGTTCGGAAGGACGAGAAGAACAGGTTCTACAATTTCGATCCCAAATGGTATTACGAACAGATCCCGACCGACGAGATCAATAAAAGTCATAGCCTGAAACAGAATCCCGGTTACTGAGGCCAAACACTCACTCAAAACTTAAAAAGATGCGTAAACTATTATATACTTTTGTTACGTTGGCGGTCATCGCCACCGTATCATGTTCCAAGCTGGATAATTTCCCGCAGCCTTCCGCCACCATGACAGGTCGTGTAGTCGATGCAGGCGGAGGAAAGACCACCATCCAGACCGAAACGGGCGGCGGCGGCACCAGGATCAAGCTGGAAGAGATCAGCTGGAGCGACAATCCCACCCCATTCTATTTTTACAGCATGCAGGACGGAACTTTCAACAATACCAAACTCTTCGCCAGCACGAACATGGTCAGCGTGGAAGGTGCTTTTGTACCCCTGGTGCAATACGACAATACAGGCACCATCACCGTTGACAAACGGCAGAAGGTTGTCCTGGGCAGCGCCGCGCAAAACATTACCTTCGAAGTGGAGCCCTTTCTCCGGGTGGAATGGGTCAGCGACCCCGTCGTGAATGCCGACAGTACGATCACCGTGCAGGCCCGCTTTAGCCGGGGCACCGGCAATCCCGATTTCCAGAACGACGTCAGCGATCTTTTCTTCTACCTGAATACCGTACCTTTTGTAGGGAACAACAATTACGACAACCGGTATTCCAGACAGGTGACGTACAGCGGATCGGCAGGCAATGCCCTGCTGGGACAGACCATCGCGCTGACGACCACCGGAAAGCTGCCGCCCAAACGGTCCTATTGGCTCCGGGTTGGGGCCAGGACCACTTATGGATTGAAGCAATACAATTATACAGATATTAAAAAAGTCACGCTCCCTTAGTAAATCACTGTCATCATGAAATGGATCATCGCCATCGCCGCGCTTACCCTCTTTGCATTGAATGGCCGGACCCAGTCCGCAGACCAGGCCCAGTCCACCGGCCGGACCCAGTCCTCTCCGCCTGAGAAAACAGCCTTCCAGACGAGCCATGCCTGGATCCCGGAGATAGACGTACGGTCCGACATCGCCATCGTCTATGGCGTGAGCGAGCGGGGCCATGTCAGCTTCGAAGACAGGGTGAAGAGCTGGCGCGACAGAGGCTACCAGGTCCATTTCATGACAGGCATCGCCTGGGGACAGTATGACGATTATTTTTTAGGCAAGTGGGACGGCAAAAATCATTTAGGAGAGGGGCAGGTCACCGTAAAAGGCGATACCATCTGGCATGGACGCAATATCCCTTATGTGGTGCCTGTCGCCTCCTATATCGACTTCATGCAAAGAGGCGTGGTGAAAAGGGTCATCGATGCCGGCATCACTTCCATTTACCTGGAAGAGCCGGAATTCTGGGCGAGGGCCGGCTACAGCGAGGTCTTCAAACAGGAGTGGCAGCAATTCTACGGCTTTCCCTGGCGCGCGCAGCACGAGTCGCCCGAGAACACCTATCTCTCCAGCAAATTAAAATACCAGTTGTACTATAATGCCATCAAGCAGGTGTCCTCCTATGCCAAATCATATGGCAAGACAAAAGGATTGGATGTAAAGGTTTACATTCCCACTCATTCCCTGGTCAACTACTCCTCCTGGCAGATCGTAAGCCCCGAAGCAAGCCTGGCCAGCTTACCCGGCATCGACGGCTATATCGCACAGGTGTGGACGGGCACTTCCCGTGAGCCGACGTATTTCAACGGGGTCAGAAAAGAGCGGGTGTTCGAGAACGCTTTTTTGGAATACGGCTCCATGGTATCCATGACAGCGCCCACCAAAAGAAAACTATTCTTCCTCACAGACCCCATCGAAGACTGGCCAAGGGATTGGGCCGATTACAAACGGAACTATGAAGCCACATTTACGGCCGAAATATTATATCCCACGGTGGCCGATTATGAAGTGATGCCCTGGCCCGAACGCATCTACACCCGGCCTTACAAGCTGGCGGGCAGCGATGAAAAAGTGCTGATCCCGAAATACTATTCCACCCAGATGCAGGTGATGGTGAATGCCCTGAATAATATCCAGGTCTCTGCCAGCAAGGTCACCGGCTCCTCCGGCATCGGCGTGCTGATGGGTAATTCGCTCATGTTCCAGCGCTTCCCCACCCATGAGGGATTTGAGGACCCGCAGTTCTCCAACTTTTACGGACAGACATTGCCGCTTGTTAAACGCGGGGTCCCTGTCGAGACCGTGCACATGGAGAATTTATCTTACCCTGCTACCCTGAAAAATATAAAGGTCCTCGTGATGAGCTATTCCAATATGAAGCCCATGTCCCCCGATGTGCACAAGCATCTTGCCGACTGGGTGAGCAAAGGCGGCGTGCTCGTCTATTGCGGGAGAGATGACGACCCTTACCAGAAAGTAATGGAATGGTGGAATACCGGCGCCAATCATTACGCCGCACCATCTGAGCATTTGTTCCGGCTGCTGCATATCACACCTGTCGGCATCGCCCATCAACCATCTGCTGACAGCGTTGCACAAAGGTCCACCACCGCCGCAATGCAATCCTTCCGCGCCGGCAAAGGCAAAGTCTACCTCGTCCGCCGGAACCCCAAAGAATTTGTCATGCAGACCAATAACGACACCTCCTATCTCTCCCTCTTAAAGGACGCCTATCGCACCGACGCCAAAGCCGGCGAGCTCATCATAAAAAATAATTTCTATTTGCAAAGAGGCCCCTATGACATCGTCTCCGTCATGGACGAAGGCGCCGGCAGCGAACCCTATATCATCAACGGGCCTGTGATCGACCTCTTCGACCCGCAATTGCCTGCCCTGACCCAAAAGACCGTACAGCCGGGCACACAGGCCTTCCTGTACAACATCGGCAGGGTCACCGACAAAAAGAAACCGCAGGTACTGGCATCCGCATGCAGGGTATACGACGAAACAAGAACGGACAAAACCTATTCCTTCATCGCCAAAAGCCCGCTGAACACGAGGAACAGCATGCGGGTGCTGCTGCCTGCCGCTCCTGTGCAAACGATCGTGACAGACAGCAAGGGGGAGAAGATCGCGGATGTGCAATCGGCATGGGACGCCGCTTCGGGTACGCTTTATCTTGGGTTCGACAACAGTCCCGAAGGAATAAAGGTCAACATAGATTTGTACTGAGATAACTCACTGATAATGCCCCTTTACGAATGACAAAACCTTCTTCAGGGACGCCCCGTCTCAAAATATCTTCCGATAGTTTAAAAAATTTGTCTTTAAATTTAAGTCACTTAAACGTTTCTACTTATTGGCCTGGTCGGAACTACATAACAAGTCGGAGATACAGTCAAAGATTGCCGCGGGCGATCCCGAAGCCTTTAATGAACTCTATAAAGCGACCAGCAAAGTCCTGTACAGCGCCGTATATGCATTTGTAAAAAATACGGAGACGGCGGAGGATATTGTCCAGATCACCTACCTGAAGATCTGGCGCCAGCGGGAAAAACTAATGGAAATAAACGATCTCGGAAAATACCTGTTCGTCCTTGCCCGCAACGCAGCCTTCGATCACCTGAAAGCAAACGCCACCCGGCATAAGCTGATGCGCTCACTCGGTCCCCGGCACGAAGATCTCTCCAACCCCATTCTGGATGATATCATCGGCCAGGAGGCGCAAAGGGTTTTTGAAAAAGCGCTGAGCAGGCTGCCACCCCGTCAGCTGCATGCCTACAGGCTTTCCATGGAACAGAACCTGACCAATCCCGAGATCGCCAGGCAGATGGAGATCTCTACTTTTACTGTCAGACGGCATCTCGAGGCCGCTCGCCAGTTCGTCCGTGCTTTTATGAAAGAACACCTTGACATCCACCTCATTGTTCTGGCCGGATCCCTCCATTTCTACGGTTTGGCCCAATAACAAAAAAATATTAAGGACCGGGTGGTCAATTTTTCAGCCGGCGGCGTCTATCATTTGTAACCTACGCCCATGACACCCGAAAGATTCGATCATCTGTTGCTGCAATATCAGAAGAATGTCCTCTCTCCCACAGAATGGGAAGAATTGCAGACTGCCTTTTCCGAAGGCGGGTTCGACGACAGGATGAAAGCCGCCTTTGACAAGCTGGTAGCCGCGGAATACGTGGATCCCACCTGGTCGCAGGAGCGGGACCTGTCAATGTGGAAAGGGATTGCAGAAAAAATGGGGACGACCGAAAAATCACAGGTCCCTGAAGAATCGCGGACGATCGAAAAAGGGGTTGTCGGGATCGGGTCCGCCCACCGCAAGAGCCGCTTCACCTGGTGGGCAGCCGCAGCCGTCCTGCTGCTGTCATTGGGCGGCTATTTTTATTTATCCAACAAGACAGGAGATCACCCAATCTTCGTTAAGACCACGGCGCCGGCCGACATCAATGCCCCGCAAACCAATCGCGCCAGGATCACACTCGCCAGTGGGCAGCAGATCTATCTGGACAGCGCCTCCGTCGGTATGCTCGCCAGTCAGGGAAACGTACAATTACAAAAGCTTGCGGACGGACAGATCGCCTATCGCGGTGACGCAGAAAGTTTGGTTCTTAACACCCTCGTCAATCCCCGTGGCAGCAAGCCCGTTACGATGACGCTTAGCGATGGAACAAAGGTTTGGCTGAACGCCGCCTCTTCGATGACTTATCCCGTTGCCTTTCACGGTGGGGAACGGAGCGTGGAGATCACAGGGGAAGCCTATTTTGAAGTGGCGCATGATCCGGCCAGGTCTTTCATCGTGAAGAAGATGCATGACGATGCACAGGTACGGGTGCTCGGAACGCATTTTAATGTCAACGCTTACGACGACGAGACCTCCATTAAGATCACCCTGCTCGAGGGTTTGGTCCAGGTTGCGAAGGGAAACAACAAAAGTATGGTCAGGCCCGATCAGCAGGCGCAGATCCAAAACGGGATGATCCATGTGATCAAAAATATTGAAGTAGACGAAGTGATGGCCTGGAAGAACGGAAGGTTCGAGTTCGGAGATGCTTCAGACATTACTGCCATTATGCGGCAAATATCCAGGTGGTATGATATAGATGTGGAATACCAGGGAAATTGCACGGCAGGCATCGGGGGTTCGATCTCCCGTACCGTGAATACTTCGCAGGTGTTAAAAATGCTGGAAGCAACTGGCGTGGTAAAATTTAAAATGGAAGGAAGGAAAGTGACCGTTATACCCCTTGTCCCTTAACCAAACCAAAACACTGCTCAATATGCGATTCATCGCTCTACTACTGCTATGCGCCTGTTTACAGGTGCACGCGAAAGGCTATTCCCAGATCACCCTTTCGGAGACCAATGCCCCTTTACAAAAAGTATTTAAGAAGATACAAAAGCAGAGCGGATATGGCTTTCTGTTCAGCGCCCAGCTATTACAGCAGGCAGGTCCCGTGACAGTGAAAGTGTCGAATGTCTCCTTGCAAAAAGCGCTGGAAGAATGTTTAAAGGGAAAGGAGCTGGATTATGAGATCCAGACACAGACAGTCATTATCAAAAAGAGAACAGCTACGGCCGTCAACCTGCGGCAGGCGGCATCTCCCCCGCCGCCCCCCGGCGATATTCAGGGACATATCACCGACAGCACCGGCAATCCGGTTGCCGGAGCCACCGTGAGCGTGAAAGGCAGCAATGTCACGACCCAGACCAATAGCAGCGGTGAATTCCTGTTGAAAGGAATTTCATCCAATGCAACACTGATCATATCCAGCATCGGATTTGAAACAAAGGAGGTCAATGTGGGTGGTCTTACCACGGTTAGTGTGCGGCTGAATACCTCCGCTGCCGCTTTAAAAGATGTAGTAGTCACCGCCCTTGGCATTACAAGGGAAAAAAGAGGCCTTACCTACAGCACCCAGGAAATAAAAGGAGCCGCCATTCTAAAAACAAAAGAGCCGAATGTCTTAAATGCGCTCCAGGGCCAGGTATCCGGTGCGCAGATCACCAGCTCCTCCGGCGCTCCCGGCAGCTCAACAAGGATCATCATCCGTGGACCCACTTCTGTCCTGGGAGATAATGAGGCCCTCATCGTAGTAGATGGGTTACCCATCAACAATGCAGAAACTGGTGCTTTAACATCCGGTGCGGGCAGCAGCCGCATCATCGATATTGACCCTGCCACCATAGAAACCGTCAACATATTAAAAGGGGCAGCCGCCACCGCTTTGTATGGCTCCTCCGGCGCCAGAGGCGTTGTTATCATCACGACCCGGAGCGGTGGTATAAACAGGAAGCCCGTTATTTCTTTTTCCTCTTCGGTCTCCCGGGACAAAGGCATCTTTCCAAAATTCCAGGATAAATATGCGCAAGGCATTGACGGCGAATTTCAGGACGGGGACATCGTGAAAAGCAGCGCCTCCTGGGGCCCTTTAATGGATACATTGAAGATCAACGGCCTGCCGGCGCCGAAATACGACCCCATAAAAATGTTCTTCCAAACCGGTCTCGCAACGAACAACACCGTCAGCCTGAATGGCGGCAATAACAATTCCGGCTATTACATGTCGTATTCCTATTTTTCCCAGAAAGGAATTGTGCCTTCCACCTATTTTAAACGGAATTCGCTTTTTGTAAAATACAATTCCCGTATAACGGAAAAATTAACCAGCACCTTCCAGCTCACTTATACCAATTCAGATCAGCGAAGGGAACCCGAAGGTGCAACGTTCGGACAGCCAGGACCCATTTTCGTTGTTTATAATCAACCCATTTCATGGAACCCATTCCCGATCTATAATACGGACGGTACACAGCGGGTTTTCCGGAATGGGAGGAATAACCCTTACTGGGATCTGCAGAATGTGTATAACAAATACAATGTAAACAGGTTCATATCCGTCGTTACGCTTAATTATCAGCCCGCAAAATGGCTGACGGTCTCCGACAGGCTGGGCGGGGATATCTTTACGGAACAAGACAACTACAAAGAATCCCCCAGCGACGCATTGAACACACCGGGAACACTGATTGACAACAATATCAACTTCAGGCAGTTTAATAATGATCTCATCATCAGTGCGAACAGGCAATTCAGCGATTTTAATATCAACCTCATCCTGGGTAATAATATTT
>Ga0163162_10000745_pt1 | contig 30260 bp, 30 predicted proteins | sample S55metaG_FD_115310 | JGI IMG/M metagenome (GOLD analysis project Ga0163162, IMG submission 115310) | Switchgrass rhizosphere microbial communities from Kellogg Biological Station, Michigan, USA - S5-5 metaG | ecosystem: Host-associated > Plants > Roots > Rhizosphere > Soil | place: USA... | reverse complement strand
TAAACGGCGTTCGCCCGTTGCCACTTACCTAATCAGGAACATGCACGATGGCTTCGAATTCCCCGGACTGGCTAGCCGCCACACTGTCGTTAGCTGGCGCCCTCATTTTTCTGCCCGCAAGCGCTGCCGCTTTTGCGGGCGACGCACCGTCAGATGCTTCGTCCGCGGAGGCTTCATTTCTATCCGAAAACGATACGGCGATGTCGACCATGATGACCAACATGGCGGTCAAGCCAAGTGGGGACATCGACAATGATTTCGTAGCGATGATGGTGCCACACCACCAGGGCGCTATCGATATGGCGCGCGCCGAACTGCAATACGGAAAGAACGAGCAGTTGCGCCGCATCGCGCAAGAGATCGTGGTTGAGCAGCAGCAAGAGATCGTTGCGATGCATCTGGCGATCGGTTCGAGCGTTTCAACGTCAGCGACCGGCACTGCGGGTAGCGCAGACCGGGCGTCCGATATTGCACATGGAAAAACGCAGTCCCCTAAACATAACAGCATGTCCATGAAAATGAACCAGGAGCCACAATGAACCGCATTCCCGCAGTCTCGACGCTTTCAGCCCTGATCGCGCTCGTCTTTGCACCAGTTGCCCTCGCAGGGCAGGCACCTGGAAAGGCTTCTGCCGCCGACATACCCATCAGCCATCAGGATCGCGTCTACGCGGCCGAGCAGTTTTCTAATACCGTTTCCGTCATCGATCCTGCCAGCAATACGCTAGTCGGCTTGATCAAGCTCGGCGATCCGTCGCCCGGCAATTTCAGCCCGCTCTACAAAGGCCAGGTGCTGGTTCATGGCATGGGCTTTTCGCCGGACCACAAGACGATCGCGGTGGTCTCGATCGGCTCCAATTCAGTCTCATTTATCGACACCGAGACCAACGCGCTCAAGCATGTGACGTATGTCGGACGGTCCCCGCACGAGGCGTTCTTCACGCCCAACGGCAAGGAGGTTTGGGTTACGGTGCGGGGTGAGAATTACATCGCCGTGCTGGATGGTTCGACCTACGAAGAGAAATCTCGCATTGTCGTGCCAGCAGGACCCGGCATGCAGATCTTCTCGCCTGACGGGAAATACGGGTATGTCTGCTCGTCGTTCAATCCGGAGACTATCGTGATCGATGTCGCGAGTCATAAGATAGTCGGCCACGTTACGCAGGCCAGTCCATTTTGTCCGAACATCGCCGCAACGCCTGATGGCAAACAGGTGTGGTTCACTTTGAAGGATACTGGCAAGACGCAGGTATTTAACGCCCGACCCCCGTTCAATATCCTCAAGACGATCGATACCGGTCCGATCAGCAATCACGTCAACTTCGCACGCAATAGCAACGGCTCTTTTGCCTACGTGACGATTGGCGGTACCAATGAAGTCAAGGTGTTTAAAACCGATGACTTCTCCCAGATCGCGACGATTCCCGTCGGAAAACTTCCGCACGGCATCTGGCCGTCAGGCGATGGCACACGCATGTACGTCGGTCTTGAAAACGCTGATGCGATGACTGCGATCGACACGTTGACGAACCAGGTGATTGCCACCGTGCCAATCGGACAAGCGCCACAAGCGGTTACCTATGTACCGAATGCCGTTCGAATGGGTGATGGCACCCAGAATACGCAGCCGCTCGGTGTGGCAGGCAAAGCGGCGCATCTGACGATGACGGCGCTGGGAGACTCGTCCACGTCAGCAAGCACAACCGCGCCAACGAGCGTGTCACTTTTTGATCAGGGCTTAGTTCAGGTATTGCAAGCGTCGGTCACGGAACTGGAGCCCAAGAAACCCTATGTCATTGCGCTTTCAGACCACCCTGATGGAAGCGGCGAGCTGGAACCGTTGGCGAACTTCATGAGCAACCCGGCGGGTTCAGCGATCGTCAACGCAATCGGGCAAATCCGTCAGATCGTCCAGCCAGAAGCGAACAGCGCCACAAGCACGCAACGATATCTGGTCATTGCTCCGCGCGACGCAGAAAAAATCGGCACCGCCGTTCAAGTGCAGTCGAAATAAAAATTGAAGCCGTTCGAATCAAGCAAACACGGGCGGCGCAAAAACTATTAAATTGAAGAATACATAATCGTAACGATAACCAGTACGTTGCTAAATATCCCGACGATGTTGATGGTACGCCCGCAGACTGTAGCCATAAACCAAAAGTTTGGGCAAGGTTAGTCGTCACAAACGATGCCATTCAGAATCCCGATAGTGGTGATACCGATGAACCGTCGCAAGGAATTTAATGGGGTCGTTGCCAAGGTAATGGCGGCCATTGCAGCCCCATCACCTGCGTCTGAAAGCTTTTGAAGGCTCAATTTGCGCGATGAGATCAAGGCATTTTCTGACATCGCGAACAGACCATTCAGAATGATTAGGCCAAACAGGAACGCTATTTCTATACGTTCTATACGAGTAAGGTCGGGCACACAAGAGGCTTTGAGTAAGAGCGGCGCAGCAAACGGGTTCCGTTCAGACCCCTAAAAAAATGCGGCTAGGTGTACATGGAAAGCTAATTGTAATAATATGAAGTTTTTCCTCCCGTGCGGCGGTAAAGTTGAAAACCTCCCCTACAGTCAGGTGACCGATGTTTGCTTCGATACGTTAATGCATCTATGCGTCGGAATGTCTTCTAGAACCATCGTACAGACAGCGTTACGAGAACATAACGATGACATTCATTTGAGCTAAGCCTATGAGCGCTTCCGGAACGTCAACGACGAGCAACGAAGGATGATTCGGGTGCAATGCGACGGGCAGCTTGGTGATCCCAGGGATGCGCATCCGCTCCTCATGCTTCTGGAAGAATAGTTCGCCTTCGATGCCGTCGGGCGCGCGTACGAGCGAGACCGGCCGGTCTTGTAGAAAGGGCAAAGCCCATTCGGCGATCTCATCGTAATACCGGACTAGATCAATCTTCTTCATGCCCGTTACAGGATCGATCACGCGATCGGCGTTGGAGATTTTCTGGCCAGATAGCGTGACGTTGCCGCGGCGGCCAGGCTGGACCCGCGTGGAGCCAGTCTGTACCTCGACTGGCTCTCCATTTTCAACATCCACTACCGGCTCTTCCGTGACGGCGGCCGCAGGTTTATCTTCGCGCATTCCATGAAACACCGGATGCCGAACTTCGCCGTTCGGTGTCCACTCGAGAAACGACAATTCTGCAACGAGCTGCGGTTCCAGCCAGACGTAATCACGGTCTTTTTCGGGTGCTGGCGCGTTGTAACAGGCGCTCGTTTTGCGCACCAATACCTTCGCCTTCTTCTCAAGCGCGGCAATCTGCGATGGGCGCAAGTTCTGCTGTGCCGTACCGGCAAATCTAAACGATCCGTCTGGTTCGTACACACCGAGCAACAATGCGCGGATACCGGTCTTCGCTCCTCGCAAGCGTGTGAATCCAGCGACGACAAACTCCTGTCTGAGCAGGCACTTGAGCTTCACCCAATCGGTTGAGCGTCCGGAGCGATAGGGCGCGTCCACTCGCTTTCCAATGATTCCCTCGAGCTTCATCTTGCACGCCGATGCCACAAGCGATTCGGGGTCTTGCGCGAAGTCTTCCGAGAGGCGCAACGCGTCGGTGTGGACTTCGCCAAGCAACTCGGCTAAGAGGGCACGCCGTGCTTTGAGCGGTTGTTCTCTTAGGTCTGTTCCGTTGAGGTACAGCAGGTCGAAAAAGAACAACACGATTTCTGCAGTGCTACGACGGTCGAATGCATTCTGGAGCGCGTTGAAGTTAGGCGTGCCGGCCGCGTCGAGCACAACCGCTTCGCCATCAAGCCACACGTTGTCGACAGGAAGGGTCTTAAGCGCCGCACAGAGTTTTGGCATGCGATCGGACCGATCGTGGCCGTTGCGGGTAAAAAGCTGTGCGTTACCGGCTTCGACGCGCGCAAGCATTCGGTAGCCATCGAACTTGATCTCATACGACCAGTCTCCGTCTGTGGGCGGGCGATTGACGAGCGTGGCCAGCTGCGGCTCGATCAATGAAGGTATTACGCCCGGCGGTTCCTTCGCGGCGCGTCTGGGTGGTTTCTTGTTCGCGTTATTCCATCGCCCGGCCACGGACTAGCGCTCCATCACTTTGTTCAGTCCATCATTGAGCCATGCGACAAGGTCGGGTCGTAACGAGAATTTAGGATCATCGAACCAATGCTCTAGGTGCTCGTGTGCGTCTCCAACGAAGTGCTCGTCGATTTCGAATCGACCGTCAAATCCGGGATGGTCGGCCACCAAATGCACGCCGGCTAGGCCGCGGCCGTCCCAGTAGATGGCGGTGTGCTCTGTGATGTCGGCTGTCGTCCCGCACGGCCTATCCTTGAGCATCAACGCGAGTTGGTCCTTCACGCCCTTTAGGGTCATCGTCATGGGTAGATACTCCTAGGCAGAGAAGAACTTATCGCGATGGCACTACAAAGGAAGGTCCGTGCTGCGGACGAGCTTAATTGCTGCCTTGGCCCTTCAAATCGCCGTGCCGATGCGAATGCGTCGCGCCATATTTCAATTCGAAGTGTGCGCCTTTGCCGCTTCGCGTAGGCGGGAAAGGCTCCCCTTCCACGCATGTCACTTCGAACGTGTCCTTGCCGTCATCGTGGACGACGGAATAAATGCCAGAGACTTTAACAATTTCGCCCGGTTTGTAGGAATTGTCGCCTGCCATGATTAGCTCTCTCCGAAATTAGCTTGCTTCGATATGAGCAAGCACCGTTCCGGCAAGTTCGGGAGGGCTTTGCCAGCTGCGCATTAGACTTTAGAAGAGTCGTTTTCCGCCGGAATCTCGGGGCGGACGTCGAGCGTTTGACGCAACCTTGCCACGGTCCGATGGCTCGACAGCCCGAGCAGATTGCTGACTTGCTCGTTGGTGCTGCCCGCTGCAATATGCCGGCGCCCGTAGGTATTCCGAAGGAGACGGGGACTCATGTCGGCCGCCGTCACGTTGATTTTACCCAGCGCGTTTTTCACGCACTTTCCCAACGTGTCGTCTTTCATCGGCTTGCCCGTTGCGGTTGCCACGAACAGGAAGCGAGTCGGGCATACAAGCAACCGCCGCGCTGAAACGTATTCGCGGAGAACATCGACGCAGAATGGCTCAAGTGGCACACGTCGAGCGATGCGCGGTCCACGTTTCTCGATGTACACATCAGGTCGAAGACCGTCGACGTCCAGATCATCGAGGTTAAGTTGACGGCATTCGGCCGACGTGATCCCTGTGCCCAAAAACAGCGCGACGATCGCCACGCTTCGAAGCTGTTTGAACGGAGCATCCGCCGGCGCAACGCACGCACGTTGCAGGCGCATGTCGTCGGCTTGTGACAGAAAGACCGGAGTCGGCTCCTCTTCCGGCCAAGCCTGGCCAACGAGCATCAACGAAGCAGGGTTGTCTTTTCGCACTTCCATTGCCACGAGGTGACGCGAGACGCGATCGATAAGCTTGAGGTAACGAAGCTGCGTCGTCGTATCGGGGCGCGACTCGCGGGCAAGCGTGTTAAAAAAAATGTCGATCTCTGCAGAGCCAAAGGTGGCCATCGTCTTGCCGTGGATCGCAAGGTGTCGGTGGAACCGGGCGAACATGGATCGATGTTGAGTGATTGACTGTTCAGCGAACGGACGCCGGTCCGCACCGACAGCTTCGTTTCGCTGCCATTCGTCGTACGCCGCTTGCGGATCGGCGAGCCAATCGAGATCATTCATAAAGTAGATATACTGAAATTGCGCTCTGCCCAATATATACGAAGCTGCGCTTCGCAAACCAAGTTATCAAAACAGGGGCGCCCGGCAATGCGCTCATATAGGCTTGCCAAGCGCGGCCGCAAAGCCAACCTCAAACGCCGTACCGCTATCTGGCTCACCGGGTCCCCGAAAATCGTTCAGGTTCGCCATGACCATGTCAGCGGCATGGCATCGATGCTCGCGCGCATAGGGTTGGGCATTTGCTCCTCGTTTCGATTTGATCAAGCATGTCAGTGGTTAGAATATCGCCACGAGGGGCAAGTCAAGTCCGTGGAGTTCTGATGAGCATGCAACTAAGCAACCGGTGCAGGACATCTCTCTACCGCGTCATTTTCGGAAATCCGAAGAGCAGCGATGAGTGCGTGGTCTTCTTGATGGCCGGAAGCACTGAAGCTGCGAACCGCCGTGCGGTAAGAACGCTCGCTGTGCTATTCGACATTACTGAAGCGGACGTCTACCTATACAACCTTGCATCGTTCGCCGATTTGGTTGGTTCAGGTGTGAGCGACGATGAAGACGTGCGCGTTTTTGAAACCGGCTGGAAGGGGGCGGAAGTGAGCGCCTGGGTCGAGCGCCCTCTGTTTCTCACTGACGACACGTCGCTTCTCGAAAAGTGGGCGGAGCTATACGCCGACATTGCACGAGCCCAAGCGTTGGCGGCCATCAAGCGTGCCAACCGTTAAGTCTCCCGGTCGCGATCCCTCGGTTAACTTTCGTTGGACCCGACCGCGTCTTACTCAATGGCACGTGGCGACCTAAATCGAGAATGCTTAATGCGTTGTTCTGTCGCGTCCCGCCTCTTCGGCCATTAGTTCCGCTGCAATCGCGTCCTGTAAAGCGGCATGCCTTGCTTTCAACAGTTCCGCATCCTTTATCAGGACAGGGTTCGCGTCCATAACTGCTTTAAACTCCCTATCACTTTCGGCAACCAGTTCAGCGAGATTTTCAGGACGCAAGGTCGGTCGTAGTTTTTCAGCAGCGATACCGAAAATTTCTTCGATTGCTTCGAGCGCATGCACAAGCGGGGAAGAGTCCTCATCGCCGCTATAATCGTATCGCCCAAAGAAGCACGAGACAAACAGGTACTCGCCAAGAACTTCCGAAGCTGCAAGCGCCGCAAGATCTTCCTTGAGCACCCGGCGATCGCCATGAGCGACCCTAAACATCCGACGCACATCAGCTTTTGACATTTCCTGCTCAAATAGCGTAACGCGACTGCGTTTGACCTCAGTCGCGACGGAAACAATCACCGTATTTTCAGCATCCATCGGTCTTCCTTGTGCGCCTGTTATGTTTTGAGCAGTCAGTGCCGTAAGTCTGGTTCTCTTTAAGGCATGCCTTCTATGCTACCGATCGTACCGTTTTATCGTCAACGGAAAGGATGGCCGCTTCCTTGAACGACTCTTTCGTCCGTCAAGCGACGTAGGGCTGCGTACTTGCTTGTGGACTACAGCGGAAGCGGAAGTTGACTTAAAGCCAAGCTCATTGATTCATTCTGCGCTGCGGTTAATTTATTTGCTGGGACGACTTCCATGCGATGAAAGATCATTAGCCCGTAGATGTCGGCGAGCACTCGCGCGCGGGGGCACAGTGCCGCGTCCTCCCCCGACGCTTGGTGATCCCGCCAGTAATTAATCGCATCTTCGATCTGCCCAATGGTGTATGTATTCATCTCGATTATTTAAAGAAAGACTATTCGATATACGTTAGGGTGCCGAAACGTCGGCTGGTGTAACCATTACGGACGTGTCTGCCTCCCTGACCAGCAATCTCCGCGATCTTCGCGCAAATGGGCTGACCAATGAGGGCGCTGGACTCACCGGCACGACAAAGCTCCCGTTGCCAATAGGCCCTTTGCGTTTGACCACTTCGACCTCGACGCCGTTTTCGGCTGGCCGTAGTGCGAGCCGTAGCGATGCCGGAGAACTATCTTGCGCGCTCGCGAGCGGCCGCAGCAACACAAACAGCGTTTCATTTGATTGCGCCGCAAGACTTAGCCGACGTAGTGACTCGCCGCGGATGTGTTGTTGCCAGAAGAGCACCGCGCCAAAGCTGCCGGCCCTCAGAATTTGCTCAGCGGCCCATAGAGAATCCGCTGTTTTCTTCGGACTGATCCACAGCAGCTTCGATGGATCAATCCCCAAATACGCAAAGGCGTGCATGTTTGGCACCTGGGGAGGCTGGATCAAAGCTATTGGCCTTTGTGCCAGCGAAGCGAGTGCAGGCCTCAATATTCGCAGTTCCCCTATGCCCGAGCCAGATGTTAAAAGCTCGACCAACGCGCTCAAGGGCCAGCCACCGCCTGGCAGTTCAGCAGAGAGTCTTTCGTAGCCAGTATCTACCACCCTCCCCGCAGTGCGGGCAAGCTGAGATCCTCTCCATAACGATGGGTGGATTTTTTCGAAATCCGGAAGCGCAGACATATTCAACACCTGTATTTTTATACAGTATAGTACGCTGGTCAAAGACATGGCGCGAGGGTCCGGTGGAACAACAGTTGTTCGTTATCGAATTCGGCACATCTAGCGCCGAGCTGCTCGTGGACGCGGGCACATCGCGCGCGCATCACTGGAGCGTTAAAAGAAGGCGCTACCTATTCCATGCTGACCACTTCGGATTTCTCAGATTAGAGCGGTGGCGGCTCTTTCTCAATCGTGAAGTCTGTCCGTATCGATATGGCGAAGTTGAAAACTACGGGATAAGAGAAATGGGGCGATCACGGTCGCCGGATTGGATCTAGTCGTCCAGTGGTCAAGCGACACTTGTTGATCGTCATTAACAGTACCTAAGCCTTAGCTCACCGAAGATACATTGCACTCCCCGCAGACGCCGCCTACACTCGTTTTGTTGTGCTTACCGAATACAATCCGGGGATATTTTTGTGACTACAGTGTTTGCAGTTTATAAACCGTTACGCAATAAAATGCGTAACTGCAATCTTAAGCTATGTTTTGAAGACATATGGGCGTATTCACAGCATTTGCTCGGCGACCGTCCAATCCCCGCAATTTTTGCAGGCCGTCAGAGGTTGCATTTGAAGGACCATGTGTATCCATGGAACCTTTCAGTTATGGTTCGCGAATTGATATTAAATGCGTCGCTGCACGGCGCCGTTCGGTTTAATACCTGGGAAAGCTTGGCATCGATCATAAATACCTTGCGTGACGTTGAGAATAAGATTGCGAAATTGCATGACAACTCAGAAAATGCGCTAGCCGTCCTACATAGCATTGCTCATCAACAATTTCCGTGGCAGCGCCGAAGAGATAGACAATCTCTCATGCGCTATATGAAGATCTTTGGCGAAACCGACGTTGAGCATGTTTTAGTTGAGAAAACTGGGCTTACTATGAGACAGTTATATTTTATGGGTCTCGCAGTTTCCGGACATTTATCTAAATATCCGGGAATCAATTCAATGCAGGACTATTCGCAGTTTGGAATTAGTGCGAAACAAGCAGATACATTTTTTAAGAAACTATCGATTGACGTTAGAACGCTACGCGACAAAACTAAAGCTGCGCAAAAATATGACGACAGTTGGGAGTACACGTGGAACCCGCTTGAGGCAACGCCGCTTGTTCAACTCGATCCGTTATACCCAAACCGCCTTCATTGTCCAATCCCCGAACTGTTGCTCCGGCGCGTAAGCCAAGGCGTCTTCTACGACCTAGTTGCGGCGGTTGATTTCGATAATGCTTACGGCAAAGCATACCAACGCTATGTCGGAGAGGTAATCAACGCCACATTCAATAAGCAGCATCACGTTTTGCTTCCCGAACAAGAATTTAAGGTCGGTAAGAACATTAAACATGGTTTTGACTGGATACTTTCAGACACCTCCGGCACGATTTTTTTTGAGTGTAAAACAAAACGCTTGAAACAGGCAGCAAAAATCGGAAATGCGAATGCAGTGCTAAGCGACGAGATTTCGGTACTTGCTAGTGCCGTGGTGCAATCTTATAAGAATCTTCGAGATGCCCTCACTGGTTTGACCCAGTGGAAAGCAAATGAGTTTCCTGCGCACTTGGTTGTCGTAACATTAGAGGACTGGTACTTGTTTAGTCCTCCGGTTTACCAACTTCTCAGGGCCCATGTCGTCAAAGGCCTGGCCAACGCCGGTATCGATGAAGATATCCTTCAACGGTCCCCTTACACGATCACGTCTATTACGGAATTCGAGGGTGTTGCTTCAGTTATTGCTGCCGTTGGAATCGGGCCTTTTTTCGAGAAAAAGTACGCGGCGGAATATGCTAACTGGGCGATCGAGCCGGTTGCGCAGGCATGTTTTTCCACTGAATGGCGCAAACCGAGAGCGCTGTTATTCAGAGACGAATGGGACCGCTTAATCCCCGAGATGGCCAAGGCTTGGGACGCTGAGTTCTTGCAACGAGTAAATTAGGCACGCGCTCACGCAATTCCTCGCTGTTTAAGCAGCTTTGCTTTTGTGCTTAAGGCCAAAAATCACTGCACTAGACTAGTTCATCGCCGTTGCCAATTGACCTTTTATACTCCAAATCACCAACCCGGATGCGGATGGGAGCGCATGTGACGCAGATGTTCGACCAACGCCTCGATCCAGTTCAAGGGATCGCCATCGGACACATGCCGGCCAGAGGCAGACGCTCAACGTCGCGTAGCGATCGTCAACAATGTCGGTGCATCCACGCCGGCGATCGTGGCCGTTCGCGGCAGTCTCAGCACTGTTCAGAAAAGCCCCGCACTGACGGGCCAACATTGGCATATATCGGCGGGGGGGCGCAGTGGCGGTGCGGAGCACTTAGCAGCAAATGTCTTGTCCAGGATTACCCTCTCAGGTCTCCAGTAATACCGCACGAACGATGCCTAACGCAGTATCCTTTTGCACAGCATGTCGGGTAAGACGCGAACGTGAGACGAAGTTTGCGCCCAAAGTGCTAACTTAAAAAATCAAACCCGAGGGCGAGCGAAATGGACGTGAGTACTCTGCTGAGCAGCATCAACACTGGTCTATCCGCCCTGAAGTTCAGAGGGGAACAGAAGCAACGCTTTTTCCAACAAGTCATTGATCCGCTTTACGTAAGCCTCATAGCGTCAATCAAAGATTACGATTCAGTACTCCAGGAGTTGCGCGAACAGTCCGAGGATGCCGTACGCCGAACGGACCTGGATAACGAGGCCGTGCGCAAGATGCAGAAAACTGTAAACAAGCTTCGTACCGCTATGTACTACGATCGCCGCGCGGTTGGCAGTATCGCCCAGACGCTGTCAGAGCGGCCGGAAGTCGAGATTAAGTCATTTGGCAATCGAATTCTGGAGATATTCTCTTTTCAAAGCGGTTACGATTCACCGATAACGTCTGATCTAGGTCGTCTTGTTGATCAAATCGCGTTCTCGACCGAAGATGAATATCTCAAACAGCTTGCTAGTCACCGAGACCAGATTGCGCATTTCCAAAATCACGTCAGGACAAAGCGGCCGAAGCTCGGCATCGAACACGCTGCACTTAAATTAAAGGCGTTCAGCTAGTTTGAACCGCTGGCGCCAAAGCCAAGAATATCGATGAGCGTCTAGTCCGTCAGTGGCTGCTTACGAGGCGCGTCAAGGGCAGCTTCAGGTCGCGAATGGCCGGTCGCCTTTGCAAACGACCGCCCAACTATTAGCCATTCGGCCAAGTCCGGTAAGTACAAGCAATTCCGTGTGCTCTCAAGTCGACCTAACTGTGCGTTAATCCATTCAATTCTCGTCCATAAGTCAATTGCCCTCGCCACCAACGCGCCATAGACTTAAGTTAGGTTGTATGAGCGGGTTTGAGTCGCGATCGCGGAAAGGCGTCACATGCAATGGATTGAAGAAGAGGGAATAACGGCGATCTCTGTCATCCGCCTCGCAAGAACGAGCTTGGCTAGTCAGTTAACCGGGAAACTAGCCGTTGTTTGTGGCAATGCTGTTCCGACGGAGCGACATCGGGAAATGGCTACCGCGGTTAAATTGGGGCTAGAAACCGGCTGCCGCTTTTTACTCCACAACCGCCGTACTGTCAGCGATGAAAGGTTATGGAGAGGTTTGTTCGCGATTCCTTGTTATTGGGAGCCCGCTATTGCGCAGTACACGCCCCTTTGGCCGAGTCATCAGCAGCAGGCGTACCGCTGGGCGGCAGCGATACTTGCTTACTCGGTTCGCAATGCACTCGAAGATTTACACGCAAAGTACATACCGGACGAACTCATGCCTACATTGAACCGCACGGTCCGCAACACGATTTTTGAGCTTATGGTCGCCGACCCATCCCTTGGTTGGCGTTTGAGCCGAATGCCTAGGGCGTTTCTTTCCCTCAATGCGGAACAAGGGCACATTGCGCGGCTTCCAAATCCAGTCGGCTAAAGAGAGCGGCAATCAACCGGCGCGCCGGCTGCTCGGAGCGTGAAGAATCCGGTAGATGTCGGCAAGACATCGCTCGCTGATCGCGGCATTGCGAACGGCAGCTGGCGCAAAGCGTGGCGGCGCCAGTCGCAGGAACCGGCAGATCGCGGACAAGTACGGTTTCCCGCCTAGCGTCGCGCATTGTGTTGCCGCGCTGATAATTGCCGCATCGGCAACCTGGCTGCGTAACCACGCGAGCACAAGCCGATCGCGCTCATTTTGAACCCGCACTAGTTCAGTTTGGTTGGGAGTGCAAGGGCACGACGAAGCCTGTTTGCCAATACGTGGCCGGGCGGGCGGCGTCACAGTACTGAGGACGAATGTTGCCCCTCGTTGGCTGCGCTGCACGGATTCGGACGGCTCACTCACATTTGCAGCAATGCAAAATGCTCAACCGCGCGCTATTAGCAGGCATTGCAACAGCCGTGTGCTTAGAAATCCGTAAGAGCGCCGCAACGCCATCCCCTTTCAAACTTCCTAGTCACAATCTAAAATGTATGATGAATACCGCTCATTGGCGGAAGACCGCTACGCGGGCGGGACCGCAAACAAATGCGAGGGATTATGAGCAGCTATGGCAGAAACAACGAAGGAGCACCTCTATTCATTTGGGTAGCAGCAGTATTTCTTGCGCTGCTGGCCTTGATTGTGTGGAAATTCTCGGAATTAACAAATTTGGATTTTTCTACTGGGGCAACGGTGTTTTTTTTTAATGCCGTCGTGATCGGCATGCTGGTCGGCTCGTGGTGGGTCGGTCTTGGTTACGACTACGACTTTTTAGGTTGGCACAATACGGCGCCCGCGTTGGTGGCTTTATGGTGGGCGGCCTGGTGGCCAGCATTCAATCACTGGGCTACGCCAGTTTCTCTGGGTGCAGCCGGGGAATCTAGCTATCGATTCAGTCCATGGGGCGAAAGCATTCCCTGGTGGGATACATGGTACTTTCTCGCCGGTGTGTTCTTGGCAATCCTTTCCGTAGGTTATGGAATACGGCATTGGTGGCTCCACCGCTACTGACATCGACGCATCGGGACGCTAGCTCCCGCAGTGAGTCGAAAGAAGAAGGATGAGTTGGCCACGAGCTACTACCTCGAATACGAAAGCACGATGTGGATCTGCTAGTGCAAGGCGCCTTTTGAAAGTCTTTTCGTCGTTCTGGTTGTGCGTCATCCGCCCGGTTTTTCAGTCAAAATTGATGCACGGAAAGGCTTCTCCGCGCTAATCGAGGCGTAGGCGTCGGTGTGGCTCTGGCGAAACAACACGGTCCAGCGGATCCATTCCAGAGTTTATTGTCCCGGAACATCTCACTGATCAACGGACGCGGCCTGCAATACATGGGCTAGCTTGGTCTTCGTCTGGTCAGAGAAGGAGAGGGACAAGTTGCAACCTCGACCGTACTCTCATGCATCATCTAAGCAACAGCCCCCTCGTCAACGTATCAATCAGGCGCCGACCAACCGTCTTTGGTCAATTCGAGGCGCGCCCGCCCGACTGCTGGTTTTGAGACGTCGATTAAATCGTTTGCGAAGATTTTTTTGATCGCAGCCTTGTTAAACCAGGCGGGCGCTTCGACGATGTCGTAGGTATAAGTCACCAGGACTTGGGAACCCACCCCATCTCCGATCGGGGGCGTAGCGCCTGTTAAGTCTCGAAGTTTTCGCTTACCGCCACAGAACCGCGGATGTACGGTCGCCGCCGGCGCCGGCACGAGATATTTTTTCCCTTCGTCAGTCAGTGTGTAATGCGCACCGTCAACCATTTCCTCTTTGTTTCCCCTCAACGCTATCTTGTCGTCCGTAGACGATAGCAATCCAGCGCCCTTCAATGCTTCAGCTGCGTCGGATTCATCGAATCCCCAGTGTTTCAGTTTTGGCCCGTCGAATGGAAAGGCGTCGGAAGGAGACCGTACACAGGCTCCCGGCTGGTTGTCTAAACTCGCTTGAATTGCGGCCTTAAAATTTTCTGTGGTCGGCTTAGATTTCCCGTTGCACGCGGTAAGACACGTAATTGCGGCAACGACCGAAAAGACGGAAAGGGCTTTTTGGGGGATAAACATAATGAATGATGTGACGAAAATCTCATTATCCATGCGCCAGACCAAAGCAGCGAGGCGTGTGATAAAGCAAACGCGCGTTTTAGTCAGCCGAAGTGAGCCGACGCGAAAGTTAAAACCACGTGGAGCCACCTCACGAAAACGGCCAAAAAAGGACGTTCGCAATAAAATCAAATTGGCGTGCGAGCGGCGCAGCGTCGAACGTGTGAGCGCTTGCCACGTTTCGAGACCGGCTTAACCCAGGTGCTTCGGCTCGTCTCCATGCTATCTTCAACGACTGCGGCGTCCGTACACCCCTGATCATCTCTGTCGCCGCCAACATTGCCAGAGGGGCGAGCGTAGCGAACCAAACCAATCACAGTCTGGAGAAGTACATGCTCGATCTCGTGAGCGCAATTGCGTTCGAAATGCAAGCTGGTAAAGGTATGTTCGCTCTACTGCTGGGCTCGGGGGTGTCACGCTCAGCAAAAATACCCACAGGGTGGGATATTACGTTGGATCTAGTCCGGCGCGTAGCAGTTCTGAAAGGCGAAGATGCAGGCGCTGATCCCGCCGCGTGGTACGCGGCGACCTTCGACAAATCGCCCGACTACTCGGAGCTACTAGACGTCCTGGCTACAACGCAGACGCTTCGGCAGCAGGTCGTCCGGCCGTACATTGAACCCACTGACGAGGAAAGAGCTCGCGGAGAAAAGCTTCCAACGGCCGCCCACCGAGCAATTGCACACCTAATGGCCAAAGGCTATGTGCGCGTAGTATTGACCACGAACTTCGACCCGTTACTCGAGCATGCTCTCGCAGAGATTGGTGTGAACGTTACGGTAATCGCTTCGGCGGATCACGTGGCTGGCGCTCTCCCGCTTGTCCATGCCGGTCCGACCATCGTCAAGTTACACGGCGACTATTTGGATACGCGCATCCGCAATACTCTGGGCGAACTTTCTACCTACGAGCCAGCCATTGACGGCCTTCTCGATCAAATATTCGATCACTTCGGCCTAATCGTGTGCGGATGGTCCGGCGAGTGGGACGTGGCATTGAAGGCGGCAATCGACCGCGCGCCAACTCGGCGCTTTCCTACATATTGGGCGTCACGGGGCGCGCCGGCAGCGTCCGCCCAAGCGCTTATCGAACGGCGCGGCGCGCGCGCCGTGCAGATAGATGGCGCGGACGGATTCTTCGACACGCTTGAGCAGCGCATTCAAGCAATCGAAGCTTTGCGTCGACCCCATCCGCTCTCTGCGGACATCGCGGTTGCCATGCTGAAGGAGTATTTGCCTGAGGAGCGTCATCAAATTCGGCTTCACGACTTGCTCACTGGCGAATTTGGTCGCACGCTGGATCGGCTTGACGGCCTAAATTTTTCATTCAGTGCTTGGGATCCAAAGGAGTTTGCCAGACAAGCTGTTCAATATATCGCAGCCACGGAGCCTCTATTATCGTTGGCGTTCACGGCGGGAATGTGGAGCAGCGGGCGGCAGGCACAACCGTGGCTGGAGTTTATTGTGGAGCTAGCCGAGCGTCGACGCGAAATCTCGGGCGTTACACCATTAACGGATCTACGTTCGTTTCCGGCGTCGTTGGTCTTCTACGCTTTCTGTTTTGGCGCTATCGTAGGAGGTCGCTTTCCGCTGATCGGGGCACTCGCCGGCAAGGTTGCGGACCTTGGTACAGGGAAGTTTGCGCTAGGCGACGCATTAAATATTGCGTCGGTGGTTACCGACGGAGGAGCTGACCGCTTCAAGCTTTTGACCGTCTATGCAAAAAAACGCCTGCCCGGATCAGAACTGATTGCTGACACGTTGCGATCAGTGTCGAAGCCTGCACTGCGTGGGCCGCGTGCTTTCGATGACGCTCTCGCGCGTTTGGAGATGGCGTTGGCGTTCGGATTCGCGGAACGTATGAATCCCGCCGAGAAGGGCTGGTTTTGGGTGCCCCCTGGTCGATTCATATTCGATCGGGAGTTACGCTATTCGGTGTTAGGTCAATGGCGGGCGGACTATGAGGCGCGAACCCAACAAAGTGACCTTTGTGTGATGGCAGGGTTAAAGCAACCGCCAAGGTTCGACGAAGTCCAAGAATTCTGGGAGCGGCCTTTGCCTTGATAAATAGCCGGTGAGATTCGCTTTTCAAATTGCCGTTGACCGCATTTGGGTCTAGCGGCGCGTGATGCCGGGATCATTCTCGATGGGCGTTTGACCTCTCCTACAGAAAACCAACAACAAGCGTTGCAGGGAAGCTTCGATCAATACAAGCCCCTTCCGCGAACATTGTCGTTTGACATAGAGCTCTCCGTCGTGGAGGCCAATGGCGAGAAGGTCCTGTGCAGCTAATATATTGGAACGACAATTTTAATCGCTTAAACGCTGGTATCCGTGGTCGCTCCAACAACAACGACAAGCGCTGCTTTTTAAGCAGCCCTATTTCGATTCCGGGGACACGACTGTTCGTCGGTCAGTCGGATGCACCGTGCACCGGTGTCTACAACGCTAATCGCACTATTCCTCGCGTCATTGATCGGATTTCTTGCCAAACAGATCGTAATAGTGATCGGCTCGTGACTCGCTATATTCCGAAAGAACCTCACGCGGCAGGCGCTTCGCCCTCGACCGACTGGGATCGAGTTTTTTGCTGAGTACGGGTTCGGGGGTGACTTTGCCGATCCTCTTAACTATCGCTGAGTCCCGTGCTAGTTCGTCGAGACGACGTTGAAAGTTATGCCTGTCGCTCTTCAACATCTGCACTTCCTTTGCCACCCGCTTTAAAGACTGTGCATAGGTACCCGATTTGCGCGTAGATCTGGTTTTATTAAATCCGACAGGTTGATTTGTCATCGAAGCGCCGGCAGATTCCGTTTCTTTTCGGCTGCCCGGGTCGCGCCCTTGCACCGAGTGCTCACGCCCCGCAGCGATGCCCTTTCTCGCAGTAGAAAAATCTCGACTCGTCACAATTACACTCCTACTAGTTGGCGAATCCTGCTTCTCAAGATGGCGAACGAATCGCTTTGCTCCGCTACTTGGAACTTACACTCCTTGAGGTTGCTCCCCGAAAGTTTCCAGAACGCAGGGCCGTCTTCTAGTTCGAATATCTCACGGACCTCATGAATCAGCCCGACGTTTTTCGGATGATATTGATAATGTAACTTAAAAAAGTCTCTGTCTTGATCACTAACTTGCCCATCAAAACCATGGGCTGGCCAAAAATAGTACCCGCCCCACCGTCGGCCATCTGCCATGTCTTTAGATTTGCGACCGCCAACCGCGTTCAACGAAATGACGTCGATACCGAGCGCTGCACGATGATCGCTCCTCACTCTAGATCCAGACACCGTCGGTAATAAACGTAATTACAACCTGCCCCGCCCCTCGATCAGGTTTGATAACCACCTGCAGAAGTGACTCGAGCGATCTCGCTTTAGCCTTGAACGCCGATCGCGGCCTTCGCGCCTGTCCTTTTTGTGTGTAAGCTGCCATGCACAGAACAGAGGGCGCAGAATGAGAAAGGAAAGCACGCAACCGGCAGCGTACCGGGATGATTCTCGCGTTCGTTTTGCTGAGACGAGGGAAACGGTCAATCGAACGGCTCGAACGGTGTTGTCTCAGGAATTGGGATTGACGATAACGATTACTGCGATTTCCGACCAAGCTGCGCTTGAGGCGCACAACTGGCAATACAGCGGCACGCGTGTCGAGCACCGACCAGGATGGAGCTGGCCAGTCGAAGTCGCACGATACCGGCGTCTCGCGCGACGAATCGAGGCGGCCTTCTATACCGAGGAGGGTCTTTGGGGCTTGCTTCTCGGCAGGATCAGTAATGCGCGCGTGGTTGCGTCGATCCACTATCTCGAACGCAATCCCGGACAGGGCCAGACGATCCAGTTCGTGGACGCCGCGCTTCGCTATCTGGAACTGTACGCAGTCGCCACTCGATGCACGACCTATGCCGTGAACCATCCTCATCCTGATTTGGTCAATTACTATAAGAGCAAAGGTCTGATTGGCGAGCTGCGAAAAGGCCAGAAGCTGATCCGTCTGGAGAGTACTGTCGAGTCGGTAGGTGATTGACTTAGCGTGTCAGACGTGCTATCAAACGATTGAAAAGGGGAATTTAATGACGACGATTTCTAAGCGCAAGCGTCACCCGTTGACGTTGAGCGAAAGCCGCGAGGCGCTCGAGACACGACTGGCGTCGTATGCCGCGCGCACTCGCGCGCGGGCGACGCGCTCGGTGGGCGCGTCGGTGCCGCAGAACGTCACCGTGCTAGCGGGTCCGCGCCGCAAGGTGTCGGCCACAGCGCCCGCTCCGCGGCGCAAGCTTGCCGCGGGCTGAGCGGGATCGCAAAACACGAAAACGCACGCAAGTGCGTTTTTTTGCCCTGCTCCAGGTGTGATAACCGTTATTATTATTTCAAGAGATTTCCGTAAGTCATTGATTAATATTTGTAAAACGAAAAATTGATAACTTCTATTATGTAAAACAAAATTATCAAGTTACGCCTAGAGGTTTTCGCGCATCCAGTTTGAGAAGTCAAGGTGTCGTCCCTCACCGCTAAGTGGCCGGTTTCCCGCGAGCAAATTGCCGAGTGCACTGCCTCAACCCGGCCAAGAAGCGTCATTCGTCCTCCGCGGCGATTCGTCCCTCGGGCGGCAGCGTTACGCTCAGCAACGGTCATAGGAAAACGAGCCAGGAACACGGAATTCAGGCTCGTGGACGTTGCCCTAAATGCTTCGGTAACTCGTCTCCCAAATGAATCCACGGCAACCGCCTGGCGGTGCGCACATGGTCCGTGGGAGGAACAGATTCCGGCGCATCGAGGCTGCAAGTGGTGACGTCGATCTCGTCTGGCAATTCGGAGTGGACGAATGTCAGTTGCGTGCCGCAATCGGGGCAGAAACTTCGTGTACCCCAAGCGCTCGACGCAAAGCTTTTGGGCAACCCGCGCGTGAGCTGGAATTCTCGCTTTTTCACGGAGAAGCACGCGACAGGCGGTGCCGCAGCCGCTTTTCGACAGTCGGTACAGTGACAGATAGTCGAGTTGAATGGTCGGCCAGTGATTTCATAGCGAATATTCCCGCAGAAACAACCGCCCATTAGCACCTGCGCTTTCATCACTTCTCCCTATGAAGCACACTAGAGTCGAGATTATGCGTCGTGACACAGTCGGCTGCTGGATGCCCGTTCAACCGTAGAGAGCGGTCATCTAAAGCATCGCCGCCCGACCGACGCTTCGGGTCGACCTGCGCCGGTCACGAGACGATAAGCTGCAGGCCCCACCTTCGGTTCGGTGTTTGCTCGCAATCGGCCATGAAGAGTCATTCGTCGCGCCCGACCTCGGGACATTCATGCGACTGCTCCGCATTCGACAACGGTCATTCGGCCACCGATGACGTGCATCGTGCGGCAGAGAGTTCGCAGTTCCATCGTGCATTTGCCGGACCCTAGCATAAGCGCGATAGTGCAGGAATTTGATCGAACCATTGGCATTGCAACACGGATTTCATTCTCGATATCCTGCTGTGAGCTGTCGGTCCTTGCGCCCAATCGGTCGTTACTGAACGCCGCCTGGACAAATGCTTCACACGTGGGGACGCCTGATAGGTGCGAAATAGTCATTTTCTAACGAGAAGATGACCGTCTCGATGATGTCCTTTTCCACGTTTCCACGGGTCTCAAAGATAAGCCCAGCATACTCTTTGAATTCAGCAACGGTCTCCAACCTCGCAAGTAACCCCTCCCGAACAGCAGCCTGACATCGCGAAACGCCAAGAGTCATGATGCGATCATAGAGACTTAGTTCCGACCGGCTGTAATCCACATTTCTGAACCCTGCATGGACGGAGTCATTTCTGAAAGTCCGCATCTTGTCGAGATCGTCCTTAATTCTTCGCTTCCACTTTTCGTAAGCGGTGTTCGCAGCAAGCCTTAATAACAGATCGCGCGAAATACCCCTTGAATATGACCCACCCGGGAAACCAAGGAAATGCATAAGCAAACCGGTGATATCGTCATCAACATTTTGCTTGAACAACGCCTCCACTGAGAACCATCTATACAACACGCCAATTTGAATATTTTTCTCCCATTTTGCACTTCTTGTCCAATGAATTGAGCGAACATACCGCTCAGCGAGCTCTGTTTTCTGGGTCAATATCCATTGATTAAACTGCATTTGTTTGATGAGCCCACGAGACCTCACAAACGCCATGCTGGGTCCATAGGCGTTTGACTTTATCGCAACAAGTTCCCCCGTCTGCAAGTTTTTGATGTAGCCGCATTGCGTCACAGAAAATTGCCCGAGAGGAAACTCGGTTGATAAAAGATCCATGATCGGAACAAATCGCTCGTCCGCGATCTGTATGGCTTCGTCTGCGGCTTCGGCTTGCACGATTGTGCAAATCCGGCTCGCGAACTCATGATCCACCTTCAGTTGCGACGCTGCCACTGAATCAGCGACGGCGGCCTTCTCTTCTTTACCGTCGCTGCTCGCCCGCCTGACTTCAACCTTTCCATAGACAACAGTATCCGGCAATACCACGCCTTTGCCATCTGCGACTTTCACTACGTAGAAATCAACCATACACTCCTCACGCTGGGCGTAGCATTTCGACCAAGCGTTTCATTAAGATTCGCTTCAAAATCTGATCGAGATGTGGTGAGTTCTTCAGCCTGCCATACTGATGCCGAATGAATCTGCTCGCCAGTTCGTATTCGCCGACATGCTCAATAGCTTGTATGAGAACGCTCAAACCGAATTCCTTTTTCAACTCCATATCAACCAGACAATGGGCACAATCCTGAATCAACCGGCGCACGTTGAACGCCAAGTAATACGCAAGTTGCAAAGAGTAAATTTCTTCCTCGCTGGCACCCGCCTTGCGTAACGCACGCTCATATCGCTCAACCCCCGTTTCAAATTTCTGAATCGCAAGTTGGTAGCCGAGTTTGTTCGTTTCAATCGAATCCGGATCGGCAGCCAAGAGCAAGTCGAAATAAAACGACGCCTCAAGTATGCGGCCTACGTCTAATAACGAGCGCACATAATGCCTTATCGCAAGCGGATTACGCTGCCGTTCACGGAAAAATTTTTCGATGGCGTCCACGGAATATCCGAAGTATCTTAAATTTGGTTATCGAAAGCGCTTTGACACGAGCCATGCTCGATCGGTCATCGAAAGAAGCGCCAACTACCATGCATGGCGATGATACGATTTCCACGGTACCCCGTGCCGTTCGGAAGGCTTTAGCTACCGTCAGTGTTTGCCATGCAAGTTCCACCTCCCCGGCGCGCTTTGTATCGTTCATGTCCTTTTCAGCCGTAACCGTTCTCTGCGTCTTCGTGTCGCGATTCTAACGCTGGCCAGTGACAGCATCAGCACGGTCAGCTGGCAGAGATACGGCGGTCGCTTAGACTAGTGGCTCCGTTGAAACCTGATGACCCTGATCATGTTCCGAGCATCCATGCCTCTAGGGTATTTGAGCTGCGAGATCTTATCGAGCAGCCCCTGTCCCCAAGCGCGTACTTTCAGGATTTTGAAACAGTCCTCGGCGATAGACACGCAAGATCCATCTGGCTTGCCCGTGAACATGAGTTCCAGCGGCTCGACGCGGTGTCATGGGGCGCATTAAAGAGCGAGGCACGCCCCTACCTTAAGCTGCATGATCCTAACGGACGCGGATGGCAGCAGTTAATCGATGTTCTAAATCAGGCACGTGCGCACAACTATCTCACCGATCTCGGCTGCTCCGGCGTGCGGTTCGTGCCGCGAGGCGGAAAGGAAACGTCGGATCTTGAGGGGACGCTCGACATGCGGAGGGTGTTGTGCGAGGTCAAGACTGTCAATATTTCTGAGGACGAGGCCAATCGCCGCAATACAGGGCAGGGCGGCGAAATATCGAACTTGCTCAATGAGCAGTTCCTCAACAAGCTAAAGAGCACACTAGGCAAGACCAAAAGCCAGATGGAGGCCTATGACATCGGCGGAAATGCACGGCGCATCGCGTTCCTGATCATCAATTTCGATGACAGCTTCGCCGAATATAAGGCCGACTACTATCGTCAAATAGATCAACATCTTGCCTCTGACACGTTCGAGAGCATCGACATCGTCTTCGACAATCAGAATACCGCGCTTCATGCGGACGTATCCATGCAAAGCGCCTTGGTGGTCAATGAGGAAAGCTGGCCAGATATTGAGTCGAAGTATTCCGCTTCCAAAACATCGGGGATCGATGAGTCAAGTGGATGGCCGTTGTACCACGTCGCCGCAGGCACCGCGGGTCGACCGTCTGTAATTGGTGACCGCGACGTTCAGGCGGCAGCTTCGGACGGAAAGCTGCCGCCGACTTCGCGCGTGCCCGAAGGGCGCTTCAGGGTCGGAAGTACGCGCTGACGACTGTCCGCTTCCGGGCCGCAGATTCCACTGACTGCTTTCTGGCGAAGAAATTGAAGAGCGAGATGACGCGGCCCGACCCACAACGGCCGGCCGCCCCTCCGCAAAGCGGCCGTCAGAAAGCGCGGTCTACTCGCACATGCACACAATGCGAGCGGACGCGAAGGAGGTGCGGGCCTCCACAACTAATTCGCCTTTCGGGGTCGACCTGTGATGGTGTAAGGAGGCTTGGTGTGCCGATCGTAGCTACCGGCATTTGTCGATGCGCTTAAGTCTTTACTACTGCAAAATGGTAAAGGTCACGCATGAGTTTGCCGAGAGGCCGCTTCCTGTAGTCACCATCCGACTCGGTCGAACGCCGAAGCGATAATTTAAATGCGGTTGGATCGACACCAATCGCCCGAGCCCGCTCCTCCAAAACCTTGTCCGGATAAAATCGTAATGATGTTAGGAAATCCGACACTTCTTCAATATGAACCTCATATGCCGCTTCTAAATGGAAGAACTTGGCGCTTCGCGCTAGCGGCTCACTAAGAGAACGATCCACCTTTATCTTGATGTCCGCTGCGCGGACAATTTCGCTGTCAATTAAACTAAGCCCTTCTACCGAAAATAAACGTTCCGGAACTTTATGCAGATAAGGGTGAAAATTTCCCTTCATCATAAAATCCTCGTCAAGCTTAATCCGGCAATTGCATGCAGAACAGGACGGAATAAGGTTGCTTAAACAAATTCCAAAATAGGGATATATTGACTGAGCATAAAAGTGATCGAGATCAGGCCTATAGATGTCGGTGTCTACCCCGACCAGGGGCGCGATGTAGTTTCGAGCGCAATAAGGACAGACAATAAGCCCCACTTTGTGTACAAAGCTAGCAGCAAGAGAGCGGATCTGATTGACGTTTTTTCGCGTGAAGGCAGACCAACTAAACACTCGGCTCGCCCGGTCTGATACGGTGCAGAACTTGCACTTGCAAGGCACAGGAAGCCGCTTAGCTTTTTTTGAGGGGTTTTTGCTTTTATTTTTTCGGTGCGTGGTCCATTCTTTTTCATACTGAGGTAAGCGGTGCCGATTTATACGATCCACCATCGCTTCCAATCGACCGGACGCATAAACGGTGAAGGCCTCATGATCTATGAGCATCCAAGCAAACTTCTTTTCAAGGTCGTCCGGGGATAACATCAACCAGTCAACCGCTTGCGCCCGGATCAATTCGTAAAAATCACGTTCGAATTTGGGCATCTGTTTGGCTAACTCGCGATCAACGCTTCGTCTAAGATTCTCTGAAGAGGCGGCGACGATCTCTTTAAAGTCGATTCCCGAAAAGTCAACGTAAATCATTCGGCTATCTCGCTTTACTCTTCGCTTCATCCCACTCAATCGAAAGATAATTCTTCAAAACGGCGTCCGCAACCTGACTTATAATGGGCATTACTGCTTTCTCTACATCATACTGTTGCATCTCTGGGCGTAAATCTCGTATCGTTCCCACAAGCTCTTTAAGCTTGTCAGATGCGAATTCTCCTGTAGTTTGCTCCATAAAAACGGGCGAGAGCAAAAGCTCAAGCAAGTTTGCGGCAAAAGTGTCAGCGTGGGTTCTTGGCGCTCCCGCTATATTCACTAAGCTGCCCGGAATATCGGAAACAACGAACGGTGAGTGTGAACTCAGCAAGACCTGAACCTGTCCGTTCGTCCTTGTGGAGCGATCGATGAACGATATTAGCTGTGAAACATATTTTCTCTGCCACTCAGGGTGCAGCCCAAGCTCGTGCTCGTCAATGATTAGCACAATATTTCCGTCATCCATGCGATCGGTTATCTCTTGGGAATAATATCGAGAGAAAAAAGTTAAAAGAGTCCTCTGGCCCTCGCTGATACCAGTGAATTCAAACTCGATATCGAAGTTAGCTGCTCGCGCATTAAGTAAAGACGTCATCAATTCGTTAAAACGCTGATTATTTTCACCCCCAATGTCATGCACGTCGATTTTCATGGGATCGCTGCGACTATTCGGTTGACCGGTAAGGCTGGCGTAAAGAGAAGTCAGACCGCTGATCACCCCGAACTGGCCTAAGCCCAAAATTCCGATCAGAGTATCATCGGAGTCCTCGACAAGTCCTTTTAGGTCCTTCTTTACACCGTCACGCCCCTGTCGCTGTGGATCATATGCCAGATTAATACAGCGTCTGATAGCTAGATCGAAAGCAAAATCATCGTCGATCAATCCTACTTGGCCGCAGTCCACCCTTAAGAAATTGACAACTAGGTCGAAGTAGTCGATACCCCAGGATGAGAGAAAGGAGCTTCTTTCATCGTCGAAAACTATCTTTTTGCTTACTGCAGAAGCAAGGTCCCTGTCCTCCACCGCACGAGAGGAGAGCAAGCGCCTCGATAGGATTTCCTGCATCCTTCCATTTAATACCGTGACCAATATCTCGGCTAGTTTTTTGAAAGCGTCTTGCGAGTCACGGCCCATATTTACCTGAAAAGATATCGTCCGTGAAAAAGCGCTCTCGCCTTGCAACTCAAATGACGAAATTTGCTGTTCGCTGATGTGCTTCAGGTAATGGATTTTGCAGTCAAAGTCTTTGTCCACCAGATCAGTACTAAAGATGGTTTGGCTAGACATATCGACTGCAGAGATACTTCCATCGCTGCGAGCAAGTGGGCCGCGGCGCGAAAACGGGTCGTAGGCGTTCGAATAATAGACGACCTTTACATCCATATTCTGACCTCGCGGTAAATGCAGGATCGTGCCTCCCTCATAGGTCACGAGGATATCGCCACTCGCAATTTGCATTAATTCATTGTCAGCCCGTAGCACGAGGACGTACTGTGTGCAAATTGGCTCTCTACCACACATTACCCTAAAGATATCTTCGAGCATTGTGGTTTTTCCACTCGAATTCTTCCCAACAACAGCCGCGATGGAACTAACCTTTTCGGAAAAGAAATTTTTGGGGAGTCGATTGCCTGCTGGGACAATATTGAATGAGCAATTTTCTCTTTCGACAAACGTAAAAGCCATCGACGCCTGGAAGACGTCGATTTTCCCGGCCCTGTTGGAGTGGATGAATCCGACAATCTCAACATCTTTTTTCATGTCTTACGTCACAAATGCGCCTGAAAAGACAGGCAATTGGCGAGTACCACGCGGCGATGGTGCAATTGTCAACGATCCCAGTGTTCGTGTCGAATGGCCGGAAATGGCCGACGACCGCCTCCACGATCAACGGGCAAGTGTGGGGTCGATCTCGTTGTGCGTCAGGCCGAATCTTGCCATGCGGGCGCGATGGTTCGGCGAGCCGAGATATGAACGAAGTTGCGCGTTCACCGCATTTAGCAGATCGCTGTTTCTTCTGTTGAAGGAGAATGCTCCGAACGGCAGCTTTTGTTGCATGCCATTCGTTCCCGGCTTGTGCTCCACAGCCTCCAGGACTGAACTGCCGATACGATCCGCCAGTATGCGATTGCCCAGGGCAGTGCTCGCATACGCATCGATCTTTCCTGACCGAACCGCTTCGATAGCATCGGCCTGATGTTCGAAGATGGCTATCTGGTCGTCGCTCACGCCTGCCGCCCTCGCCGAGTCGTGTTGCACCTGCGCGGCAATGATTCCAAGGCGCGCATCTTGTCGTTTGGCGACGCACGCGTAGCTGTTGAGCGCCTTTGGATTTCCAGCCCGAACCAGAAACCCGTCCCCAATCGCCCAAACTGGGACGCTGAACGCGACCAGATCGGCGCGTTCAGGTGTAACGAAGAGCGGAACGTTCATATCCCAGCGGCCGGCTTCGACACCGGGCAGCAGATCGCTGAACGTCGTCAGGCAATGCTCGATCTGAGTGGCGCCAATAGCGCGCAGAACCGCTTCCGCAAGATCTATGTCGGCGCCAGTAGCGGTACGATCGGTTTCCGTCCAACCGAACGGCGGTTCTTCGATGTACGCGATCGCTACCTTCATATCGGTCTCTCATCAAATAGGAACGGCCATCAGATATCAGAAGCCGATTGCTGACGATTCTACTTCCCTGCGCGAACGTCGCTTTGTGGCCGGCTTTTGCCTGTCACCTTTCGGCAAAAGTCGACCCACTCCGGACTTTTAACGTTCTACAAAACGGACGTTCGATCTCCGGGTGCTTGTGATTGCTCACTCGGCTATACAGCTTCGAAAATGACGTCGATCAACTCTCGCACAGCGTCAAGCGAAGCTCCGGGCTTCAGCGCTGTCTCAAATATGCTGAAATGCGTCTCGGTGGTCTCTTTGAGTTTTCGGAAACTCTGTTTGGGGCCTAGGTACTACTTGCCACGAACGGCAAAGTAGTCCTCGAGCAACACGAACAAGAGCCAGTGAAGACGGAAGTTTCCCTCGACATCCCCCTTCGCTGCTCTCTCAAGCATCTTTTCGGCCCAGATTTTTCTTACCTGTATCTCCGCGCTTGGCACTTCCTCTGGTCCCGCGTCGAAGAGCACCTTTACATTATCAAGTACCTGGTCGCCGAAGCTGTCTTTTTGAAAGAGTATTCGACCCCCGTTGATTCTGACCCATCCTGGATCGGCTTCGTCATTCGTTGAATGTACGAACAGATCAAGGAACACTCCATTCCAACGCGAGGCCACGCGCTCGCGGCTCCCATTGTCCCGAAACGCAATTACGTCAATATCGCTCGTAGCCTCCCAGTCGTCACGTGCGCGGGAACCATAGAGAATCGCCGTGTGGCATCCGTACGTCGAACGCAAGTCTTTGGCGAGAGACTCGATCAACTCGTGGTTAGTCATTTTCTATTGCCACGTAGTGGTGATGCCACGATTGTCGCGGATTTGTCCGCAGGGGTCTAACATCCGCAACCGGCCACGTGCTGCCCGATGCGTTCAGCACATGTCGACTCACTCCAGCCACAGAAGTTTCTCCAAACCGGTCAGTCAGCCAGACTCCGGTTCACAAACTCGAGTGTCGGTAATCGGCCGTTGGCGATCTGACCCAATCGGCCAATGGCGGCGCTTCAGAGGCGACTATTCCCCGGCGACCGTCGGCGCAAGTATGTTTCATAGCAGCCCGTCAAATCGGATCAAAGGACGAAGAGAATCGCCTATATTTATAGACTTGTGATAGTCGTCAACACGGTCACGGCGGAGCGCGCTTATGAACAAGGCCCTACGTTTCGTTCTAGCCGCAGTCATTGGAATGGTCATCAACGTCGCCTGCGAGTCGAATCAGGGCGATGCAAGCAATATCGCTCGGACCGCGTCAACGGCCTCCTTGGAGGATTCTCCGTCTTCTCCGCACGAAAGCGCAGCTGCGGTTACGCCGTCCTTGCAGGTGATTGGGAATGATCCAAATGTCGGCCCGATCTGCTCGGGACCGCTAGGTCCTGGTCCTTGCGCGGCGATAGCACATTACCTCGCGATGCAGCGTTCGGGAATACCGCCCAACGCTGGATTCGACCCCCTACAGCCAATACAGGTAATCAACCGCAATCAGCCTACGGTCGGCCCACTATGCAGAGGCCCTCAGGGACCGACACCTTGCAGCATTGTCCAGCAACTGAAGCTCGACCACTCTGATTCCTCGGTGCCACCTACTGCGGAATTCAACATTCCCGCCGGACTCAGCGCTTCGCAACTGGGCGCGGAGTGCGCGCGGCGTTCAGGCCTCGATGTGACGATCTTTGTCGGATGCACTGATCGGAAAATTATCTTGCGCTCGAACGAGCAGAAGGTGCTCGACTGTGCCATCTCTACCCCGAGCGCACACAAGTTCGCCGATTGCGCCGCCGGGCCGCTGGGTATTTCTTTATCCCAAGAACAGTACGCCCTTGCAAGCTGCGCATGGAAGTCGAGGGGTGAGGAAATTAGCTTCGCTCCGTGCTGGAACTTTGGGCCGACCAATGCCGATCAGACCGGAATTCAGGCAGCCGTGCTTCAGTGCGCTAAATCCGCCGACGACGATCCGGACAAATTCTCAGTTTGCGCGTCACCATACATACTCGGAAAAGGCGCCACCCTAGGGTCGCGAATTGCGCTGCGCTGCGCGGTGCAAGCGCAAGGCGATTCCATAGGCTACGCGACGTGCGCAGGAGCAAACCTCTTTAATTCTCAGGTCAGCCCGGAGCAACAGATAGCGCTTCAGTGCGTCGTATCAACCGGGGGCCAACCTGGCGCTGCCACCGGCTGTATGGCAACGAGGATGACTGCACGGGAACTTCTCAAGTGCGTCGCAAATGGGATTGGCGGGACCGACGGCTGCTTTGGCACAGGTAACGACCCTGAAAAAGGAGGCGATTGGTCTGCCAGATCTCTGACTCAGATCATCACCAGACCGGACTCCTTCGTAAAAAACCCTTCTCAAATCTGGGGAGGCGACAACTCCTTCGTAGAAAACCCTTCTCAAATCTTGGGAGGCAACAACGCCTTTGTGAGAAACCCGTCGCAGATATGGGGCGGAAATAATTCTATCTTCAACAATCCCGGAAAACTGATACCGCAGACCTCGGATCTTGCGACCGAGCACAAAAAACGGATCTGCGTGCCGTGGTGTGACACGGAAACAGCCGCTACTCCGGATCCTACACCGCAGCCAACTGCCCCTCCTCCGTCCACATCGCAGCCTCAAAAGAATTACGCTGTGGAAAGAGTCTTCTTTGGAACTGATCGCGAGATCGTCAAGGGTGCGCACGCGGATGAAGTGTTTAATGCAACGCGATCCAAACTACTTAGCTATGGCGAAGTTGATGTTAGCATTCCTCTCGACCACCACATTGGGGAATTGGAATCCCCGTCCATTTGGAAGCTCGAATTCAGGCCCGAGCCCGATAAGCACGTAGCTGTATTACGGACCGCGACGCTTGTACGGGAAACCTTCTTGTCTAAGTTAAAAGATGGAATTGCCAAGTCATCTAAAAAAAGCGTTCTGCTGTTTGTGCACGGATTCAACGTCAGCTTCGCCGATGCGGCGCGCAGGACTGCTCAAATGGCGCACGATGTTGGTTTCAAAGGAGTTCCCGTATTTTTTAGCTGGCCGTCACAAGATAGGCTTTTGAGCTACACAGTGGACGAACAATCAATAATCGATTCGGAACCTCATCTTGAGCGGTTTCTTCGAGAGATGCTCTTGGCAACGGATGCTGAGAACATCTATTTGATCGCGCACAGTATAGGCACAAGAGGATTGACTCGAGCGCTCATCGCGCTAGGACAGACGGATCCCAAAAGCATCGGGAGAATCAAGGAGGTCATCCTCGCTGCGCCGGACATTGGAACGACAGAATTCACTGAGCAGATCGCGCCTTCGCTGAGAAAATTGGGCGCCCCGATCACTCTATATGCATCATCGAACGACAGGGCACTGTCGCTGTCGATGCAACTGCACGGTGGAGCGAGAGCCGGCGAGTCCGGCGACCATATCGTCGTGTTTAATGGAATCGAAACTATTGACGCATCGAATACGGATACTGATCTGGTCGGACATTCTTATTACGGAGATAGACGCAGTGTGATCGCCGACATGTCTTATCTTGTCAACGAAGACTTGTCGGCCGGTAAGCGAGTCATCAGCACCGCCTGTTAATAGCGACGCGGCTTCGGCATTCTGATTCCCACCAGATCTAGTGGGAATCAGAATCATGGAAGTGAGCGCACCAGGCCGCCCCCGCGGCTCAAGAAACTACACGGAAGAATTCCGGGAGATGG
>Ga0163162_10000744_pt1 | contig 30265 bp, 25 predicted proteins | sample S55metaG_FD_115310 | JGI IMG/M metagenome (GOLD analysis project Ga0163162, IMG submission 115310) | Switchgrass rhizosphere microbial communities from Kellogg Biological Station, Michigan, USA - S5-5 metaG | ecosystem: Host-associated > Plants > Roots > Rhizosphere > Soil | place: USA... | reverse complement strand
CGTTTTCTTATCAGTAAAATTTACCCTGAAATAAATGATATTGCCTGCAGGGTTTACAGAATCGCTACTCAGATAAGTTGCATAGTACTTACCCATGTCTGTCTTTACATTTTTGAGCAGGGTAAGGTTTTCCAGCGGGTTTTCTTTTGTTTTCGGATCGAAGGGTAAGTTAATGCCCGTCATGTTGTGGGAAAGGACTTCTTTTTTAGATGAAGAAATCAATATGCCGACGAGCAGCAACCCGAAACCCGCATGAGCGACTGATGCGCCTGCCAATTTAAATTTGCCCTTCATTGAGCTGAAAATATAACCGGCATTTCCGAGGATAGAGTAAATGCCTGCAAATAGCGCCAGGTGAATAGCTGCCTGGTAGCCACTGCCGTATTCGGAATACTGCACATTCCCGAATATGCTTACGCAAACAGAAACGATCAGCGCCAGCGCGGTTACCGGCCAGAGTTTTCTAATTACCTGGGAAGGAGAACTGTTTTTGTATTTGAGATATTGGACGGAGGCTGTTAGTAAACCCAGAATGACCGCTACAAAGATTTCAATACGGTTGTAAGCAAATTTTGGGTCATCCCCAGTTACGAATTTGGTTCCGAAAATATCATTGATTACCGGAAGTGAAGTAAAGACCATGATAAATATTGCCGATAAAAAAATCACCAGTGATCCGATGAACATCCAGAATTCGCGGGACCAGGTGTTTTCTTCCTTTGCCACATGCGGGATATCCCTGAATCTTACAAAAAATAAAACAAGTGCCGGAATCAGGAAAAAGCAAATTAATAGAATCAATTGCAGATTCAAACCCGAACCCACGAATGCATGCACGGAAGTATCTCCGAGTATGCCGCTCCTTGTGAGAAAAGTAGAATAGAGAATCAGAGAAAAGCCCAGTATCAAAAAAAGATAGGTTGCACGCAGGGAGTGGCCTGTGGAATTATAAACCACCTGCGTATGCAATCCGGCAATCAACACAAGCCAGGGAACCAGCGAAGCGTTTTCCACCGGGTCCCAGGCCCAGTAACCTCCGAAGGTCAGGGATTCATAAGCCCAGGCGGCACCCATCATGATACCGGTTCCAAGCACACAGCAGGTAAAGAGCGTCCATGGCAGAGCTGTTTTTGTCCAGGATCCATATTCTTTTTTCCAGAGTCCTGAAACAGCAAATGCGAAAGGTATGAGCGTAGATGAAAATCCCAGAAATAATACGGGTGGATGGATTACCATCCAGTAATTCTGCAAGAGTGCATTGAGACTTTGTCCATCCTGCATTTGCGGAATGGACAGATAATCTGCGCGCTGAAAAATCGGTGCATCCTGGAAGAGTTGCCGAACCAGCATAAATGGACTATGACCAACCTGGAAAGAAAAAACATATACTCCCAGGATCATAGTGGTAAGGCAGAACTGGGCAAAGCTGATAATAGTCAGAACTGGGGCCTCCCAATTCCTGGCACGAAACATCAGAATCGTACCCAAAACACCGTTCCACATCATCCATAACAAAAAACTACCTTCCTGTGCTTCCCAGATACAGCTAAGCATGTATTTGGGATCCAGATTTCTGCTGGAATGTTCCCAGGCAAAGTTGTATTCGAAATAATGCCGGCGGATAATATAATATATGATACTAAAAACGATGAAGACTGAAATGGCATTCAGAAGAAATGCAAAACGCGCCATCCTTTTCCAGGAGGCCGCTTCTTCGATGGATTTTGAAGCGGATGTTTTGAAATAAGAAATTGTAGCAACCAGAGAACCGGCAAAAGAAAGAACCACAAAGAACTGGCCCAGCTTTCCGGGCATCAAATGTTCACCAACATAATCCATAGTAACTATTCGGTTTTATTGAGATTCTTTTTCGCAGTTTCAGGATCATCTTTGTATTTGGATGGGCATTTGATCAGGATTCCTTCCTTTTGTGTGATCTCAAAAACGTCTCCGTTCATTTTTCCTTTCAAAACGATGCGTTCGGCCTTTTCCATATCATAAGGTTTACCATAATGGTAAATCACTTTGGCACTGCTGCCCAGCGTATCGAGTATGTAAAAACTAAGGTAGTTGGGATCTTTTACAGGATTGTAGTCCATAGGACGGCTATTGTCCAGCCTGGCGATAATGGTAACATTTTTGCCTTCTTTCTGCCGGGCGGAGGCAATCGTTTCATAGGTGGATAAATTCCCCATAAAACTGACCAGTAAACCGATACTGATAGCAATGAAAACCAGGAGAATAATATGGGTGCGCTTCATGATTTGCAAAGGTAACACCTGCGACCATGTAAAAAATATAGAAATGTATGAAATGTAGCCCTTGCATCGTAATTCCTTCATTATCTACATTTCACAGTCGGATTGCAGGTCATAGAGCAAGTTGTTAAAGGAAGGCTTTTGGGTATTAACACATACTATACTAGCTTTGCCAACCGTTCCAATGCCAGACAGCAAAAAATGACAGACTTATCTCACTTCGATTCGAACATCGCAAGTAATCCGAAAAATACCATTTTTGGACTCCCTTTCACAGAAGAAGATGCCAGACTAATAATACTGACCGTTCCCTGGGAGGTGACCGTCAGTTCCGGTTCCGGCACTTCCAGGGCCGGAGAGCATATTTTCAATGCCAGTATGCAGGTGGATGTTTTTGATGCAGAATCAAACAATGCCTGGAAACAGGGGATTTACATGCGTCAACCTGATCGCAAAGTCCTTATGAAAAGCGACTATCTCCGGAAGGAAGCTGAACTGTATATCAATTATATTTCCAAAGGTGAGGAGATTGAGAAGAACAGTTTCATGTGCAAATCCCTGAAGGAGATCAACGAAGGAAGCGTTAACCTGAACAAATGGGTGTATGATCAGACCAGCGGCATGCTTCGGGAAAATAAATTGGTTGTTCTTCTGGGCGGCGACCACAGTGTACCTCTGGGGTACATGAAAGCCATCGCTGAGAAATACGGCGACTTTGGTATCCTGCAGATAGACGCCCACTGTGATCTGCGCAAATCTTACGAGAATTTTGATTTCAGTCACGCAAGCATAATGTATAATGCGCTAAATGAAATACCGCAGATTACCAAACTGGTTCAGTTAGGCGTGCGGGATTATAGCGAGGAAGAATTCAATTTTATCCAGAACAGCCAACAGCGAATCGTTACTTATTTCGACAAGGATATCAAGGAAAAAATATTTGAAGGCAGCACCTGGCGTTCTCTTGTAGATGAGATCATACAACAGTTACCTGCCTGTGTTTATGTTAGTTTTGATATTGACGGTCTGGATCCAAAACTATGTCCGCATACCGGAACACCGGTGAATGGCGGATTTGAGATTGAACAAATCATTTACCTGATAAAAAAAATGATTGAAAGCGGACGTAAATTCATCGGCATGGACCTGGATGAAATTGCTATTGGTGAAAGCAACTACGATGCGAACGTGGGAGCGCGCATTCTATGGAAGCTTTGTAATATGCTCGTTGCGGCCAATCCCCTGCCCTCCCTGATCAAAGAACCAGAATGCACTACGACTATGTAGTCACCCTTAAACGGGAAAATGCACGTAAAACCGATATGGTCAGTTTACTGCTATTGATTTTTTCCATCCTGGTTTTCATTTATGTACAGATCAGTCAGGGAATCAACGGTTTTATGAGTATTGCCGCAATCATTCTACTCACCGGCCTGGGGATGAACTTTTATGCGCTTCGAAATGGAAAGGAAATGCGGTTCAGGAACTGGTTATTTGCCGCCGCCCTTTTCTGGCTGGGCATGCCTTTTTTTCAGTGGATGTTCATTCCATTCCTGTTCTTCGGTTTATTGGAAGCGCAGGCAAAATATCCGCTTGAAATAGGTTTCCATGCAGAAGGAGTCGTTCTCAATTCTCTGTTCAAAAAAAAATTCCCCTGGAATTCATTTCAGTCCGTGATTTTGAAAGATGGTTTGCTCACCCTTGATTTCAGAAACAATAAAATATTTCAGAAAGAAGTGCTGGATGATGAAGAACCAGATGCGGAAGAGGATGAATTTAATGATTACTGCCGTAGCAAACTCGTAAATTTGTGATGATGTCGCCCTTCATTTTATATTCAGACGGAAAAGGAAATATTTTCGAAGACAACACACTCTATGCCTGTGGGCGTAGTGGCTGGGACGCATTACCCATCGAGGAATCAGAATGGATGGGTCTTCCGGAGGGCGGTTCACTTTATGAACTACCGGGCCGGCGTGGAATCGGTATGGACGTAAAAACAGGTGAAATGCGTCTATGTGAAAAAGGCTGGGCTGTTGCCGCATTTATTCCACCGGCACATACTGGTCTTTACCTGGCTGCTTATGAAACCGGCGCCGATGCACCTACTCTGCCGTTGTTTTGTTATACCGCAGCCGGATGGTTCGACGAAAAATTTTATGTACCGGCAGTACGCATCGAGCCCGATATCAGGCAGGAATCCCGGGGTTATGATGAAGGCAGAATTCAGGAAGGTTCAAAAAAATTATTACTTGCGTACCCGCATAACCGCCTTGTAAAACACCTGATGGAAAACTGCTGTAACACCTATCATTGCCCAGCAGCCAGGAACCTTTCGTTGAGTCGTTGGGAATGTCCGGTACCGGTTTCCCCTGCCTGTAATGCCAATTGTATCGGATGTATTTCATTTCAACCGCAGGAAGAAACAATTCACTCAACACAGGACAGACTTACATTCCGGCCTGCTCCGGAAGAGATCGTCGAATTTACAGTTCCGCATTTACAATCAGCCCCCTTTCCAATCATAAGTTTCGGTCAGGGTTGTGAAGGCGAACCCCTGCTGATGTGGGAAACCATCCGGGAAGCTATCCGTGAAATCAGGAAACATACGGGTCGCGGCAGCATCAATATCAATACGAACGGCTCCAAACCGGACGCTGTTAAGGCCTTATGTGATGCAGGTTTAAACTCCATTCGCGTAAGTATGAATTCTGCCCGCAAAAATATTTATGAATCTTACTATCGGCCCAATAACTATGTATTCGAAGATATTGTAGAAAGTCTTCGGATAGTGAAAGCAGCGGGGGGATGGACTTCTATCAATTATTTTGTTTTCCCTGGTATGACTGACAGTGAGGACGAGTATGAAGCACTGCGAAATATGATTTCAGATACCGGTTTGAATATGATCCAGTGGCGGAATTTTAATATTGATCCTGACTGGTACCTCGGGAAAATCGGTGTTATTGATACCGGCAATGCCATGGGTGTGAAGACTGTCATGGAACTTTTGAAGGAAGAATTTCCCTTGTTAAAATTTGGTTATTTCAATCCTCCCATGGAGCGCATCCACGGGAAATTTGAGAAAGATTTTGCATCTTAAGCCTAAAGCTCAAAGCTTAAGGCCCAAAGCTTAAGGATAGTAAAATGGTTAATGCGAAATGAATTTACTTTTTATCAATTATTATCGCATTCTTTAACTTGAGGTACATAACTTTTTAATTCATCACATAGTTTTCGCCTTTAAGCTTTGGGCTTTCAGCTTTTAAACTACCTTTATTTTGTGAATATCAAGGAACATGAATTTGAAGCCAGAAAAAACCGGAAAGCCGGCTTTTACACTCTGCTGATCTGCGGAAGTCTGTTGGCATTACTGCTTTTGATTTCCTGGAATATGCCGTTCAATCCGCCGTCACCCGTAGAAGAAGGATTGGAAGTAAACCTCGGAAACAGTGATCAGGGTTTAGGAAACGAGCAGGCTTTCAACCCCAATGAATCTTCCCGGGAAGAGCAGCAAAAATATTCACCGCCAAAAACAGTCGCCGCAACCAAAGAAGCCCTAAAAGACGTGGAAACGGATGACAAGGATCCGGATCCGGCTCCTGCAGTAAAAAAACCACCCGTAACCAAACCCGAGGCTACCAAAATTCCCGATAAAGACCTTGCAGTAAAATCTCCCCGTAAAACTGTTCAACCTGCAGTCAATCCAACTCCAGCCCCTCCAAAACCCAAGGCAGTTTTTAATGGGGTTAAGGGAGATGGAAGCGGTGGTAATGATGCAGATCATTACAAACCGGGCGGAAATCAGGGGATTGCCGGCGGAAAAGGTGACCAGGGCGCACCAGGTGGCGATCCAAATTCAACCAATTATTCCGGCGGCGGTCACGGCAATGGAATTGCCATCGCTCGCGGTTTACAGGGAAGACGGATCAGCAGCACCCCTTCATTCACAGATGAATTCAATGAAAATGCCAAAGTAGCCGTGGATATTCATGTAGATGCTGCCGGAAATGTAACCAGTGCTGAATATCAGGCTAAGGGTTCCACCACGGCAGATGCCAGTCTGAAAGCAATCGCCATCCGCAAAGCCCGCTTAGTCAAATTCAACAGCGGCTCTGATGAATCCGCGGGTACGCTGATTTTCAATTTTAAATTGAAAAATTGAGTCCTTATCAAATGCAGGGAATCCGCTTTACCAAATAGATGCGGCACTTTTTTCAATGCCAGCCCTGTATGCGCAACTTTTTTTTCAGAGGGTTCGTATACTCCCATAAGCAAACCTTGCCTATATTGAATGATTATGAATTACCCGTTAACATAGATATTCTGATTTCCCTAAATGTAATGCCTTGAAGTTTATCGTATTGCTTTTTACCGTAACGTGCATTTAACTGCTTATAGTGAAATATGTGATGACTTCATTGCTTGTATTGCTCGCCGGGTATGGAAACTGCCAGGTTCCTTCCGGAGTTACCTCTGTTTTAACCGGCCCGGAATTGCCCCATATCAAGTCAATAGTCGCAGAATGCAACAGTAAAGTTCTAATAGTCGTTCTAAATAAAAGCGTAAAATGCTTCAGCCTCTCCATTAATGGATCTGACTTCACCATATCACCGCTTGTTGGATCAATTTTAACAACATCCGCCAATAGTTGCGTATACACAACAGATATAGATACCGTCTGGATCACGATGAGTGAAGTATTGCCTCCAGGAGATTATACTGTAATCATCAAGAACGGCACAGATAATAATACTCTGGTTGACGAAAACTCAAATCAGATTCCTGTCGGTGAAAGTGTTGATTTTACCATATTGCCTCCTGTTCCTACTCCCCTGGACAGTCTAAGCCCTGTATCATGCGCACCAAAAAAAATTCAACTGGTATTTTCCGATCCTATAAGCTGCGGTTCAATCGCCGCAGATGGTTCAGATTTTAAAATTTCAGGCCCCCAGGTAATCGCCATTACCAAAGCGGAAGGTTATTGTGAAAATGGATTCAGCAAAAGGATTGATATTTCCCTCGATTCACCAATTGTAAAAGGAGGAAATTATCAGGTTAGCCTCGTAAATGGCAGCGATGGAAACACGCTCGTAAACGAATGTGGGATAGAGACACCGCCTGGTGTTATAGTTGATTTCAATGCCAAAGATACCGTATCAGCTCTGTTCAGTTATGATATTGGATGGGGTTGTGTGTATGATACGATTGCACTCCACTATCTGCCGGGTGGAGCGACCGATTGGCAATGGAAAATTGATTCGGTATTCACCAGTACCTCGGTAGCCCCAATCATCATTGAAAAAGATTTCGGACCCAAATTCATTCAGCATATTGTTTCAAATAGCAGTTGCAGCGATACTGTGGAAAAAGTTTTGAACCTGGATAATATACTAACAGCCGGTTTCCAGACTCACTCCGAAGTATGTCCTAAAGATCCTGTTTCTTTCGCGAACCTCAGTACAGGCAATATTGTTGAATGGAATTGGAATTTCGGTGACGGATCTTTCAGTTCCCAGGAAACTCCGGATGCGCACCTTTTCCCGGATACCCGGACAGAGAAAACATATACGGTGCGTCTGGTAATAAAAAATGATTTGGGTTGTTATGATACGACCACTGCTTCTATAACGAAAAAACAAAGCTGTTACATTACCGTTCCCAACGCATTTACCCCAAACGGCGATGGATTAAACGATTATCTATACCCGTTGAATGCATATCAACTGTCCGGTTTAAAATTCAATGTTTATAATCGCGTTGGCCAGCTCGTTTTTGAAACGCGGGATTGGAGCCGGAAATGGGATGGTACAGTTAATGGAAAAGCTCAGGCAACGGGCACTTATATTTGGACGCTGAATTACACAGACCCTGACACAGGTAAAAATGTTTTTCTCCGGGGAACCAGCACACTGATCCGCTAACGCGGCTGTTACCATCCAATTCCATAATCCTCGCCATAATTACTGCTGCCGCCCCAGAAACTTCCATGTTTCCAATCATAGTAAATGGCATTGACAGGGCCGCTGGTCCGATCCGCAAATCGGAGGGTGTAACCCAATCCTTTTAAGTCTTTTCTAATCGTTGAATCGATTTTATTATTCAATAATATATATCCGGGTCTGGGTTGCCGGTCTTCTTTTTTGTCCCCGCCTAATGAAAGCCAGAGTTGTTCTGTATTGATATTGGCTGCTTCCGTCGCCTGTTGAACGGTCATATTGAATTCCACCATATTCAAAAAAAATTGCAGCAGATTTTGATCCTGTGTGTCTCCTCCCTGAACAGCGAAGGAAATAAATGGTTTACCATCTTTCATTGCCAGAGAAGGTGTTAATGTAACGCGGGGTTTTTTATAAGGTTCCAGTACATTGAATGGGTTCAACATGGAGTCCAGCACGAAGCTCTGCATTCTCTGACTCATTCCCACTCCGGTATTACCTGCAATGCAGGCTGGCAGCCATCCACCGCTTGGGGTAACAGAAACCACCCACCCCTCTTCATCACAGGCTTCTATAGAAGTTGTCCCTCTCCATAATCTGTCCTGGTAAAGGGCTTCCGATTCCTGATTTAATATAGAAGGCAAAGAACGGGAATCATATTCTCCGGCATCCGACCCGTAACGCCGAACACCAAAGAACCGATCATCCTGAGTGAACCTCAAAACTTCAACTCCTAGTGCTTTTTTTTGATTTTCCGGCCATTCATTGCCAAATCTTGATTTCAGGATAGTCGCAAATGGATTGACTCTCCCTTCGAAAGAATAAGGATCGCCAGGTGCACAAACACTATCGTTGTAACCATATTGGATCCTGGCTGCTCTTTGTTTTGCATAGTCCTTACTTAATAATCCCCGAATGGGTTCCTGTGGCGAAAAATAAGGATCCCCATAATAAAAATCGCGGTCCGCAAACGCAAGATTCATCGCCTGATATATGGTATGGATATATTTTGTGCTGTTATATCCCATTGATCGCAGGTCGATATTTTCCAGGATATTCAGCGATTGAAGAAGTACAGGTCCCTGCGACCATTGCTGCAGTTTATAAACTTCAATGCCTTTATAATTTACATGCAGCGGTTCTTCTTCCAGTGGCTTCCATCTGGCCAGGTCGTCCATGCTGATTAGTCCACCCTGTTCCTGACATCCGCGGACAAATTCCCTTGCAATATCACCTTTGTAAAACCGGTCAAATGCAGCATATATCGCTTCCCTGCGCGTTTTCTTTTGTTTCAATGCCTGGTCCTCCGCTTCCACCATCTTAGTCAGGGTGGATAAAAGATCCTTTTGTACAAATATTTCTCCGGGTTCGGGAGCTTCTCTTTTTTCTCCCGGATGGGTAATAAAAACCTTACTGCTATAAGGCCATTGTTTTATCCAGGACATATATTTCTGCATATTATTTGCAGCCATAGCTTCGATGGGATAACCCGCGGCCAGCTGCATAGCCGGTGCCAAAACCTGTTTCAGGCTCATGGTTCCGTATTCAGCGAGCATGTAGCAAAGCCCACCGGGGGTACCAGGCGTTACTGCAGCCAGTGGTCCATATTCGGGAGGAAAATAATATCCTTTCGAGCGGTAAAAAGCAGCTGTGGCTTTACCCGGTGCGAATCCCAGCGCGTCGATGGAAATTACTTTTTTTGTTTTCGGATTATAAATGATGGCCTGTGTTTCACCACCCCAGCTTAATACCGCCCATTGCGTACACATAGATGCCAGCATCGCACAGGCTGCATCTACTGCATTGCCACCCTGCTGAAAAATCTGTGCGCCTGATTCGGCACCTAATGGTTTACCAGTTATTGCCATCCAGTGTTTTCCATGCAATGGCGGTTTTTCAGTTTTTTGTGCTTGCGTAATACCAAATCCAATAAGCATAGACACAATAAGAAGGTATCTCATAACATCAATTGTTTCTTAAAGTTAGCGGATTCGGGAATTGTTTGGAGACCATTTGAAAAATGAAAAACGATCAGAGAATAAAAGGATTTCAGTCTTCCGTATGAGCTACTAACCCTTAAAATTTATGAATTATCTTCACAAGAAAAATGCATGTCTACGACCATCAAATGTCCGAATTGCCGTCACGAGTTTGCGATGGAAGAAGCTGTTTCAGAACAATATAAAAAAGATCTGCGTGAACAAATGATTGAATTCACCCGGAAGAAAGAAGAAGAATTCCAAAAAAAAACCCGGGATCTTTCAAAACAATTACTTGACCAGGAAGATTTATTTCAGAAAAAAATAGCTGAAGAAAAAAAAATCATCCAGCAATCGCTGGAGGAAAATCTGCGCAAATCCATTCATAGTGACTTCGAAAACCGCCTGTCCATTCTTCAGCAAACAAATGACGAGCACCAGGAAAAATTGAAAACCGCCCGCCAGAAAGAACTGGAATTTTTGCAAAAGGAACAGGCTTTAAAAATCAGAGAGGAGGAACTCGAAATCTCATTGCAACGGAGACTGCAGGAAGAACGTACCCGGATCGGAGATGAAATACGCAGCCTGGAATTACAGAAAAACCAGGCGAAAGAAACAGACTTTCAACTCAGGTTAAAGGAACTGGAAAAACAACTGGAAGACCAGAAAAAACTGGCAGAAGAAATGAAACGAAGGGCCGATCAGGGTTCCATGCAATTACAGGGAGAAGTGCAGGAACTTGCCCTGGAAAAATTACTGCAGGATGCATTTCCTTTCGACCTTATCGAGCCGGTCGGTAAAGGAATCCGGGGTGCAGATTGCATGCTGACAGTTAGAAATGGTACCGGGCAGGAATGCGGAAAAATTATTTATGAAAGTAAGCGTACTAAAAATTTCGAAGTAGACTGGATAGACAAACTCAAAACTGATATGCGGCAACAGGGCGCGCAGGTTGCCATCCTGGTAACCCGGGTTATGCCAAGGGAAATGAGCTGTTTCGGAGAAAAAAACGGTATCTGGATTTGCAATTTTTCAGAAGTAAAAGCGCTCACAGAAGCACTGCGCGATGGAGTAATTCGGATTTTTCAGGCTTCCCGGAACCAACAGAATAAAGGAGACAAAATGCAGCTTTTATATGACTACCTGACAAGCAGTGAATTCAGTGAACAGTGGAAAGCGATCCGGGAAGGATTTACATCGATGAAAATGTCAATTCAGCGGGAACGGGATGTGATGGAGAAATTGTGGAAGTCACGTGAAAAACAATTGGAAAAAGTACTGCTCAATGCCGCTCATATCAAGGGTTCCATGGAAGGTATTTCGGGACAGAATGATTTCAATATGAACCTGGTTGACGATTCGGATGAGATTTTGGGTATAGAGTAAAGGCGGTTGACGGTTGGCGGTTATTTATGTTTTAGTGCTTTAAGCTTTAGGCTTTTTTAAGTATATACAAATGTTAATACAAGATCTTCGAAGAATTTAAAGTAAACGGAAAGCGGAATAGAACCTTCCTTTCTGAATTCAAAACGCAATTCGCCCAAGCCATTAGTTCGCACAAAATATGGTTCGGTCCAGCATATATGTTCTTTGAAATTTACTTTCCCCAGACTATACCATTTGAAAATAGATTCTTTGGCGCTCCATAGCAATGTAAGCTGGCGAAGCCGGTGACCAGACTTTTCAATGCCCTCAAAAGCGATGGCCGATTCCTTGTCGGATAAAAATTTATTCCTTATTTTTTCAATCGTTGGTCCTGCTTTTTCAACGTCCACACCCACCCGTTTTGTACTGCTTACGATGGCCGCCGCATAATGACCGAAATGAGAGATTGAAAAATGATATTGTTCATCTTCCAGGTAAGGTTTCCTGGTGTCTGCGATCAGGATTTCTTCCAGCGGAAAATCAGAAAATAATTCTTTAAGGAGGTAACGGCCGGCCAGGTGCTGTAGTCTCTTCTGTGCGTGGGACACATCGCGTTTTAGTGGTACCTGTTTCAGAAAAAAATCCTCCCCCTCTATGATGTGCCAGATCGCCAGACGGGTGGAATCGTTGATATTATGTTGATAAAATAAGGGCATCACAAAAAAGCTTAATGCGAAATTCGCTCCGTTTAACGGCTGAGGGTAAACAAATAAACAAATAAACCACCAAAAGAATGATTTTATCTGACAAACGTATCATGGAGGAGATGGATAAAGGGACGATTAAAATTCTACCCTACGACCGGGCTTGCCTGGGCAGCAATTCCTATGATGTACACCTTGGTCCCTGGCTTGCTACATACCGGGAACATATCCTGGATGCAAAAAAACATAATGAAATTGAATCCTTCGAGATACCCGACGAAGGTTTCGTTCTTTATCCGCATATATTTTATCTGGGGGTAACGGATGAATATACGGAAACGCATGAACATGTACCATTTCTTGAAGGAAAGTCTTCTACCGGCCGGCTTGGTATCGATATCCACGCCACAGCAGGAAAGGGCGATGTTGGATTTTGCGGAAACTGGACACTCGAAATCTCCGTCAAACAACCTGTCCGTATATATAAAGGCATGCCAATCGGACAACTGATTTATTTCCCGGTAGACGGAGAAATAGAGGTGAAATACAATCAGAAAAAAGATGCCAAGTACAGCGGCCAGAAAAACAAACCGGTGGAGAGCATGATGTGGAAGAATATCTTTTAAAATGCAGCATCCCCGTATTTCCGGTAGTAAGCAATTGCCAGGCCCACGACATTATCATAAGACAAAATTCCCTGGGGCTGGCGGTTGGCCTTCAGGTAATTTCCATAAATCCGGTGTATAACGGGTTCAAATGGATTCTCATATTTTCTATAAAATTCTTTCAGATCCCGTATGTCCTGCCTGACATCCGGATTTAGTGACTCACGGTAAGGGATAAACGCTGCTGAATCCAGCATGTAGAGAGCCGACGCAGAATAAAGGTAGAGATCCACATATACGGAATACCGGACGGCGGGATCAGAGGAAGTCTTGGTCGCTAGAAATCCGCAAAAATTCGCTTCCTCCTCCTTAGCATATCCCAGCTGGTGGCCGATTTCATGGCAGGTTGTAAATGGCTGCACAAAGCGGGGAACAGTTGTATTCACCTGGGATTCCCCGCTGAATGGGTTATAATAACCACTGAACCCCATATAATTCGCGAGGTATCCATAGAATGAAAATTTTACAGAAGGATCAGGATAGTAAAGTGCCGGGTACTCACGGCCCAGCCTCCGATACGCCTCCACAGAATGTGAAAATATACTGTCGTTGGTTAACAGGCCTTTTCTGGCAATCCGTGAAACTGAATCGATATTATTCATCCGGGTTACCAAAAGTCCAACGAGGGTTTTGAGATCGTCTTTGGTATAGATGGCGGTATCCAGTTTCATCTGTCTGGCAAGAGGGAGCCGGTCATAATTCAATCCCCATAATATATTAAAAGCCAGGTAGACCCACAGCGTAATGGCAATGCATCTCTTTATTGAAAGGGTCAGGTACTGCCGGTGTAGTTTCCGCCTGAATGCACGCACAAAAAAATTAACCAGGGAAAACACCAGGTACGTGAAACAGGCAGCATACAGAATATCTCCCACACTAAAAGGAATCCAGCCCAATAGCAATCGCTGCAGACGGGAGATCACCGGATACATTCCTGTTGAATAATATTTCTCAACAGCGTCCGGAAAAAAGGAAAAGATTTTTATACATACCGCCAGTATAAAAGGAATCACCCATGGCCTGATACGTTTCCAATGCATACCCTTAAAAATACATATTATTAAAGCATCCATCCTATATTGCAGCTTATACAATTGTCATGAATCTTGATTTTAACAAGAATGAAGATAATATGAAGCAGGCCCTGAGCCAGCTACGCAATCGCTTTCAGAAAATTGCAGTCGGAGGTGGAATGAAATCGATTGAAAAACAACATGAAAAAAATAAGCTGACCGCTCGGGAAAGAATTGCTTATCTATTGGATGAGGATACGTCCTTTCACGAAATAGGTGCCTTTGCCGGTTACGAAATGTATGAGGAGTATGGAGGATGCCCGGCCGCCGGAACAGTTGCGGGTATTGGTTATGTCAGCGGCCGGCAGTGCATCATTCTTGCCAATGACCAGACGGTAAAAGCCGGCGCCTGGTTCCCGATAACCGGCAAAAAAAATCTCCGCATGCAGGAGATCGCCATGGAAAATCATCTGCCCATTATATATATCGTGGACAGTGCGGGAGTATTCCTGCCTCTTCAGGATGAGATTTTTCCGGATAAAGAACATTTTGGAAGGATATTCAGAAACAATGCGCGCATCAGTGCGATGGGAATTTCACAATTGTCCGTTGTCATGGGACCCTGCGTTGCAGGCGGTGCATACCTGCCTATTATGAGCGACGAAACACTGATGGTAGAAGGCAATGGGTCGATATTTTTAGCCGGACCTTATCTGGTGAAGGCTGCAATTGGAGAAACTACCGATAATGAAACCCTGGGTGGTGCGGTTACTCACACGTCCATTTCCGGAATTGCAGATTATAAATTCAAAACCGAGGAAGAGTGCCTTGATCAGGTAAAAAAAATCATGTCAACCCTTGGACATCCGCCATCAGCAGGCTTCGATCGGATTTCATCCTTGTCCCCCGTGCGGGATCCGGGTGAACTTTATGGATTATTCCCGTCCGACCCGACGAAACCCTACGACATGGTAGAGATCATTAACTGTATTGCGGATGCACCCGGAATACAGCAATACAAGGAAGAATATGGAAAAACAATTATCTGTGGATATGCGAGGATTGACGGATGGGCAGTTGGAATCGTAGCCAACCAGCGCACAGTGGTCAAAACGAAAAAAGGAGAAGTACAACTGGGGGGTGTAATTTATAACGATAGTGCCGACAAATCTGCCCGGTTTATCATGAATTGTAATCAGAAAAAAATTCCTCTTCTCTTTTTACAGGATGTGACCGGATTTATGGTAGGCACGCGAAGTGAGCATGCGGGTATAATTAAGGATGGTGCAAAAATGGTCAATGCCGTTGCGAATTCTATTGTCCCTAAATTCACCATCATCGTCGGCAATTCATACGGAGCAGGAAATTATGCGATGTGTGGGAAAGCCTATGATCCGAGACTGATATTGGCATGGCCGACTGCAAAAATTGCTGTCATGGGAGGCGACCAGGCCGCAAAAACATTATTACAAATCCAGGTTGCTTCCCTGCAGTCGAAAGGCCAGGTGATTGATCCGGCGGAAGAAAAAAAATTACTGGATGAAATTCGTGGACGGTACGAAAGACAGACCAGCCCCTATTATGCGGCAGCCCGCATGTGGGTAGATGGAATTATTGATCCTTTGGAAACCAGGAAATTTATTTCTGAGGGCATCAAGGCAGCCAACCAGAATCCGGAAATTTCAACTTTTAAAACCGGCGTTTTTCAGGTTTGAGCTGTTGAACGCCATGTTAGTTTTTTCCACATTTTTCAGGAAGATAAAAAGCAGTTTTGCAGGAACCAATTATCATGTATACGGATGGTGCTTCCCGGGGAAATCCCGGTCCGGGCGGATATGGAACTATCCTGATGTGGAAGGGAAATATAAAAGAACTATCGGCCGGATTTCGTCGAACTACCAATAACAGGATGGAACTGATGGCAGTAATTGTCGGACTCGAAGCGATAAAAAAAGATCGTGTCAGCCTAAAAATTTATTCCGATAGTCAATACGTTGTAAACAGCATAGAAAAGGGCTGGTTGAAAAACTGGATCTTAACAGATTTTAAGGGGGGTAAAAAAAACAAGGACCTCTGGCTTCGCTTTGATGAACTGGCCCGTAAACACCATTTAAAATTTCACTGGGTAAAAGGTCACGCGTCTAACCCTTATAATAATCGTTGCGACGAACTGGCCACGATGGCTGCAGATAGCGGTCATCTCCAGGAAGACGAGGGCTACGAAGGCTAAGCTTTCACATTGCGACCGAGCGTCTGGTAATTCCGGATGAAGAAATAACTACCAAACAGAATACCAGAAAAAACAAGGGTGGCCAGAATGCTCATTCTATAGAAGGGAATACCATCAGAATAACAAAGCAGGAGGCCGTCGAAAGTCTTTGGCCTGTCCAGTCCCCGGGTAGTTCCATTACTGGCCCATACCAGGAAATTAGATAACAGGAAATAAAGTGTCGGGGCAGCAACTGAGGCCGCTACAATCTGGAAAACATTTAATTTCTTGATGGCAAGACCTACGAATACCAATAAAGTAAAGAGTAAATAATTCTGCCATTGGCCTTCATAAAATCCGGGCATATTGGTCAGTCCACCCATATACAGACCCTGGTACAGGAGATCTGACACAAACATCGACAATACGGGTATGATAAATGCCCATCTTTTATCTTTAATGACGGCTCCTGCAAATATGGCCATCGCCCATTGGGGCGCAAATCCAAAAGGGCGTCCGGGCAGGATTCGGTACAAGGCTGCAATGAAAACCAAGAGTAAAAAAGACCAGATAATATTTTTTGACGACTTCATCGCAATAATTTAGAAATGTAAAAATAACTGATTTTAAAAAAATCCGGAAATCATATAGCGGGAACTTACAAACAATGTCTATATGCGTTAATTCATGCCCGGTATAGAAGCCTGAAATATCACCGTATCATCCAGTGCCCTGACTTCAAAACCAGCTCCGTCAAAACTTACCCATGCTTCACCTTTATTTCTCTTAAAAGCTTTCGATGTATTTTCCTTCACTTCCGCTGATCCACTGAATATAAGGAAAATCTCCATGGAATTTGACATCAGGCTAACCGTTTGACCCTTCTCGATCTGGAGGCGACTCAGCTCAAAGTCCGGTGCCGGCGTCGGGTAAACAAGTCTTTGAGATTCTGTCGGTTTGCCGGTTAAAATATTCGGAATAGTCGGCTCAAACCGAACATGCTTAAGCAATTCAGGAACGTCAACGTGTTTAGGTGTTAGTCCCCCACGGAGCACATTATCCGAATTTGACATAATCTCTACGTTCTGACCTTCCAGATATGCGTGCGGAAGACCGGCATCCTGGAAAACTGCCTGTCCAGGTTGCAGGTGCAGGAGGTTGAAAAAATAAATTGAAAAAATGCCCCGGTCAATATGTCCTTCAGGCGAATAGGTTATGGCTGCACGGGCTGCCCAGAAATCTTCTTTGTCCTTATTCAGTTTTCCAGCCTGATAATGCGGAATGATCCGATCGAGCAGGGTTTTCAAGTGCCTGTCTACCTGAACCTGGGGCATTTCCATTACGTGCCGGTAAAGTTTCTTATAGTTATCTCCACCGAATATTGGAACGAGGAAATGAAGTTCCGGTATTTCACGAAGAATCTGTTGCAGGATTCTTGGAGTTTTAAAACCATGAAGAAGCCAGAATTCACTCACGGCCAACATCAGTTCAGGTTTATGGTTATTATCCTTGAAATTTCGTTCTGCGGAAGAAGGATCAATGCCCTGCTCATTTTCTGCGTCAAAGGCGATTTGAGCATTTTGTTTGGTCGGGTGCACCTGGATGGATAACATATCCTTTACATCCAGCACCTTCAGCAGGAATGGAAGACGACCGAAAGTCTTTGATGCTTTTTCACCAAGTGTTTGAACCGGAAAAGCTTCCACATAATCCTTAAGTGTCACCGGATTCTCAGACCCGTTTTTAAATTCAGCACTTCCGCGATCATGAGTACCTAACCAGAATTCCGCATATGTTTCACCTTTTTTTACGGGTATATTCAACAATTTCGGCAGATAATAATAACCTCCCCAGGCATAGTGCTGTACTTTCCCTGTTATCGGCAAAACCCGATCTTTACTCAGTTCCATATTTTTCATTAGTGGCTCAAAGTAAAGCAAAAATGGCCGCACATAATGAATTTGGAAAGGCAGGTGAACAAATGGCCGTTGAATGGCTGGAGCAGCGGGGTTTCCGGCTTATTTCCCGGAATTGGAAATCCGGCCGTTTTGAGTTGGATATCGTTGCCAGCCGGGGAGAAGTATTGCATTTCATCGAAGTCAAATCAAGGCATGACGACCAGTTCGGGAAACCGGAAGATTGGGTAAACAGGAAGAAAGGCAATCATTTATTAACTGCGGGTGAGGCTTTTCAAAATAAATATCCGGAATGGGTCCAGATTCAATATGATATCCTTTCTATTCTGTTAACACCGGATGGTAAAAAAGACTTCTTTTTTATAGAAGATGTATATTGGTGGTAATGAGCCAGCCATCCGAATTACAAAAGGATATTTTTTTCCAATACCAGCAGAATATCCGGAACCACGGTTTCACAATTCAACAATTAAAAAAATCAAAAAGATGGATTGCTGTCGGCAGACTAGCTACCGTTTTTGCCGGTTCGTTATTTACCTGGTTTTTCTGGACTAATCCGGCAGTCGTTATTTCTGGAGTCATCCTGTTTTCTTCCGTTTTGATTTTTTTAATTTTCCGGGACTCGGATTATTCTGCGCTCATTGCCCGGCTTGAAAGGCTGATCAAGGTGAACAAACACGAAATGGACGCTATCCAATATACCCTTAAAGGATATGATAGCGGAAGTGATTTCTCAGATCCTGCTCATAACTATTCATCAGACCTTGATCTTTTCGGTGAATCCTCCTTATTTCAATGGTTAAGCCGTTGCCATGCTGATCAATCCCGAAAATTGCTTTCTGATTATTTGAAAAACCCACTTTCGCCAATGGAAATCAAGGGCAACCAGGAGGCAGCCAGGGAACTGGCCGATAAATGGGAAAGCGCTCAGCAGTTTCAAGCCACCGCCATGGCAGATCCCCTAACGACGGAAACTGAAAAAAAACTTGAAAACTGGATATCTTCCCCCTCCCCTGGCTACAATGGTCCCTTCTGGAAATGGTTTCAAAATATTTATCCGATTATCCCTGTGAGTCTGGTAACGGTTTATATTCTGGATATAATTACCGCAAATAGTTTTTTACTTTTTCTGGTTGCTTTGAATATCTTTCATTATCTGCTCGGCAGACATATTAATGGTGAATTTATGATGTTGTTAAATGTGGAGCCGGAAATGGATGCTTTATATAAACAACTGCAACTGGTAGAAAAGGAAAAGTTTGAATCCGGGACAATGCGATCCCTGCAGGCAAGATTGAAGCCGGATCAATATTCGTCTGCTTCTGCTTCGATAAAAGATTTTAATCTGATCTTAAAAAAAATTAACTGGCGTTCAAATCTTCTGATAAACGCCCTGCTTCAATTATTTTTCTTCTGGGATCTACGGCTGATCATTTTACTGAAATCATGGAAAAAGAAAAACGAAGATCAACTCCCGGAATGGATAAAAGTTATTGCTCAGGCAGAGGTTCTCATTAGCCTCGGCTCCCTGGTCCATAATAACCCGGATTGGAGCTTTCCGGAAGTGGATGAAAATTATTTTCATTTTAGTGCGGAAGAAATCGGTCATCCGCTTATTCCACCAGATAAAAGGATAAACAATGATTTCATGCTTGAAGGCCGGGGTGTGATAGCCCTCGTCACGGGTTCCAATATGGCGGGGAAGAGTACCTTTCTACGTTCGCTCGGGGTGAATACGGTATTGGCGTTGATGGGCGCCCCCATATGCGGCCGGCAAATGAGATTGAGTACGGTAAAACTGATCAGTAGTATGCGGGTTGCCGATAATCTGGCGGAAAACACTTCTACTTTTTATGCGGAATTGAAAAAACTACAAACCATCATAGAATCCGTAAACCGAAAAGAAAGAGTTTTCATCCTACTCGACGAAGTATTGCGGGGTACCAATTCAACTGACCGACATAAAGGAGCTCAGGCCCTGGTCAGGCAGTTACTGCAAAGTGAAACCGTAGCGGTTATGGCAACTCATGATACAGAACTCGCTCAATCCGAAGCAATGGTGGATAAATCTGTGTCCAACTACCATTTCGAAGGCCGGATCATCGATGACGAACTTTTTTTCGATTATAGAATCAAAAAAGGAATATGTGAAAGCCTGAACGCCACCACCCTAATGAAAAAAATAGGTATTCATTTTCAGGATTAATATATTTACGCCATCCTTAGTGTTGAATCAATCACCTTATCCCATGTCTCCATCCACAGTTAACCTCCGGACCTTCAGAAACCTTGTTTCCCGAAATAAAAAACGATTGCGAACCTTTCTTGCAAGGATAGAGAAAAAACCTTCCGATCGGGTACAGTTAGTAGTTCTGGAAGCCAACGAGCTTTCGTGGGCAAAGACCGACTGCCTGGACTGTGCAAACTGTTGCAAATCCATGTCACCTACCTATTCACAAATGGACATTAGCCGGATTTCGAAATACCTGGGAATGACGAAAAAGGCATTCACAGATAAATGGCTGTACAAAGACAGAACCGGTGATTGGATTAACAGGAAACAACCCTGTCAGTTTCTCGATCTGAAAACCAATATGTGTAATATTTATGATGTGAGGCCGCGGGACTGTGCCGGATTTCCCTATCACGGTACAAAAAAGATGAAAGACTACGGACATGTATTTAAGCAAAACGTCGAATTTTGTCCAGCCACTTACCGCCTCGTTGAAATCATGCAGGAAGGGATTTCCGCGGGCAAGTGGGAGTTAAAATAATACTCATGTGGGCTGCTGAAAAGAAAGGATTTAAAGCCTGGCTTCAGTTGGAAAAATCACTTTCTGACCACTCCGTGGAAGCATATCTCAGGGATATTGAAAAACTAACCCAGTTTTTTACTATTCAACGCCCAAATTTAACTATTGACGCTATTCACCTTACCGATCTACAGGCGTTTCTGAAATGGATCGGAGCTCTTGGCATGACGGCAAGTTCCCAATCCCGTATAATTTCCGGAATCCGTTCTTTTTTTAAATACTGCTTACAGGAGAGTCTCGTTAAACAGGACCCCACGCTGCTTCTGGAGACACCCAGGCTCCGGAAATCCCTCCCGGATTTCCTTAGTGTGGAAGAAATTAACCGGATTGTAGCGGCCATCGATCTGAGTAAACCGGAAGGTGAAAGAAACCGGGCCATCCTGGAAACCATGTATAGTTGCGGCCTCCGTGTAACTGAACTTGTCAACTTGCGTTTATCATCACTTTATCCGGATCTTGGATTTATAAAAGTGATTGGTAAGGGAGATAAAGAAAGATTGATACCCATTGGTAATACCGCACTAAAATTTATTGGAATTTACCGAACACATGTACGCGTTCATTCCCGGATAAAAAAAGGGTATGAAGACATCCTGTTCCTTAACCGGCGTGGATCAGGCTTATCACGGCAAATGATTTTTATTTTGCTGAAAGATCTCGTTCGTGAAGCCGGGATAAAGAAAACCGTTTCACCCCATACATTTCGTCATTCATTTGCAACCCATCTGGTGGAAGGCGGTGCCGACCTCAGGGCGGTTCAGGAAATGCTGGGGCATGAAAGTATCACAACTACGGAAATATATACCCATCTGGACCGCGCTTATCTGCGTGAAACGCTGCAAAAATTTCACCCGGCGTTTCAGTCTTAGGTACTGGGGATGCCATCCACTATATGCCATTCTGGCCCGGTTGTTGAAAATATTGGGTAAATTACTGTTGTCTAAAATCATTTTATATGAGCTTACAAAGATTATTTACAGCGACACTTTCCGGGATCGTGATCGGAATATTAATTGCTCCGGCTAAAGGTTCAGATACACGGAGAAGACTGACTGATACGGTCGACAATATAAAGGATAAAATCCGACGCATAAGAGGCACTACGAACGAAGAACTGGAAGAACTTCATCAGGTATTTGAGCATGAAGTGAGTGGCTTACGGGAAGATATACGTGAGAAAGTGCTTCGCCTTATCGAAGTGAGCAAGAAGGGCTATAATCATGTAAAGTCCGAAGCGTTGTCTTGATTGGCAACGGTTCCTTGAATATACTCTCCAGGCATAAAACTCTGGAGAGCCAGGCTCAGCAGGATAACACCCAACGCGCCTATCCCGTTAAGCCAAAGGAAACTTATGTTGATGATGCCCGCCTGGTTAAGGTATGGCGTGCTCAATATAAAGATCTCTACAATTACCGCACTTATAAAAACTGCAGTGGCGCCAATTTTTCTAAAATAAAAAGCCACCAGAAATATTCCAAGAGTAACTCCGTAAAAAAGAGAACCCAGCACATTTACAGCTTCAATCAGGCTGTTCCCGATATTATACAAGAGTTGTGCAATAACTACACAAAAAATCCCCCACAATAACGTATACAACTGTGAGTAGTGAAATTCCATTTCCTGACTCATGGGTTTTTTTATCCATCGTTTGTGCAGGTCATTCATGGTTGCGGAAGAAAGTGAGTTCAGGGAGGCAGCTATAGATCCCCAGGCAGATAAAAATATTACCGCAATCAATAAACCTATTAATCCCTTGGGCAGATTATCAATTACAAATCTTAGGAAGATATAGTTCGTATCATTGGCGTCCCCCTTTACGTCTTTATCGTTTAACCAGCGTTTGATGGTTGTCCTGAGTTCAAATTGTTTTTTCTGTGCATACTGCATGGTAAGCCCCTGGCGCATCCTGTTCTCCACCTGGGTTTCCAGAGTGGGATCCATCTGTGCAACTTTTTGATTTTGCAGGGCATCGTATTCCTTCAATATTATTTGCAGGGAATCTGCATACTTTGTTTTCGCCAGCAAGTCCAATTGGGTCTGGTTAAAAAACAGGGGTTCCCGCGCAAACTGGTAAAAAGAAAAAACCAATACACCCAAAAGAAGTATTCCAAACTGCATCGGGATTTTAACCAGACCGTTGAGTAATAAACTTAATCTGCTTTCCCTGGTCGATTTCGCCGTGAGGTATCGCCCAACCTGACTCTGGTCTGTACCAAAATAAGATAACGCCAAAAAAAACCCTCCTATAATACCGCTCCATATATTATATCTGTCGTTCCATTGAAATCCATTTTCATTCCTCCCTGAAGTGATTACATTCAGTTTCCCGGCTTTACCGCCAATATGAAGTGCATCCGACAAGCCCAAATTACCGGGAAGCAGATGAACTACCATGTATCCAACAGTAAGCATACCGGCAAAAATGATAATGATTTGTATTTGCTGGGTATAGGCAACTGCTTTGGCGCCCCCGGTAAACGTATATATTATCAGTAGGCCGCCCATCAGAACGTTGGTCCAAAGGATATTCCACCCCAGCAGTGAGGAAAGAATAATCGAAGGTGCTGAAATACTTATACCGGTAGAAATGCCACGCTGAAATAAAAACATAAGTGAGGTAAAAGCCCTTGTTTTACCATCAAACCTTTTTTCCAGAAATTCATATGCGGTAAACAGTTTTAATTTGTGAAAAACCGGAACAAAGGTGATACAGAGCACCACCATAGCCAGAGGCAATCCAAAATAATATTGAACGAATCGCATACCGTCAGTGTATGCCTGGCCGGGTGCGGTAAGAAAAGTAACAGCGCTTGCCTGCGTACCAATGATACTGAACAGTATCAGGTACCAGGAAGAACTGCGGTTCAGGAGAAAATAATTTTCCAGATTTTTTTCTGCCTTGCTCTTGTACAATCCATAGAGGATTATACCGACCAGTGTCACTATGAGTACGATCCAGTCGATAGTGCTCATGAAAAATGTTTGGTAAAAAGGAAGAATAAAAAGATCAGCAATATCAGAAATCCTATCACCATTGCGTACCAGGCGGACCAGGACTTAAAAAATGGAGGCTTTTCGTCAGGCAATAAATTCATATCATTTTTTTGAATTTCCACGGCTGGCCATCAGCATGGCGGCGATTATTCCCAGTATTAGGCCGATCAACATCCCAACGGTCACTTTTTTTATTAGCCTGCCGACTACAATTCCGGTCACGATAGCAACGATAAAAGCGATTTCCCTTCGTTTCAGCATATATTAATCCCTGGGTTGATTGAGTGCAATGAGATTGGCGAGTAAGCGGTATGCACCGGGGACACCCGCCGGGAGCTCGCGGAAGAAAACTAGTCCTGTATAGGCAAAAGTTCCATTTCCATAATGCGCTACAATCAGGCTGCCTTCCTGTTCCGGTTCACCAGTATCATTCATGGAAAAAACTTTCTGATACCTCGGATCGATGCGTGTCGCGAAGTAAATGCCCCTTTCCTGAACCCATCCTTCAAAATCCTGTGAACTTATTTTATTTGGAAAACGTAGTACTGAATTTTCCGGCTGGAGAAACCGTACCGGCGCATCTTCTTCCGTAACCCGAATATTGGATATAGCGAAGGGATAAGGCCCAATTCCGGTGGTATCATTACCCCGGTTGCGATTATATTGAACGACCAGGTTCCCTCCGTTTTTTATATAATCCATCAGGACCCCGTATTTACCGGCCAGCCAGTCATGAACATCATAGGCGCGCAAGCCGGTGATTACTGCGTCCAGATTTTTGAGCGTGGCGGCGTTGACTGTATTTTCATTCAAGGGCACGACGGTATAACCCATGGCAGTAAGCGCCTCCGGAACCCGGTCTCCGGCACCTTCTATATAACCTATCTGGTTTCCCAGTTTTGTTAAGTTTACTGACACAACGGTGGATTTGGCATGTCTGAAATAATCAATCCGGGGAATATGTTCATATGAAATCGTCCTGCATTGAAACAGCGTGTCAAATGTGCCGTTTTTAACAACGGTCACCCAGGCTCCTGTATTCTGATCCTTGTCCGTTTCAGATTTAAGCATAAAATCATACGAATTTTCTGAAATGGCAGGGTGGCTGGTTTCAAAACCGGGAATCGAAGTGACAGATATAGGAGACGCGATAACACCTGATTTTTTCTCGATTGAAAGAGATGCCGGATGTATTACCGCGTTGCCTTCCGGATCCGGCTGGCTGACTTTCTCCTGCTTTTTTACCAGCAGTTGCTTTTCCTGACCCTGCCTGAATACCATCAGATCGGGATCACAATAGGCCATATCCGGAGGGACGATAGTAAGAGGCTCAAATATTTCACCCTTAACCGCATCTGTATATTTATAGTATACCCTTTGTTTGATCGTGAAAGTCTGATTTAAAAGAGTGATATTAAAATCAGCCTCCAGCACCGGTGGGTTCTGTGGCCGGCCGATCATCGTCTGATCATATACGTTATAAGATCCGGGCGACATGGGTTGGATCAGCCAGTAGGGTTGGGAAATGGGCAGGTTACGTAAGGAAATCTGGCGGACCAGCGAATAATTTATACTGGTTTGAAGATCCTGACTCCAGGTTGTGTCCTGCTGGTTCAGGCTGACGGAATTCAAATGGATGGAAACCGGCGCACGGTTTACCAGCCTCAGAGTGACCGGGATGGTTTGATTCTGCACAGCATATCCTTTCGGTACTGTCGCCTCGAGCCATAAGCCACTGCAGTCCTGGATCAGGCTGATTGTTTCTTTCAGCTTTTCCTCACGCCAGTAACCTGGTGGCAGGGCGTATATATTTTGATAAATTTTTGTAAGGTCCTGCAGCGACTTGTAAGGAGCCGCCGGATTATACCGGTTAATCATTTTATCAATCAGTTTCCCGATGGATTTTCCTCCGGGAATTCTGGTCCATCCACAGTTGATATTTTGCATAAGGGAAGAATCCGCCTTCTCTCCTTCAGTCAATAAAAAATATTCCAGAAAATTTCCTCTCGTATGGGCAACGCCAAAACCCTGGGACCGGTGCTGGCTGCGGCTGTCGGCGGCAATTTCGCCATAACTTTTTCCGGTAAGCGGATTGTAACCACCAACATCCACCTTCATCTGGTCCTCACTGGTGGTATTAACAGATCCGAATCTAAATGTATTCAGGAACAGTCGACGTGCCTGCCAGGGCTGAACCCCATAAATGAATTGCTCCGGAAATTTCCCTGGATCAGCAGCAGCACTATATGCAAGCCGGGCAAGTACAGCAGAAGCAGAATGTTGTCCGTGACCTGCCCTTTTATCTTCCGGAAATCGTGTGATAATGATATCGGGTTGAAATTTCCGGATGATCCAGACCACATCACTTAATATTTTTTGTTCGTTCCAGATCTTAAGTGCTTCCTCTGTAGTTTTGGAAAATCCAAAATCATAAGCCCTGGAAAAAAACTGGTCAGCGCCATCTACGCGGCGGGCCGCCAGCAATTCCTGGGTTCGGATCAGTCCCAACTCAATGCCCTGTTCATCGCCAATCAGATTTTGGCCCCCGTCTCCCCGGGTCAATGAAAGATATCCGGTCCGGTATAATTTATCTTTTGAAAGCCAGGCCAGTAACCTTGTATTTTCATCATCAGGATGGGCAGCGATATATAATACGGATCCCAGCACATTTAATTTTTTCATGCTGAGCAGAATATCTGAGGCATTGGAAGTTTCAGGAGTTTGCGCGGCAGAATATTCGGTAAATATAAAAAGAGCAAACAGGCAGGAAAGGAATAATTTCATCCGGAATATTCATTTTTAGTAATGGCCAAATTAATGAATCCCGGATAAACACCGTGTGTTATTATATTGACGGCAATACAAATGGATGTCTTCGTTAATTTTACTCAAATTCATTGCATGCAATTTCCCCCAGGCCGGCGGGCCCTTTCAATATCCCTTTTTATTTATTGTGTTATTTTTTCTATGTCCTGTTACGCCCAGCCGGGTAATAAATACCGGGTTGCAAAACGGGTCGTATGCCGGAATGGGGCAGTCGTATCTGCCAATTCCCTTGCCAGCCAGGCAGGCCTTCAAATGCTGTTAGCGGGTGGAAATGCTATTGACGCAGCTATCGCAACACAACTGGCTCTGGCTGTAGTATATCCCGGAGCCGGGAATCTCGGTGGCGGCGGATTTATGGTTGCCCATCTCTCAAATCAAAAAAACCTGGCCATTGATTTTCGCGAAAAAGCACCCGCCTCCGCGGGCAGGAATATGTATCTCGACAGCTTTGAAAATGTTATCCCGGGCATAAGTGAGAATGGACATTTATCGGCCGGTGTGCCGGGAACTGTCTCCGGCATATTCACCTATTATAAATATGCGAAACTGCCTTTTAACAAATTAATACAACCAGCTATTGACCTGGCGGAAAAAGGATTCGCCATTACAGATGCCGAAGCATCCGATCTGAATGATAATCGGGAAGATTTTAAAAGATTCAACTCTATCCTGCCCGTATTTGTAAAAGCTGTTCCGTGGAAAGGGGGAGACATACTCATTCAAAAAGATCTTGCGAAAACGCTCCGGCGCATCCGGGATCATGGTACCAAGGGATTTTATGAAGGAGAAACAGCCAGGCTTATCGTAGAGGAGATGAAACGCGGAAAGGGACTTATCAGCTACGAAGACCTGAAAAATTATTCTGCCCAGGAAAGAGTGCCGGTAATTTTTTCTTATAAAAAAAACTACACGCTGATCACGATGCCCCTTCCAAGTGCCGGTGGCATCCTGCTTCCACAGATGATGGGCATGGTTGAAAGCAAAAAGCTGAACGAATTAGGTTTCGAATCCGTTCAGTCAGTACACCTCATGGCTGAGGCAGAAAGACGGGCATATGCAGACCGTGCCAAATATCTCGGAGATCCTGACTTTATTAAAGTTCCTGTAAAAACCCTGACCAGTGAATCCTACCTCCGGGAAAGGATGAAAAATTTCAACCCGGATTCATCAGGAAACAGCGAAATCATTCAGGCGGGCTTGATCCCTGAAAGCTCCGAGACCACTCATTTTGATACTTATGACAAATCGGGTAACTGCGTTTCGATCACCACCACCCTTAATGGCGGTTATGGAAGCCGTACAGTGGTAGCTGGTGCCGGATTTTTATTGAACGATGAAATGGATGATTTCGGTATCAAACCGGGCGTACCGAATATGTATGGGGCTGTAGGCGGGGAAGCCAATGCAATAGTTCCCGGAAAAAGAATGCTGAGTTCAATGACTCCAACGATTGTTTTATTCATGGGTAAACCTTTCCTGATATTGGGAACACCGGGCGGAACGACAATAACAACTTCAGTTTTTCAAACCCTGGTCGATATCATTGAATTTGAAATGTCTGTTTCCGATGCCGTGAATAAACCTAAATTCCATCACCAGTGGTTTCCTGACACACTCTATGTCGAAAAAGGATTTCCCACCGCTGTCTCGGTTCAGTTGGAACAGATGGGATACAAAATAAAGCTAAGAGAAGCCATCGGCCGAACAGAAGTGATCCGAATTTCCCAGTCGGGAGAAATAGAAGCCGTGGCAGACGGGCGGGGAGATGACAGCGCATCGGGTTATTAAAAGCATGCATAAAAATGTAGAAGATGTAAAAAATATTAAAGTCAATATTGAGAATATATCGAATTGACAATAATTTCAACGAAATGCGCAATTATAGTAAGAATGCCTGATAATTGGCCATAAAAAATTCCAATAACCGGCTTATTTCCTGCATCCCCGCATTGCATGTATTCTACACATTTAAGTCCTAAAAGGCCTTCCGGGGCTTGAATATGCAGCATGCTTTTTGTACTTTTAGCCGATCTAATATACCCATCTGAAAAAAGCCGGTAAAATAGTTCGCAGGACGCTGCTCACCCTACTCCTTCTCCTCGTTTTTCTGTGGGCAATTATCCATACCCATCCTGTCCAGAATTGGCTTCTGACAAGGGTTACAACCACGCTATCCAAAAATTTACACGCGGAAATATCCATCCGGGATATCGACTTTTCCTTTTTCAATAAAATGAAATTGAACAGTGTGCTGGTCAGGGATCAGAAGGGAGACACCATTTTATATTCGGGACAGGTGCGGGTGAACATCACCGACTGGTTCTTTTTGAAGGATAAAATTGAGTTAAAGTACATTGGACTAACTGATACATACCTGCATCTTCACCGTCGTGATTCAGTGTGGAATTACCAGTTTTTGGCAGACTATTTCGCATCTTCAGACACAACGTCCAAAAAGGCCATTCAACTGCAATTGCGGGATTTGGAAATTTCCCGGCTGCATCTGTTGAAACAGGACGGCTGGAGGGGAGAAGATATGGAACTTAATTTGGGTGGTCTAAGCCTGGATGCCGAACAGCTGGATGTAAGCCGCAAGATTGCCGTAATCCATTTATTGCGGATTACAAAACCCGACTTCGCAATCCGGAGTTATGCGGGCAACCGTCCGGAACCTGCTCCAGACAGCAGCGTAGTGGTAAATGATCCCCTTCATCTTCGATGGAATCCCGCAAACTGGAACATCCTGATAAGACATGCGTTAATTCAAAGCGGTTCTTTTCGTGACGATAAAATGCAGGATACAACGATTTCTACCGTATTCGACAGCTACCATATGCATTTTTCGGATATACAGGCAGACTTTAAGGATTTTACTTTGGTGAAAGACAGCTTACAGGGTAAAATGCATCTCTCTACAAAGGAGAAATCCGGTTTATCGGTCCGGGAACTGAATGCCAACATCAAATTTTATCCGGAAGGCATGGAATTTCACAATTTCGAATTGATGACTGGAAAAAGTCATATCCGAAATTTCTTTGCAATGCGATTTAAAAGCTTTGATGACCTTTCTGATTTTAACAGCAAGGTGAAAATGGAAGCTGACTTCTCTAACGCTACGGTCGACAGTGATGATATCGCTTTTTTCGCATCGGATCTGAAATCCTGGAAGAAGAATATACTCATCAACGGTAAAATAAAAGGATCTCTATCCGACCTGGCGGGTAAAAATATAAAAATAAATGCCGGCCTGCATACCGAATTGAAAGGAGATATCCATTTAATAGGTCTACCAGACATAAACAGGACTTTTATCGATTTCCGGTCGAATGATTTCCGAACCACTTACCAGGATATTATCACTTTCTTGCCTTCGCTCAAACTAATAAAGAACCCGAGGATAGACCGGGTGGAAAAACTTCGTTTCATAGGGAATTTTCAGGGAACTGTTCAAAATTTTGTCACTTCCGGCACCATTGAGACCAACCTGGGCACTCTTGTTACTAATGTGAGCATGCAGATTCCTTCCGACCGACCAGCCACTTATTCCGGAAATATATTGACAAATGATTTTCAGTTGGGCCGTT
>Ga0163162_10000740_pt1 | contig 30360 bp, 30 predicted proteins | sample S55metaG_FD_115310 | JGI IMG/M metagenome (GOLD analysis project Ga0163162, IMG submission 115310) | Switchgrass rhizosphere microbial communities from Kellogg Biological Station, Michigan, USA - S5-5 metaG | ecosystem: Host-associated > Plants > Roots > Rhizosphere > Soil | place: USA... | reverse complement strand
CGATTGCTACTTGCCGCGGCGAATCTCTGGAGCGTGCCGGTCGCCGAACTGAGTGCGAAAGACAGCATCATCACGCACGCCAGGAGCGGCCGCACCACGACGTATGGGAAGATCGCCGAGCGCGCCGCGCAGACGCCGCATCCGAATCCGGAAAGAATCACCATCAAGTCTCCGGACCAGTGGACGCTGATGGGAACCGAGCGGAAGAATCTCGACGTGCCGGACAAGGTCGCCGGCAGGATCGTTTATGGAATCGACGTTCGCCTGCCCGGTATGAAATGGGCCGCCGTGAAGGCTTGTCCCGTTTACGGAGGCAACGTCAGGAGCTACAACTTCGACGCGATTCGGCAAATGCCGGGCGTCCGTTCCGCCGTGCAGTTTCCGATTCCGGATCCGGCGTTGACCCGCGGCCGGATCTTCAGCGGCGGGGTCGCTGTTGTTGCCGATCACTGGTATCAGGCGCGGTCGGCGCTGGATCGCATGCCGATCGAGTGGGAAATCCCTCCGAAGAATGCGGCATTCAACACGGCCAACATGCGCGACGCGCTGCTTGCCTCGCTGGATCAGCCCGGCAAAGTACGTGTCAACGAGGGCAACGTGGATGATGCTTTCGCTCGCGGCGCGAAGATCGTCGAAGCGAGCTACACGACGCCCTATTTGCCTCGCGCGCGAATGGAACCGGGCAACGCCACCGTGCTCGTCACCGACAATCGCGTCGACGTCTGGATGGGCGATCAGAGCCCGCAGGAAGTTCGATTCAGCGCATCAAAGATCACGGGGATCTCCGAGGAAAACGTTTACGTGAATCTTTGCCATCTTGGAGGAGGTTTTGGCCGCAACGGCAACGGACCTCAGGCGGAGCAGGCCATCATGATCGCGAATGCGCACCGCGGTACGCCGATCCATCTGCTCTGGACGCGCGAAGAGGATTTCATTGGAACCACGTATCGCGCGATGGGGATGGCACGACTCAAAGCCGCTCTCGATACTGACGGCTGGCCGATCGCGCTCGAAGTGCGCACGGCCATGCAGGAAGACGGCTTCGGCCCCGAGTCTTCGTTCGACGTTGCTTCCCGGTATCACGCGCCGAATTATCGCTTCTCCAATCACACGACGAAGTTTCACGTCCCCGTCGGTACGCGCCGCGGCATCGGACAAGCCGCACACGAGTTCTATCGCGAAAGTTTCATCAACGAACTCGCTCATGCGGCAGGCAAGGATCCCTATCGCTATCGGCGCGAGCTTATCGCCCGTACCAATTTGCCCTATAAGGAAGACATGATCAAAGCGCTCGACATTGCCGCGGAGATGTCGGGCTGGGGAAAGCCCCTGCCGAAGGGAACAGCGCAATGCATCGCTCTCGAGGAGAGGGGAGCCGAAACAAATCGCATGGCAACCATCAGCGCCATGGTGCACACGGTTTCGGTCAGCCGCGAGGGTAAGGTAAAGCTGGAGCGCGTCGATATCGCACTGGAAACGGGTTTCAGCCTGGTCAATCCCCTATCGGTGAAGAAGCAGCTCGAAGGTCAGATCGTCTGGTTCTATAACGATGCGATGCACCAGGCGAACACGATCAAAGACGGCCACATCGTCGAGAATAATTTCAACGCGTTTAAACTTTCGCGCATCGACGAAGAGCCGCCCGAAATCAATATTCGTTTCTTCAAGACCGAACACTGGCTGCTCGGCATGGGCCACGATCGCGCCACTTCCATACAATCCGCGATCGCTGACGCGATTTTCCAGATCACCGGCAGGCGATTCCGGGATCTGCCCCTGGGTGGAAACGACTTGAGCTGGGCGTAGTGACGTTGTCATGAAGTAACACTGGTGCACTTGAGCCAGTTCAATTGCTCGTGTCGCGGGTCTAAGCGGTTTCATTACGCGAGATGTCCTATATGCAGTCGCCCATTCAGACAGGCGTTGCGCGTTAGCTCCATGCCTGCCTAACTGGATTTCTTTCGAGCGACCTTCTTTCCAGAAGATACGGACTTTTTCGCGACGACCTTCTTTGCAGGCTTCGATTGCATGGTTGATTTCGCGCGACTCGCGGTCTTTTTTACCGATCGTTGCGAGCGAGTCTTCGGCGCGGCTGGGGCAGCACTGCGATGGGTGGCGGCGCTAAGCACCGACGCGACCCTGCCCGCTGCTTTTCCAATCGTCTTCGCGGCTGCAACCAATGCGTTTTCGCCTTGTGAGGGCGTTATGTGTTTTCCGGTCATGGGAAGAATGATCTCCTTTCAAGGGCGATCTCGCCATTCGAGGTTGTCGCCGGAATAATCCAGAGCAGGTTCGGGGCCATGTTCCGACAAAGTGCGGAATCAATTGGAAATAATTCGGATTTGGGGAGTCGTGCTCGAGGTCATTGCGAGGGAAGGGCATCGTCCAGTTTCTGAGCCAGCTCGTCGATACGCGTTTCTTTCAGAAGCTCCTCGAGTTCGCTCCGAGTCGCGCCATCGATCTTCAGCTGTCCCGATATTTCCTTCAGCATCCGCAGGATCATTGTTGTCTCACGTTCCGCCAGAATGTTTATTTCAAGGTCGAGTCGCGCTCTTCGATCCGCTTCCAGGGACATTCGATTCTGACTGACAAGTACAAACAGAGTGAGGAAGATGGCCTCGAGCGAGACAATCATGGTGAGAAAACTGAAGGGAAAGGGGTCCAAGGCAGCGATACCCGGTATGGCATGAACGTTGATCAAAATCCAGAGAACGAACCATATCGCGTGAATCAGAATGGCGGAGGCACTGCCTGCGAAATTTGTAACTGCTGCGGCGAACAGGTCCAGGCGCGAACGTGCTTCACGATTCCGTTTTTCCACTTCCACGATTTCCCGAATTCCACGAATCGTCGTTAACGGCTCGCGCAGATCGGGCTGGCCGTTTTGATTTTGCCCTTTCCTGTTGTCTTCCATTAATCGTTCCCTGATCGCTCGGGCAGAAGGCGAGCATGGACAATAAACCGCTCTGGAGCTGAACCCAGGAAAGAAAATGGATAGCAGGTAATCAGCGTCAACTCCGAGTGGCCGCTGGATTCAAGAACGCGGGTTTCGGAAGGGTGAACGATCTCGCTATTGGAAACGACGTATTCAAACGTGCCGGCCGTGGTGGAAAATTGAATCCTGTCGCCAACGGCAATGTTGCGGAGTTCTCGGAAGAACGTGTCCCGGTGAGCGGCAATGACGACGTTTCCGTTGGAGCCGGGAAGAGCGGTTCCCGGTACATGCCCGGCGGCAATATCCAACGCGTCGTCTTCAATTCCTTCCAGCACAACCACGGAAATCTTTCGTGTGGCGATATCCAGTCTCCCCACGATGTCGCCCTTTCGAAGGGAAGACCACGCTGGTGAAGTCGAGTCTGGAATGCTGTTCGCGAGTGCCGGCTGCGCTTTCAGTTTCGACATCAAATAAAGCTGATACGTTTTCGCGTATCCCAGCTGGCCGGCCACCCATAGTAGCGCCATGATGCCCGCGGCAAAAAGGGCTCGATAGATCATTCGGATCAGGATCAAACGCCGGTTCACGTCGAATTCCTTCAGTTTTCGGGAAGGACATATCCTTCCCGAGTCGTGACGTTCAAAGGCTTCCCGCCGTTGCGGGTTGCGACAATTTTCACACTTCGAAAGGAGCCGCTCCCGATGTTGCTTTTCCTTGGAACATATCCAATCGTATATTGGCTCCGAATCTCGCCCGCGATATCCCGCCAGACCTCATCCAGATGCGAGAGACTCCGCGGAAAATAGGCGCGGCCGCCACTGGAATCGGCGATCTTGCGGAGAACCCGGGGATTTCGATCCGGATCGCTATCATCGTAAATGCCAATTGTATAAACCGTTGCCGAAGAGCGGCGCGAGATTTCCAGAAGATCATCGAGTTTTCTGTGGCTGGCGTTGTCGCCGCCATCGCTCAAAATTACCAATGCCTTCCGATCGCGAGTGCCGGTCTGGACATGATCCAGCGCGACCGCCGTTGCGTCGTAGAGGGCGGTTAGTCCGGCCGGCGTCATTTGCAACAGCGCGAATTGGAACTGGCCGAGATCACTGGTAAATCGCAGTTCTTCGGGAAGTCCCATATGAACTTTTTCGTTGAAAGTCACGATAAACAACTCATCGGCCGGATTGCTGGCCGCCACAAAAGCGAGCGCCGCCCGTTGAACATCGTTGCGCTTGGTTCGCATGCTCCCGCTGTTGTCCATCACCAGTCCAATGGTCGCTGGCACATCTTCGGCGCTGAACAGTTGGATGTCCTGCGCCTGTCCATTTTCAAGAACACGAAAGTCGGAAACCTTCAGTCCGCTGACATGCCGACCCTTACTGTCGGTAACAGACACGTTGAACAACGCGACACCCACGTTGACGGATATTGAAAAATCGCCACCGTTCCGGTCCTGTCGGACCGGAACGGGTGTCCCAAGAGCGGTAACCATCATGGAAAGAATAATCAGCGTTCGCACAGTCGTTTGATGGAAATCCCCGCTGCGAGCAATAGACAGCCGATGAGCCCAATCCACGGAAGGTTGCTTGCGGTCCGTGGCAGATTGCTGGCGGTCTGAACAGGTTCCTGCGTCTGCGGGCGCGCGTCTACGGGAGCCGGTGCAGCCGGTGCAACGGCCTGCGCCTGCTGCGTGTATGGGGTACTCTGGCCCGTCGGCGAAACGGTCATGATTGGAGAGCTGGGCGGCTCCGTCGCGGGTCGCGCCGTCGCAGTTGAAACTGGAGCGCTGGTAACGGCGCTTTCACTGTACGGAACCGCCGAATTTGAAGACTTCGCCAGCTGCGTTGCTCGTTCCTTCGAATACACAAATTCCTGTCCCGATTTCTCGTGGGGATAGAACCATGCTCTTAATGCCTGCGGTTCGCCAGCGGGCCGCTCCTCGAAGGTCATGACTGTTTTATCGGTCTCGACGTCGCGATGCGTTGGAACCGCAAGAATCGTGGTAAAGACCCGTGTCTCGTCCTTATTGGAAACCTGAACAATGTTGCGATTCACTTTGGAATCGACAACCTTGAACGTATAGCTGCCCGCAGGCAAGACCTGGGGGTCCGAGCCGGGGACTTCGACGGGAGCGCTGAATGTGACGACTGTCTTATGCTCGGTATCCAGCTGGGCCCATGCCGGATGCCACGTCATTATGGACAGGACAGCGGTACCCAGTACCAGAGCCGAGCGTCGAATCCACGATCGCCATAAATTTCGATCGTACATAACGACCTCCTGAATTCGAAAAATTTAAAATCGATGCGGTGAGTTAATTTGTTGTCATACCGCTCGACGTCCGCTGACCAGCTGTATCGCAATGGATATCACAGCAAGCAGCAGCAGAATGTGAATAAACCCGCCGATGGTATACGCAGACACCATTCCCACGGCCCACAGCAGCATCAAAAGGACGGCAATGGTCCACAACATGTCACTCCTCCTTTACAAGAACACAAACGATTCAAGAACACATTTTCTCGGCCACAACGGCCCGAGAAGTTTCGGAACTTCGATCCATCTGGAAAGGAGCACGTCTGGTGCCGCGGAGGCAGCAGACCCGAAAAAGAAACTGGAAATATTTCGAAAAGAGCGTGGCTGATTATTCATTTCTCTGTGAAAAGTCGATTCAGGACAGTAATCGCGATGCGGTGATGGAGAGTTCCAGGAAGAATAAAGTCGGCGTGTGGTTTCAAAGTTCTCTTTTGTGGCAGTGAGAATCATCTGTCTTTCAGCGGAGCACTGGAATATTCGTTATCGGGGAAGTGAGCACGGGAGCCTATTCGTTTTCCGAAAGGGCTGATTGCTTGCTCCGATGTGGTCATGGTTTCGACAAATGCAGAGGTGACAAGTCCAATCGCGTCCGCAGAAATTGCCGGCCTGAATTACGTTTCCGACCAGCATCCTGGGATTCAGCGGATGGGGAACAGCCCGGATAATTTTAGATACAGAATGGCAGGGCATGTCGTTCGCGAGCCCGAGGTCCTCAAGCGGATCCACAGCCTGGCAATTCCTCCAGCCTGGTCGCAAGTCTGGATTTCCGCGGACCCCAATGGTCACATCCAGGCGGTGGGCCGCGACGCGCGAGGCCGCAAACAATATCGCTATCATCCTCGTTGGAGAGAAACGCGAGACAGCACGAAATACCATCGCCTGATTTCGTTCGGTGAAGCCCTTCCAAAAATTCGAGCACGTGTCGCGCGGGATTTGGCCAGCGATCAACTCCATCGCAATAAGGTGTTGGCAACGATTGTCCGACTGCTGGAGGAAACGTCGATCCGTGTTGGAAATGAAGAATATTCCCGCCACAACAATTCATTCGGACTGACCACACTCCGAAACCGGCATGTCCGTATCAATGGCTCGAAAATCCAGTTTCTGTTTCGAGGGAAGCGCGGAATCCATCACGAAATTTCCCTGCAGGATCCGCGAATGGCGAAAATTGTGCGAAGACTGCGAGATCTTCCCGGTTACGAACTATTTCAGTACGTGGAGAACGGGGAAACGCACTCCATCGGTTCGGTGGATGTCAATGCGTATATACGCGAAATCAGCGGTCACGATTTCACAGCGAAAGACTTCCGTACATGGAATGGGACCGTTCTTGCGGTGGATGCTCTTTGTAAAATGCAACCATGCTCTTCGATCAGCCAACGCAGGAAGAACATCGTCAGAGCAGTGGAAACGGTAGCCGGCCACCTTGGAAACACCGTCGCTGTCTGCCGAAAGTGTTACATTCATCCGGCCGTGCTGGATGCCTACGTGGCGGCTACGCTGGATCGCAGCTTGAAACGCGGCAGCCGGACAACTGGACTGTCTCAGCATGAGTCGGCAGTTTTACGCTTTCTTCGCAACACATTGAAGCAGCCATCCAGTCTGTCCGAGAACCTGAAAAAATCGCTGCTGAAACAACGCGCTCGAAGAGGAGTGCGCCATAAGGGGTGAAAACAGGAACCATCCGGACACACCCTCAGTATCTCCTAAGAATATCGCCTTCATATAGCGACAGTTAGGTTGCGGCATGTGATTTTGGTTTCTGAATTGCTTCCTCCACTTCAGGAGCAAATATGAAAATACGACTATTCACTTTCGCGATTTTGGCTATGGTCGCCGCCGCTGGAGTGGTGAACGGACAGGTCATACAGCGCAGGGCAACCGTTACCGGAAACGGCAGTGTGGATCACGGACAGTGCAGGGTCGAGGTGTTAGTGGATGGCGCCGCTGAAGTGGAAATTCGCGGAATGAATGCAACGCTGCGGAACCTTTCCGGTCAGCCGCCCCAATGGCGTCGATTCGACTGTAACGGTACGTTGCCTTCAAACCCGCCGAACCTTCGTTATATCGGAGTGGACGGCCGCGGCCGTCAGGAATTGGTTCGCACCCCGCAATATGGAGGAGCCACAGTGGTGCGAATTCAGGATCCAGCCGGCAGTTCCGATGTCTACGCGTTTGAACTGATCTGGGGCGGGCATGACGGCGCGTACGGTCCTGGAGCCGGCGTACCTCCGCCTCAACAAAGTCGCGGCTCCGCCTCGCGCTATACGACGCAACAAGCCATTGAGATCTGTCAGGATGCTGTGAAGCAGCAAGCTCATGATCGTTTCCGAACCTGGAACATTGCATTTCGACGGACCAGTCTGGACAACACTCCCGGACGCCAGGATTGGATCACTGGTCTTTTCGATATCCGGCGCAACTACGATCGCGACGAAACGTATAACTTTTCGTGCTCTGTAAATTTCGACACGGGGCAGGTGAGATCGGCCCAAATCGATCCCATTGAACGTGACAGGTACATGCCGGGATATGGGGATGCGCGAAACGCCCCTGCCAGACATGCAATGGACTCCTGTCAACGCGCGGTGGAAGACAATATCCATCAGCAAGGCTACCAGCACCTCGACTTTCTATCGATTAACGTCGATGACGCCCCCGGTAGAAATGACTGGATTGTGGGAAACGCGCGGGCGGATGTGCGAAATCGATCCGAATCCTTCAGCTTTTCCTGCAATGTCGATTTGCAGGATGGCGATGTGCGATCTGTCGAGGTGCGTCGGCGGTAGCCAGGGAAATGAGGGGACAGTCCCCTCGTTCCCTAATTTTCTAAACAAGACGGTAAATGAGGGAACGAGGGGACTGTCCCCTCATTGAAACGCTATCCCCCAGCTCCAACCATTGAATTCCGAGCAGGCCCGGCTCTCTGGCCCGGAGAGTGGACCCCAAACCTCTCGTACCACTTTGTGTGCCGGCGTTGGCATGTCGCTTTAGAAAATCCTCTGGTCGTTTTCATGTTCTCTCTTCTTTTGATTTGTTTCCGTGCCTTCTCAACGGATTGAGACCTGCAGAAGTTGGAGGGCGCCCGGATTACCGCAGCGTCAGCCTTGGCTCCAAACATGCTCTCTACTGTATTGAGTTCTAAATCGCATATCTGGAGGGATTGAAAATGAAAAGCGATCGATGGTCTATGGCAGTTCTGTTTGTTGCGTTAGGGAGTTCGGCCCTTCTATATGGACAGACTCCGGGCTCGCAAACGACGGCACCGGACAATACCAAAACCAATAAGACAGATACGGCAAAGCCTACTGCGGATGACCAAAAGCAGAATAAGTCGGATCTGCAGATCACGCAGCAAATTCGCAAGCTCGTCACGGATGACAAGAGTCTTTCGACCTATGCCAAGAACGTAAAGATCATTACGCAAAATGGCAGCGTGACATTGAGCGGACCTGTGCGATCCGAAGATGAGAAGAAATCGATCGAGGCCAAGGCAGCCCAGGTCGTGGGTGGCACAACGCACGTGAAGAGTGAAATTCAGATCGCCGCCGAAAAACCGAAGAAGTAACCCAAATTCAACAATAGAAACAAAACATTAATCGAAGAAAAGGAGTACCTCACATGGCAGGAAAAAATACGGCAGCATTTGGCATCTACTCAAACCGAATCGGCGTGGAGAACGCTGTGGACCGTCTGAAAATGGAAGGATATCGCAATACGGATATTTCCGTACTGTTCCCGGAGAACGTGGGCACGAAGGATTTCGCCCATGAGAAAAACACCAAAGCGCCGGAAGGTGCAACGGCCGGAGCCGGCACTGGCGCAGTGGTCGGAGGCGCATTGGGCTGGCTCGTTGGAATAGGATCACTCGCGATTCCCGGACTCGGACCTTTCATCGCGGCTGGCCCCATTATGGCAGCACTCGCCGGTGCAGGCGTCGGTGGAACTGTCGGCGGAGTTGTCGGTGCCCTGGTGGGAATGGGTATACCGGAATACGAGGCCAAGCGTTACGAAGGCCGAGTGAAATCCGGCGGAATCCTGCTTTCGGTTCATTGCGATGATTCCGAGTGGACCAAGAAAGCGAAGGAGATTCTGGAGGCCACCGGCGCTGAAGACGTGTCTTCTACTGGAGAAGCGGGCGCCGATTTCTCGAAGTCGGATCGGCCGATGCCGCGAACCGCTCAACGTTAATTAGGGTAATGGTTGTGGGGACAGGGTCATACGATGCCGGGTATCTGAAAATTCGAATGGTATCCGGCAAATGTATGGCCCGTCCCGATAGCCGTCTTATTGAAACGTGTTGCAACCGGAGATCATTCCGCTATCGAAGCCCCTTTTGAACCAGCGCATTCGCTGCTCTGCGGTGCCGTGAGTGAAACTCTCAGGAACGACGTATCCCTGTGCCTGCATTTGCAATTTGTCATCGCCGATCATGCTGGCTGCACGCAAGGCCTCTTCGATATCTCCGCTTTCGAGGAAGCCATGCCCCTGGGATTGTTCTCTTTTCTGGGTATTGCTCGCCCACACTCCGGCGAAGCAATCGGCCTGCAATTCCAGTCCGACGGAGGCCTGGTTGGCTTGCGTTTTACTGGAGCGGTCCTGGATGGCTTCCACCTGATCTGAAATCTGGAGCAGCTTCTGGACGTGATGCCCGATTTCATGGCTGATAACATACGCCTGAGCAAAGTCGCCGGGGGCGTGAAAACGGTTTTGAAGCTCCTGGAAAAATGAAGTATCGAGATAAACACTCCGATCTCGCGGACAATAGAAAGGTCCCATCGCCGCTTGACCGAAACCGCATGCCGAATCGACAGCTCGTGTAAACAAAATCAATTTCGGTGGTTGATACTGACGCCCTTCGCGGCGAAAGATTTCTGTCCACGTATCTTCGGTATAACCCACCACCGTCTCAATGAACTGCTTCGTACTGTCATTCGAGGCCGGACTTGTGACGGCAGATTCATCCGGGCCGTTGTCGAGAATCGTCCGTGGATCGATTCCGAAAAACAGGCCAATTAAAACCAGGACGATTGAACCCAATCCGCCGCCGACGAGTGATGGTCCAAACCTCATTCCCCTTCGGTCTTCAACATTCGTGCTGCGTCGGCCACTATTCCAAAGCATCGCTACCTCCATTCCATGAACCGCTATCTTCACCGTTTGGATAGCAACTCGAGTACCCGAGAAGACGATGCCGAAAGATTCCCCTGGTGGATTATGCGATTATCGGTCGAATTATTCGTCGCGCTGATGCTGCCCTTCGGTGCGGAGAGCGGTCTAACCTCGAACGGTATTAAAGACACCAGAAAGCAGGAGAAACGTGCATGAACGATGATTCAGGGCGACGTATCCGGATTCCCGCAATCTTCTTGATTCTTTCCTGGGTGGCGATTCCTTCCTATGCAGCCGGAGTCCGGCTGGAAACTTCCAAGCCGGCAGTTTTGCTGGCGAATCGTGTCAGTAGCATGCAGCCGATTTCCCTCCGGAACATATCCATCCGCAACTTTGGGGTTGTAGACGGGCGCATCTACCGGGGAGAACAGCCCGGCAAGAAGGACTATCCGGCGCTCGCATCGATTGGAGTCAAGACCATCATTGACTTGCGCGATGATGCATCTCCCAGTTCGGCAAAATATGCGCAGAACGCCGGACTGAACTACATCAACATTCCGATTGACGGTCATGGCATACCGACGGATGCCGAGGCCGCTGAATTTCTCAAGGTCGTCAACGATCCTGCCAGCGGCGTGGTCTATGTTCATTGCGCCGGGGGCCGACACCGGACGGGATCCATGATTGCCGTTTACCGGATGACGCAAGACGGCTGGACGATCGATCAGGCCTACAAGGAAATGCTCGCATACGATTTCTACACCGGTGGTGGTCATGAAGGCTTCAAAACTTATGTGTTTGACTATTTCAAACGCATGAACTCCGCTCCCGCTACGGTTCCGGCTGTTTATCAGGCTGCGGGGAAACAGACAACGTCTACTGTCAGCCTTCTCGCAACGGAGAAGTAAGACTTCAGTCAGGAGAACCGCCGCGGTCTCCGACTTCCGCATCCGTTTCTGCCGTTGAAATAGAAAGTAACCGATTGCCCGTTAGTGGCAGCCACATGCCACGTTATGTAGGGATGGCAGCGACCTTGTTTTTTCTGACGCATGATTTGCCCACATCTTGGCCCGTCGAAGATGGCACAGCGATTGCTCCTATGGGGTTTGTTCCTGCGACGACTTCGAAAATTTCTTAAGGAGATATGGCCAATGGAAAGCCTGAATGATCGGTTGGTAGCAGAGCGTGAAGCACACAGCTTTGCCACACGGCTTGGAATGGCTCAACGTAAGCTCGCCCTCAAATTACGCCAGGCAGCCGCGCGAATTTACGAACCGGAAATAAACCACGAGTCTTCTGACGAGATATCGGCGGTGAGTGCGCTTGGAGCCCAGGCGAATGTCCTGCTCAATAGAACGGCGGACTATATTGAACGCGTCGATGCGAAATCCATAAAGTCGGACCTCACTAAACAGGTGCAACATAATCCAGGAGCGAGTCTTCTGATCGCAGGCACGGCGGGCTTCCTCCTGAGCTCGATGTTCCGGCGAAGATAAGAGGCAAGAGATGCAGACCGAAACCAAACCGTTCGGGTCCCTGGATCCACAGGAATCGCTGGGAAGCCTGTTGAGCGATTTGATGAAGCATTCGACCGCCTTGATCAAAGGGGAGATTGCGCTGATCCGATCGGAGCTGCGTAGCAAAATCGATATATTGCGGACGGCTGCGGTTATCACGGCAATCGGATTTGTCTTGATCCTGCTGGCCGGCATGGCGTTGCTGTTCGCGGGCATTATCGCGCTCGGCGCGTATATCGGGCTTGCGACATCCGCCTTGATCTGCGGTGGAATCGTTGGAATTGCGGCAGCTGTTCTGTTGTTGAAGGGGATGGGCCATTTCAAACGGCTCGGAGATTAATTTCGATTTTGTCGCTGGGATTGGCGACACCGGAGATTCTATGAGTGCAAAAGCAACGACTCCCGGTTCGAACATGGCGTCTGAATCCGCCAGTCGCGACCCGGCGCAGTTGCGCAATGACATCGAAGCCAGCAGGGAGGCGATTACGGACACGATCAAGCGACTGGACGAGCATGTGCATCGGGCCGTCGATTGGCGTGCGCAGGTTCGCGATCATCCATTTGTTGCGCTCGGCACCGCCGCCGTTGGTGGGATGATTCTTGCGGGCATGTTCAAACGCAAGCCGAGCCCACGCGACCGCATTGTCGATGCCATCGCGGACAGCGTGGAAGATATAACCGATCAGGTTAGGCATCGCGTCGGTAGTCAGCTGACCCGGACCGTTACGGGTAGTCTGCTGAAGGCCGTCGTAACGACGGTAGTCGCAAAGAAAGCTACCGAATATGTACTTCACATGACAACAAACGCGTTCAATTCGAACAACAGTGAAACTTAAAGGAGAATCCAATGGAATCCAATACACAATCAACGCAGCCTCCCTTCAATCCTGGTGGCTCATCTCATTCAACCACGCGTGACATGTCGAGCACGGCCGACACGGTGGGCGCAAAAGTAAGCAGCGCTGCGCAGGCCGTCAAGGATCAGGTTGGGGAGCGCGCGGCAGAGACGATGGATCAGGCGAAACGAAAAGTCGGGGAGTTCTACGACTCGGCAAATCGGAGCCTGAACCAGCAATACGACCGAGCCATGACGTATACGCGGGAGAATCCGGGTACGACCACGCTGATCGCCTTCGGGGCCGGCGTGGGGGTGGGAATGCTGCTGGTCAGCAATCTTACCAGCTCGCGAAGCCGCCGCGGCCGCGTGATCGAACCTGTCATGAATGCGGTTTCGACGCTGGCGTCCGAGTTGTTTCGCTAAATCCGTCCCTCGTTAAAGCCAACCGGATGGTCCGCCATTCGGTTGGCTTTAACATAGGTTGGAATATTATTTGGGCATCTGCGACGCCACAAAACCCATGCAAGCACCCGACTGGTGCGAACCAATTCAGCGAATTCTCTCCAACGCCGTCGTTCTTCGGGCTCGGGCCATCGTTGACGCTTCGAGAGTTCTTTCGGAAGGAAAATGGAATCGCACATACTGTTCGACGTCGCATGGTCGTGCAAACCAGGCGGAGTCCCGGTATTTCTCTCGAGTGTATTTGAGAAAGTCCCGGTATAAATCCCCATGATATTCGGTGGCTGAAGGCTTTCCCTCAAGCGCCAGATAGTCCGGATGCACGATCACAAAAGCCATGCCGCCGTGCTCGGCAATCCAGTCGAGTTTACGTTTCCACACGTCGGTATTCTTCTCACGAAGAACAAGAAAGAGGGTGTAATCCTGGGCAAGCGTGTAGGGAAGCTCCAGATACGCAGTCTCGTCGGCGCGTCGAACCCAGAACGGGAACATCGTCTGCATACCGTCGGGTTGCGGTTCAAAGGGATCCGAATCGAACGTCGACGCGTCGTAACGTATGCTTAGCTTGCTGATCCAATCCAAATCATGCCGCATGAAACCCGAGCGAAAACCGCTGACATCCCACTCCTTCATATACTGATTGATTTTTGTTGCAGAACTTTCGAAGACGGCCTCCGACTGATAAAGGGAGCCATCATGGTGCAAATCGTGAACCCCCACTTCAAACCCATTCTCTTTAAGAAATGCTCGCAGTTCCCTCGGCGTTTCATATTCACCTTCGGGCACGAAGTTGAAAGACGAGCGGTATCCAAGCGTCATTTCCAGTTCCGCAAGCGATCTGCAGCGTTTCAGGCCCTTTGTACCTTCGACATCATGAGAAAGCACAAATGCGAATTGCTTCTTCCTGGGCCAGCCTGGCCAGTCTTTTGGCTTACCGATTGAATTCGCGTCTATCGGCCATGTGGCAGCAGAAGACCACTTGAGTGGTATCGCGTGGCACTGCCGGAGCGCCAGGCGAATCCCTGCAGGCAAGACGGGTTTTACGAAATAATAGAAATAAAGCAGGAAATAAATACCGCTCTGTATACCCTGCCGAACGAGCGTTCGAAGCAAAAAATGTATTCCTCCATGGAAGTTGCGGGTCCCGCTTCGCTAGCCTTGGTTAATTCCACCGCCTGAAGTCCATCAATCCAATCGTTTCCCGAACGCCCCTGCAAACAGGAAGACAGCCATCGCAATTTGCTTCTTCGGCACCCTGTGACAGTAGCGTTAGCAAGAAAATTTCCATTTCTACCGGCCGATGGCTCCTCATTTCACCCAAGCGTATCGAACACCAGTAAGTAGACCGTGGAGTGGGGAAATAAAAACCCCCGATCCTCGCGCCCATACGAAATCTTCTCCTCCGTATCCTCCGTATTGTATTGTTTGTGACAATCGGGAATGTACACAGATCGCTTTCAACGCACTTGGGTTTGCCAGCATTCAGAGGGGCCGCTATTCCGTGTGGAACCCGAACGATAACTAGGAGCACTATGAAACACCACGACACGAAACGGACACTGTGCGCACTCCTGACGATTACGGGAATCCTGGCGGTTGCCGGACTATTCCTTGGCGAAGACGGCCGCAGGGTCCTGACAATTGATCACTACGTCAAAGTTCGATCCACTGTGCCGGCAATCACCGGACAGACCACGCAAATCTATGTCAGGGAAAGGGTCGAAGCCGGGACAGCATTGCGCGCGGTAAGTGTGGACGACCGAGTGGTTCTATTTGTTCATGGTGCCGGCACGCCCGCCGAAGTAGCCTTCGATGTGCCCGCTGAGGATTACAGCTGGATGGCATATCTGGCTCGCGCTGGTTTTGATGTGTTTTCCGTAGATATGTCGGGCTATGGCCGGTCTACGCGTCCGAACATTATGAATGACCTCTGTAACCTGACCACTCAACAGCAAGCGCTCTTTCTTAAAGCAACCTGCGATGCAACCTACGGACAGCAGCTCACGACGATCGCGTCCGATCACAATGATATTGGTGCTGCCGTCGACTACATTCGCGCGTTGCGGCATGTGGATCGCGTGAACATGATTGCCTGGTCTCTCGGCGGTCCGCGCGCCGGAGGCTATGCAGCGGCAAATCCGTCGAAAGTTCGCAAGCTGGTGCTGCTGGCCCCAGCTTACGGACGCATGACATCGACGGCGCCTCCCGCAAAAGTGCCGGCGGAAGGGGCAGCCTTCAATACTCAATCGCATGCGGAATTTACCGCCAACTGGGATCGGCAGGTCGGTTGTCCGAATCAGTACGATCCTGTTGTGAGCGAAGCGGTGTGGTCGGCCATGATCGAATCCGATCCGGTTGGCGCGACCTGGGGAACTGGCGTCCGTCGAGCTCCCAACACGACCAACTGGGGGTGGAGCACGGAGGTCGTCGCGAAAATGCAGACTCCCACCCTCATGGTTTCCGGTATTCACGACAAGCAGGTGAGCCCGAACAATGTGCGCGATTTGTACGCGGACCTCGGGACAAAAGAAAAGGTTTTCGTGGATCTAGGTTGCTCTTCTCATAACGCAATGTGGGAAAGAAATCATTTGCTCCTCTTCAAAGCTTCAGTGGAATGGCTCACCGACAGCTCCGTAAACGGAATGAAGGAAGGAATTCTAAAGCTGGGCTACTGATTCAATCCGAGCGGTGACGAGTGGTTACAACTCGGTGCATATCCCGAGTCGGGAATTTGGAAAGGCCGTCGACCAGGAGAAACATGGATAACAAGGGGAAGACTCTATCGCCAAAACAATGTGAAGAACTGCTCCGGACACTGGAAGCTCGTTTTCAGAAGAACATCAAACGCCATAAAGGTCTGGATTGGAGCAGGCTGCAGACAAAGCTTGAAACGAATATTGAAAAACTGTGGTCGCTCCATGAAATGGAAAGAACGGGCGGAGAGCCGGATGTTATCGGTCAGGACAAAAAGACGGGACAGTACGTCTTTTATGATTTTTCAGAGGAAAGTCCCAAAGGACGCAGAAGCCTTTGCTACGACCATGAAGCGCTGGAATCCAGAAAGGAATTCAAGCCGAAAAATAGTGCCCTCGGTATGGCGGCGGACATGGGAATTGAGATCTTGACCGAAGAGCAATATCGAGACATGCAGACACTAGGAAGCTTCGACACGAAAACATCGAGTTGGGTAAAAACACCTCCAGATATTCGAAAACTTGGCGGTGCTCTTTTTTGCGATCGGCGCTTCGACCACGTGTTCCTGTATCACAATGGCGCGGAGTCTTACTATGCCGGGAGGGCATTCCGCGGTTCGTTGAGGGTCTGAGCCTGAACAGGTGAGCGATGACCGAATGCGCCACACTCGCCGATATTGCCGACGCGCAGAAAATCATCGCATGATCCATGCATCTCGCCGAGCAAGAACCTACCAGGAGGGCCGAGCCTGTTGCGAAGACATTTCGCCGAGGAAGCTGGAATGCGAAGGGTCTAACGCGGACAGGCCGATCATTTTGTGGAGTAAAAACGCTGCGTGCTAAGTATTCGCAAGCTGGCCGCTACCTGGTTGGCGCAACCATCTTCGTGACGCGGCCGACACTGGTGTCTCCGGCATACAGGTTGTCCTGTTTATCAAAGACCCAGTAGCTGGCCTCGATGAACTGGCCCTTTCCGATTCCCATGCCGTTGCCAATTGCACCGATGACTTTACCGCTGCGGTCCAGCTTCAGGAACTGGCCGTCCTGGCCGCTCGCCATCCACGGGTTGCCGTGCGAGTCAAACTGAAGGGCGCATACGAGGTTTCTCATCTGGATGGTCCTGAGGAATTTCCCATCGCTGGTATAAACGACGATTCGGTATTGTTCTCGGTCGCCGATCCACACGTCGCCATTTGCAGGATCAACGGCAAGACCATGAACCGAGTCAAACTTTCCCTGTCCGACACTGTTGCCATACCACTGGCTGATGAACTTGCCCCCCTTGTCGAGATGGATGACGCGCGCAGCGCCGACATTGTTGGCGGGATCATCGGATTCGGTGTCATTGGGACTTTCGTCCGCGTGCCCTTCGCCGATGTAGACATCGCCGTTCTGTCCGAAGGCAATCATCACCGGCTGCCACAACAATCGCTGGCCTTTGGCTTCGTTCCAGTCGCCTCGGCGGCCGCGTTCGCCAAGAGTCATCAGAAGCTCGCCATTGGGGCTGAGCTTCATCACGGTGGCGCCGTTGGTGTCGGCGATCCAGACATTGTCTTCGACATCGATGGTCATACCGTGTGCCTTGTCCTGATGGCCGATGACGTCATCGCCAATCTCCAGGATCAGTTTGTATTCAGGATCGAACTTGTACAGTTGAGGGCTGCCTGCGGCCTTTCGCTGAAAGACCCAAAGATTGCCTTTTGAATCCAGAGCCACCGAGGGGACACCGCCGGGGCCGGGAGGCAGAACATATGGATAAGCGAACGTATATCCAAGCGACTGCTCCCACTCCACTCGTTGCAGGGCCTGCCGACCTGGCGTCAGCCGGTTTCCGCACAATGGAGAGCGGCTGCATCCGGGTGTGCGGGGAAGTGCAGAAGCGGCGGGTCTTGCGGCCGCGGATCGCGCGGGTATGCTGACATTGCCATCCGCATCGACTACGGTATTGCCCCCGGGATCGGGAAAGGATCCCTGCAGAAACCATGCCGGAGACCCGTTCTCGGCGGGCCCGCGTGTGGGCGGCTGCGATTGCGCGAATGCTTTTATCGATGTGAGAATCGCGAGAACTACCACAACAACTCCACAGAAATTGCGTGCTTTCATTCTGGCCTCCTCGTCGGTGACGTATTCTGACACAGAGAGCACATCGTCGAAACACAAAGCCGACATCGTCCATGCGGATGATACACTCCATGTTTTGTGGAATACCTCGACCTGGCCATACAACTCGCACGCAACGCCGGCGACATACTGAAACACTACGCGGCCCGGGAAAAGCAGGTGGAGTTCAAAGGCCGAGCCAACCTTGTCACCATCGCCGACAAGGAAAGCGAGGCGTTCATCATTCGCGGGATTCGCGAACGTTATCCGAGTCACTCCATTCTCGCGGAAGAATCGGGTACCGCCGAGTCCGGGGACAACGCGAAAGTGCGATGGGTCATCGATCCTTTGGACGGAACGACAAACTTTGCCCACCAATATCCGTTCTACTGCGTTTCGATTGCCGTTGAGGAGAATGGCATTGTGACCTGCGGAGCCGTCTACGATCCCTGCCGCGATGAGATGTTCAGCGCGGCGCGCGGGTCCGGCGCATTCATGAACGGAGAACCGCTGCGCGTATCTGATGTCGACAAGCTGGCGCACGCGCTGCTTCTGACCGGATTTCCCTACGACTTTCGCGAGCGAATCGAAATTCCGCTGGGACTGTTTCGAGGATTTCTCATGGAGAGCCAGGCCGTTCGCCGCGGCGGGTCTGCCGCTCTGGATCTGTGCCACATGGCAGCCGGACGGTGCGATGGCTTCTGGGAACTGAAACTTCAACCCTGGGATACAGCCGCCGGAAGTGTCATTGCGGAAGAGTCGGGTGGACGCATCACCGATTTCGCCAATGGCCCTTACGCGATTTACAAAAAGGAAATCCTGGCTTCAAACGGACGGATTCACGAAGAAATGCTTGCGGTACTGAAACTCGCGGCTTCCTGAGTCATCTTCACCACGATGAGCGTCCGGTCATCGTGCGGTTTTACGCGGCCGATAAATCCATCAACGGCCTCGTTCACGGCCTTTACAATTTCCCTGGCGCTTTCGTTGCAATGTTCACGAACGATTTGTGCGAGTCGCTTGAGTCCAAAATCCTCATCGCCTTCGTCGCGCGCTTCTACAAGGCCGTCCGTATAGAACACCAGGATGTCGCGTTCCTGCAGGTCCAGTTCTATTTCCTGGTATTTCGAATCCGGAAATAATCCCACCGGAATTCCTCCGAGCTCCAGAAATCGAGGAACGCCTTCACGCACGAGTATGGGGTAGGGCAAACCGGAATTCGCAAAAGTGACCTTGTGCAGCTGCGGATCGTAGATGGCGTAGGTCAGCGCGCAATACTGGCTTTCGATGGGTCGCGAGTACAACGTCTTGTTCACGAGCTCGAGCATCTGGCCGGGCGGATATTTTCGAGTTGCGCGGGTCCGAATGATGCCACTCGACAGCGCGGCATACAGGGCCGCGGGCGCACCCTTGCCTGCAACGTCACCGGCAACAATCGCCAGGCGTCCATCGTCGAATGTAATGAAGTCGTACAGGTCGCCTCCAAGATGAGCGACAGGCTTGAACGTGACCGCAATGTCGAGAAGTTGCACCGTCGGGATTTCTTCCGGCATCAGCTGGATCTGGATTTCGCGCGCAATTTTCATTTCCCGATCCATGCGGCGCTCGTTTTCGGAAACCTTGGCATAGAGCTGGGAATTGATCAATGCAGCGGCGATGCGGGATGCCAGCGTCTGCAGCAGCCGCTGATGGTATTCGGTGAAGTAGTTCACCACGGTGCTTTCCAGATCAATTACACCGATAACGCGACCCTTGTGGGCCAGCGGAATAGCCATTTCCGAACGCGTTTCGGGATGAACCGAAATATAACGCGGGTCCAGAGACACATCGCTGACGCGCACGGGCTCATTCAGCAGGGCCGCGGTTCCCACAAGCCCTTTACCAAGCGGGACTGTCAGCTTCCGGTTCTCGCGTTCGTTGGAGCGAATGACGGTTTTGATCTGCAGCAGGCCGGAGCGCTCGTCGAGCTGGAAGATTGAAAAGATATGGTAGTTGACGGTCGATTTTACGGCGGCCGCGATTTTATGAACGACTTCGTCGACTTCGAGTGTGGAACTCATGTCGAGGCTGACGTCATAGAGAAGCGATAGCATCTGCCGGTTCCGGCGTTCGCTTTCGTAGACGCTGGCATTCTCGATGGCAATTGCAATCTGGCTGGCCAGGAGGTTCAGCAGCCGAACCTGTTCGTCGCGGAAATATCCGACCTCCGGGCTTTCGATATCCAGGACTCCAACCACGCGATTCTTGCTGATGAGAGGAATGGCGAGTTCGGAACGTGCGGCTTCCACGGCGACGATGTAACGTGGGTCATCGCGGACATCATCGACCACAACCGGTTTGCGTTCCAGAGCAGCGGTTCCTATAAGACCTTCTCCGAAGGGAATGCGCAGGGTTTGCACCATCTCTTTGGTGTGGCCGATTGCAAAGCGGTAATAGAGATCCTGTCGCGCCTCGTCGACGAGAAATATGGCGAAGATCTGATATGGAACGACACGCTGTGTGAGCTCGGCGATTTTTTTGAGAAGCTGATCCAGATCGAGAATGGAAGTGATCTCGTGGTTAATCTCGACAAGCGTTGTCAAAAACGTGGAATCAGTCGCAGGAATGCCCGCCTTCATGGCCGCCAGTGTAGCACGCCGCGTCCGGTTGACTTGCCTTCGGGCGGCGCGTATAAACCCAAGGGATGACGGTTTCTCAACTTCGGCAGCATGCCCGCGAAATCTGGGAAGCCGCATTACATGCCGCGAATCCCTCCACGAGTCTTCATCACGCGATCCAGGTTTCGAATGGAGGGCTTATCGTCGCGGGCAGGCTGCTGCCACTTGAAGGACGGCTTATTATCGTCGGTGCTGGAAAAGCAGCTGCTCGGATGGCCCAGGTCGTTGAGGAAATTGCCGGCAATCACATCACTGAAGGCCTCGTCGTTACGAAGTATGGACACGGACTGGACCTCGAGCGGATTCGCCTGGTTGAAGCAGGACATCCGATTCCGGACGAGAACGGTGTCCGTGCGGTTCGCGATACACAGGCATTGCTGACGGATCTCACCCCCGACGACGTTGTCTTGAGCCTGATTTCCGGCGGAGGTTCGGCTCTTTGGCCTTTGCCTGCGGAAGGCATCTCGCTGGAAGAAAAGCAGCAGGTAACCCAGATGCTGCTGCGGGCGGGTGCAACGATCCAGGAACTCAACGGTGTGCGCAAACATCTCTCGGGAATCAAGGGTGGCCAGCTCGCGCGATGGGCTTCGCCGGCTCGCGTGATTTCTCTCATCATGTCCGATGTGATTGGCGATCCGCTCGACTTTATCGCCTCAGGGCCAACGGCCCCCGATACGACGTCGTTTAACGACGCGTTGTCTACGATTCGGAAATATGGAGTTCAACCGGCGCCCGCGATTTTAAAACGACTGGAGGCCGGAGCGCGCGGTCAGATTCCGGAGAACCCGAAACCCGGGGATGCGATTTTTCAGCACGTCGACAATCGAATCATCGCAAACAACCGCCTTCTCGTGGATTCGGCGTCGAAGAAGGCGAAGGAACTCGGCTTCAATACCTTGATTCTCGGAACGGAATTGGAAGGCGAAGCGAAGTCCGCCGCTCGGTTTCTGTCCATGATTGGAAGGGAAGTCGCGCGTAGTGGGAGTCCTGTTCGACCGCCGGCGTGTGTACTGGCTGCGGGAGAGACGACGGTGACGGTTTGCGGAAACGGCATGGGCGGACGAAATCAGGAGATGGCCCTGGCGTGGGCGATCGCAGCGGCGGCTCATCCGGAGCCGGCAGACATGTGCTTCGCCAGCGTTGCGACGGATGGAACCGATGGGCCGACGGATGCGGCCGGTGGGCTTGTGGATCCGCTCACATGTTCACGCGCGGCTCAGATGGGGTTGAATCCGTCGAAGTTTCTTGAGGAAAATGATGCGTATCATTTCCTGACGGCGACCGGAGATCTCATTGTCACCGGACCCACGCAAACCAATTTGATGGATATTCAGATTCTGCTGGTGGGATAGCTTGCAGAACATCGCTCCTGCTGGCCAGCAAGGGCGATCGCTGCCAGAGCGACTTACTCATCGCGGGATTTCTGGATGGCTTCTCGGACGTTTTGCTCCGTGTTGTCCATATACACCTTCAGCTTCGCCTTTTGTTGAACGGACAACTCCGGCTCGACATCTGCGTAAAATTTTCTCGTCGTGTTGATCTGCTGCACTTCCGTTTGTTGAAGGATTTTGTACTGCGCCTGAATTTCATCCTCTGACGCCTTTTGATCGTTCAATTCTTTCAACCGGTTCATCGCCTGATTTCTGCGATTCGCCAGCGCCAGTTGTTGACGTACATAATTTCCAAGCTTTGGGCTGAATTTCCGAGTTTGTTCGTCGTCGAGCCCAACGCCCTTCTGAAATCCACCGAGATAATGATCCACAACGGCATTGGCGACTCTGTTCTTCTGGCCCTGTTCGTTTCTCTTCGGTGCATTCGGTTGGCTGGGCTGATCTGCTGTCAGATTCCGTGGTAATTGCTGAGCCTGCTTTGCCGTTTTTGCAGCACCTCGCTGCGTCTGCTGGACTCCGCCTCGCGGACGTGCCGGCGGAGACACTTCAGCCTGTCTTGCCTGCGACGTCGCTGTCAGCAACCCCATCAGGGTACTCACACTCAGAATGAAAAATACAATTCGTTTCATCGTATTGACGGAGCCTTCTGAGCCTCCGCTTCCAGTATGCGTTGCAATTTTTCAGCCTGCATATCATTAAGTCGTGAAAGTTCATCGAACACGCTCGTCTGGGACCAGGTCGTCATGCCGAGATCCACGACCGGGGAATCGGCTGAAGCATCGTCCGCCGTATCCCTGTCATTGATATCGAGGCTCGCAATCTGTTCCGGAACCGGCGATACCGTGGACTGAGTATTGGTTCCCTGATGATTCCAGATTAGCAGTCCCGCGCTCAATCCCGCAGTGAATGCAACAGCCAGACCCCAGGTTACTGCGGGCCGCAGGACCAGAGTGCTCCAACGGATCGCTTTCGGTTGGCGTTGAGCCGCACGAGACAACATGCCGTTTCGGACATCGGCCCGGAACTGGAACCAGTCCGGCTCTGGAATATCCTGATCATCGATAACAGACCTGGTCAGTTCCGCATGGAGGCTTTGCGCAGACTCGATTGCATCCGTGCAGCGCGTGCATGAATTCAGATGAGTCCGGCATCTGGATGACAGTTCGCCGCCTTCAATAAGATTGGTGAAATCTTCCGCCTTCAAGTGTCCGAACATATTCCTGCCTCAGCCTTTTGCGGCTTTTCCTGTGGGTTCTTTTACCAGTTTTCGAAGCTTTTCCAGAGCGAAAAACACGCTCGCTTTGATCGTGGAGATCGACCTTCCCGACATGGTAGCAATCTCCTCGTAACTAAGCTGCTCATGAATTCTCATTTCGAGTATTGCCTTTTGTTTCGGAGGCAACTTTTTCACCAGCGACCGGAACTGTTCGCGCTTTTCCCGTTCCTCCATTTCGGAGTGGATCGAAGCGCGCGTGCTGCCGACGTTCTCTGTGATCTGGACAAATTCGCGCGAATTCTTTTTCACGTGATTGATGCAATGGTTCATCGCAATACGATAAAGCCAGGTCTTCATACTGGACTCGCGCCGGAAGTTCGGAAGGTGTTCGAACGCCTTGATGAAGACTTCCTGAGCCAGATCCATGGCGTCATCGCGATTGTTCACGAATCGATAGCAGACGCGATAAATCTGCCGCTCGTACCGAATCATGAGTTCGTCGAAAGCCGTCATGTCGCCGGCCAGATACCGCTCGACGATGCTGTTATCCGCCTCCGTATCCTGTGAAGTCGTTGCTACCGGCACTGTCAATGTGCGCTCCATGGCCAGTTAGACACCTCTATGAACATGAGGTTTAAAGCCTTTAGGGACATTCCGCGAATCAATATACTATGAGGCTTATGGCGGTGTTCGTGTCGAAACAGTGGATTTTCCTCAACCGCCTGCTGCCCTACCTGCAAAAACACGCGAAACGGCTGGTCCTGGGGTTCGTTTGCATCGTTCTGACAGCATTATTTGTTCTGGCTTCGCCGTATGTCATGGGAAAGGCTGTGGACAGCCTGTACGAGGCGATAACCCAGGCCAAACTCCTTCGATACGCGGTAGATATCATCGGATTGACCATTCTTGCAGGGATTTTCCGATTTGGAATGCGATGGGTGATCATCGGCGTCTCGCGGGACGTGGAGTTTGAGCTTCGGGGTGAGGTCTTTCGACATCTTGAGACGTTGCCGGCAGCGTTTTTCCAGGAGAACAAGACCGGGGACCTCATGTCCCGTGCCACCAACGATCTCAGCAATGTTCGAATGCTGATGGGGCCGGGACTCATGTATCTGGCCAATACGATCGTCGTCACCCTGATGTCGGCGGCATTCATGTTATCCATCAGCTGGAAGCTGACAATCTTTGCGTTCCTTCCCCTTCCTTTTATATCCACCTTCGTTCGGCACTTTGGACGCCGAATTCACCTTCTTACCGAGGAGTCGCAATCCCGGCTTGCCGACCTCAGTGCTCGAGTTCAGGAAAGCATGGCCGGTGTTCGTGTCGTCAAGGCATTTGTTCAGGAAGACCATGAGATATCGGATTTTGGCCGCATGAACGAACGGCTCGTTGAGAAGAACCACGAACTGAATCGTGCAACCAGCGTTTTCTATCCCATGATGCAATGCGTGGGCGGTCTCGGTATGGTGATTGTGTTGTGGTTTGGCGGACGGGAAGTGATGCGCGGAGAAATCACGCCCGGTGATTTCGTGGCATTCCTGTTTTATTTGGGCCGGCTCACCTGGCCCATGATCGCGTTTGGATGGGTCGTCAATCTTCTGGAACGCGGAAGGGCTTCCATCGAGCGGCTCAATCTCATTCTGGACGCGCAGCCGGAGGTTGCCGATTTCACGACATTCACTGTGGATCGACCGATAAGAGGCGAAATCGAATTTCGCAATCTGAATTTTTCGTACGGAGGTCCGCCGGTGCTTCGCAATATTTCGCTGCGTATTCCTCAGGGAAGGACTGTCGCGATTGTCGGGGCAACCGGATCCGGCAAGACATCGCTGATCCAGCTGATACCAAGACTGTGGAATGCGCCACCCGATACGCTCTTCATTGACGGCGAACCTATCGAGAAGATTCCCCTTGCTACCCTCCGGAAGGGAATCGGATTTATTCCTCAGGATACGTTTCTGTTTGGCGAGACCATTCGCGAAAACATCGCATTTGGCGTAGAGAGCGCTTCCGACGAAGAGGTCGAGAATGCCGCTCGCATTTCCAACATCTACGAAGACATTCAACAGTTTCCGCTAGGATTTGAAACCGTCGTCGGCGAGAGGGGAATCACGCTGTCGGGTGGACAGAAACAGAGGACTGCAATCTCTCGCGCAGTGATACGGGATCCCCGAATACTGATACTCGATGATTCGCTTTCAAGTGTGGACACGGCAACAGAGGAGCGCATTCTGCGTAACCTTCAGGACGTCATGCGGAATCGCACCTCGATCTTGATCAGCCATCGTGTTTCTACGGTGAAGGATGCCGACGAAATTATCGTATTGGAGAAAGGCGCCATCGTGGAGCGGGGTACGCACGCGGAGTTGCTGAAAAACAACGGCTATTATGCGGAATTGCACCGCCGTCAACTGCTCGAGGAAGAATTGACGGTGGGAGATTAGAAATGCGTTGAACGTGTCTCGGACGAATCCCACTGTTCCACCGCGAGTGGGTGCCGCGAAGCGGCGGGTGAGCGGCACGAACTGAAAATATATTGAAGCAGTATTTATGGTAAGCCTCACGCGGCCCGAAACATTTTACGGACCCGAACAGCAGGGCACATGCAGGAAGAAGAAGTACTAGGGAAGGCATACGACTCACGGCTGATGCGCCGTTTGATTCGATACCTGCATCCATACAAGAAGTTCGTCTTCTTTGCACTTTCCCTGATCATCTTTGATGCTGCGCTGGAAACATCGCTGCCGTGGCTGACCAGGATTGCAATCGACCGCTATATCGTCTTGCGCAACCCGGGTGGGCTCGGCAGGATTGCCGTGATATACGCACTCATTCTTGTCGCCAAGCTGGGGACGGAGTACATCCAGTCCCTGACACTCCTGAGCACGGGCCAGAAAATCATGTTCGACATGCGAATGCAGATTTTCACGCATCTTCAGAGCCTGTCGCCCTCCTTCTACGACCGAAATCCCGTCGGCCGCCTGATCACTCGTGTGACGACGGACGTCGATGCATTGAATGAGCTTTTCTCCGCCGGCATCGTATCGGTATTCGGAGACATCTTCATGCTCATAGGAATACTGATCGCAATCCTGCTGATGGACTGGCGGCTGGGTTTGCTGACGATGGCACTTGTTCCGTTCATTGCGTTGACGACGAATATCTTCCGGAGACAGGCGAGGGATTCTTACAGGCGCGTACGGATTGCGATTGCAAAGATCAATGCGTTTCTCCAGGAACACATTACCGGCATGGCGGTGGTTCAGCTCTACAATCGGGAACGAAAAAGCAGGCAAAAATTTTCATTAATCAACCGGGAACACCTCCAGGCGAATATCGATTCCATCCTTGCGTATTCCTGGTTCTATCCGGTCATCGAACTGCTCGGTGCGACGGCGATCGCACTCATTGTCTGGTACGGGGGTGGAAAAGTTTTCCAGGGAACAATGCAAATCGGCACCCTCGTCGCATTCTTCCTTTATTCGCAGAGATTCTTCGAACCGATTGCGGACATGAGCGAAAAATACAATATTCTTCAATCCGCAATGGCGAGTTCCGAACGAGTGTTCCGGCTTCTCGATACTCGACCGATTATCGTGAATTCATCGAATCCCGTCCGGCCGGAATCCAAGCCCAGGGGCGAGATTGAATTTCGAAATGTCTGGTTTGCCTACAACGACGACGACTGGGTATTGCGCGATGTGTCGTTTCATGTGAAGCCGGGTGAATCGGTCGCCATCGTGGGTCATACGGGGGCAGGCAAGACAACGACGACGGGTTTGCTGACACGTTTTTACGATATTCAAAAAGGTATGATTCTTCTCGATGGAAGGAATATCTCCGAGATGGATCTTAGATACCTTCGTAGCGCGTTTGCAGTTGTGCTTCAGGATGTATTCCTGTTTTCGGGAACACTCGAATCGAATATCCGGATGGGCTCGGGAATTTCACACGAGCGAGTTCTTGCTGCGGCTCGAGATGTGAACCTGATGCCGTTTATCGCATCGTTATCGAAGGGTCTCGCTCATGAGGTCAACGAACGAGGAACGACGCTTTCCGCTGGACAGCGCCAGTTGCTGGCGTTCGCCCGCGCACTGGCACACGATCCGCAGATTCTGATTCTCGATGAAGCCACTTCCAGTGTGGACACAGAAACTGAGATCCTGATTCGAACGGCGATCGACCGCCTGATGCAGGGGCGGACGTCCATTGTTATTGCACACCGGCTTTCAACGATTCAGAAGTGCGACAGGATTATCGTCATGCACAAAGGACGTGTTCGAGAGACTGGCACTCATCAGGAACTGCTGGCCCAGCGGGGCTTCTATTACAAACTCTACCAGCTTCAATACAAGGATCAGGAAGTGGATGTATGACGGACATTAAAGGGAAGGTTGCTGTGGTCACCGGTTCCGGGCGGGGGATAGGACGAGCCATTGCTGTGGAGCTTGCGCGAAAGGGAGCACGCGTCGTTGTGGCTGCTCGAAATGTTACGGAATTGGAAGAGACTGCACGCCTGACCGGGTCGGCGACTGTCTTTCCCGCCGACGTACGGAAAAAGGACGATGTTCATCGACTGCTGGACCACGCGGCGTTGCAGCTCGGTCCGATCGATATTCTGGTGAATGCAGCGGGAGTTGGAGTGGCGGGCCCGGTTCTGGATTTTTCGGATTTGGACTACGACGCCGTTCTTGACACGAATCTGAAATCGATATTTTTTGCAAGCCGCTGCGTGTTGCCATCGATGATCGAACGGCGAACCGGCCATATTATCAACATCGCGTCTATCGCGGGGAAAGTCGGATCTGCGAATCTTGCGGTGTATTGTGCGTCGAAGTTTGGCGTCGTTGGATTCACTCAGGCACTTGCTGAGGAAGTACGCCAGCATGGGATCCGAGTCAGTCTCATTTGTCCTGGATCGACAGATACTTCATTTCTGGGTTCATCCGGCAAGTCGTCGAAGTCGAGGGATAAAATGCTTTCGCCTGCGGATGTCGCGCATGCCGTCACTACGATCGTGACTCAGGAAGCCAACAGCTTCATCAGCGAAATCATCATTCGGCCCACCATGAAGCCGTGACGGGAATCAGGGGACGATTCGTAAGGGGAAATCGTTCCCTCATTTTCGGAAGACGCGGGAGATTCCCCAGACAATTTCCATTACGAGGAAGACGAAGAGCGGCTCCCATGTCAGACCGCCAACCAGGTGTCCTAGCGTGTGAACACCGATGGTTGTGCCGAGCGAATATTCATTCGCGTGGAATATGGTCTGATGTCCGCTCGCCCAGGTGTACCCAAGGGCGGCAACTTCGATGACCATGTATGGAAGAGTCAACAGGTAGGCAGCTCTGAGCCGCTCCTTATGAGTGTCCGTGGTGAGGGCGAAATAGAGGGCCCCTGCGAACCAGATGACGGTCATGCTGAAGTACTTCACCATGCCATCCGGCAGGCCGGAAACTGTCAGAATAAAGCGGATGACACCCATCGCAAAGATAGCGGCGATGAACGCTTTCATTGAGGTTCTCTGAAGAAGAGGCGTCATTCGTATCGATACCTACCTCCCATCGACGGAAAACCCGAGTAGCACATTACCCGGCGCGCCGCCTGCGGCGACATAGCCGGAATTGATGTAGAGCATCCCTCCGCCGATCACGGCTCCCGGACCGTCGATGGATCCGCCTCGGCCGGGAACTCCGTTTACCGTCTTGTAAGTTTGCTCCGTGTCGAAGTCCCAGATCACTTTTCCATCGACTGTGGAATATGCCCGCAGGTGCCCGTCCACTGCTGCGGAGAAGGCGGCGCCAGGGATCGCGCTCACGGCGGCGGATTGCGCGGGACTGCATCGAGGGCGGTCACCACATTGTGCGGGCGGCGCATACCACACCTGTTTGCCGTCGGCTGCCCGTAACGCGTACATTCCTCCGCCGCGTTTGGGATCGGCATCCGTGGATGTGCTGTAGGTCAGCATAATCCGTCCAATGTCGGAGTTCGCCACGTAGATGTTCGTCCCATCTGTTGCAGAGCCCCACTGCACGCCACCCATGGTTCCGCCCTGGCCGACTCGCGTCTGCCACAGGATCTTTCCGCGCTGATCCGGATCGAGTGCATGAACCATGCCGGATTTCTGTCCGGCGATCAGCGCGCGCTTGCCGTTCGGCAGCGAAACAAGAATTGGACTGGACGAGAAGTCGAAGTCCGGACCATTCGTCGCCGGACAATTGGTCTTATCGGGCAAGCGGCAGGCCGAAACGTACGCGTCCTTTTCGGTCATTTGCTGTGACCATAGCAGCTTCCCGGATTTCATGTCGATCGCGATGAAGGCGTTGCTCATATTTGTCGGCGGATCGCTGTAGTTATTACCGGTTGTGACATAGAGCACATTGAGTTTTGTATCGATGGCAGGAGCACTCCATACCGGCGCGCCCGAAGGCCCCCAAAGTTGGGTACCGCTTTTATTTTTTGTCGTTGGGTGTGGAACGTCTTCGATGGTGTAGGTCTTCCAGATTTGCTTCCCGGTTGCGGCGTCGAGGGAAACCACGCTTCCGCGGAAGCGGCAACATTCGTAGGTGGCCGGGACGCTGGCAACTTCCTCGCCCGACGCAAGTGGCACATAAAGCCGTCCATTGTGAAATGCGATGGATCCGGTGACCCGTGCCTGCGGGTAATCGTCGACTTTGGCTTTCCAGAGAAGCTTTCCAGTGGATGCATCCAGCGCATAAACGGTAGCGGTGTTGTCGCCAAAGAATGCGATGTAGCCGGAACCCACGCGCTCAATACGAACGGCGCCGCGTATGGCTGCGGCCTGGAAGTACCAGTGGATACAACCGGTGACTGCATCCAGTGAATATACTTTCCCCGCAGGGCTGCCGACGAAGAGGCGTCCCCCCGCCAGAGTGATTGCACCATTGGATGTCTGTTCGCCTGGGAATCCGAATGCCCATTTGACCTTCAGACGAGGAACCTGATCGGCGGTCATTCCGGCCCTCTTTGTATCTTGAAATCGGGTGTTGGATTTGTTCTGGCCCCAACCTTCCCACAGAATTTTTGAGAAGTCGGGCGAAGGTCCGGCGGGACACATGGCCTGTGGCAGCGGAGCGTCGGGAATAACCCCTGTTAACTTCTTGCCTGT
>Ga0163162_10000739_pt1 | contig 30363 bp, 22 predicted proteins | sample S55metaG_FD_115310 | JGI IMG/M metagenome (GOLD analysis project Ga0163162, IMG submission 115310) | Switchgrass rhizosphere microbial communities from Kellogg Biological Station, Michigan, USA - S5-5 metaG | ecosystem: Host-associated > Plants > Roots > Rhizosphere > Soil | place: USA... | reverse complement strand
GTGCGACCGTGCTCTGGCGCAATGCGGTCAGGCTGTAGCCGCCTTCGAGGCTGGATACGATGCGTCCGGCCGCGTGTTCCCGCGCAATCTCGACAAGCTCGTGCGTGATCCAGGCATAGTCGACGGCGTCGAGATTCATGTCCGCGAGCGGATCGAGCGCGTGCGCATCGAAGCCGGCCGAGATCATCAGCAGCTGCGGCCTGAAGGCGCGCAGCGCCGGCAGCACGATCTGCTCGCACGCAGCGCGGAATTCGCGCGAGCCCGAACCCGGCGGCAATGGCGCATTGACGATGTTGCCGGCGCCCGTCTCGGTGCGCGCTCCGGTACCGGGGTAGAGCGGCCACTGATGCGTCGAGGCGTAAAGCACGCGTGCGTCGTTCCAGAAGATGTCCTGCGTGCCATTGCCGTGATGCACGTCGAAATCGACGATCGCCACGCGCTCGATACCGCGCGCAAGCGCATGCGCCGCACCGACCGCGATGCTGTTGAACAGGCAGAAGCCCATCGCCTGATCGTGCGTGGCGTGGTGTCCGGGCGGACGCACCGCGCAGAACGCGTGGGCGTCCTTGCCGTCGATCGCTGCATCGACAGCCGCGCACACGGCACCCGCCGCGCGCAGCGCCGCTTCCAGCGAAGCGGGCGACATCACGGTATCGGCATCGATCCTGACGTAGTCCGATTCCGGCGCGGCGGAAACGATCAGCTCGATCAACGCGGCGTCATGCACGCGCAGCAACTGCTCGCCCGTCGCGCGCGGCGCCTCGATCCGGTCGAGCGCGGCGAACTTGTCGTCGTCGAGCGCCTCGAGCACGGCTTGCAGTCGCGAAGGCGATTCCGGGTGACCGGGCCCGGCGCTGTGCTGCAGGCAGGAGGCGTGGGTGTAGAGCAGCATCGTGTGGGGCGGAGTGAGTCGTGAGTGGAGTGCGGGGCAAAGCATCGCCGCTTTGCGTTGCGCAGGCAAGCCTCTCCGCAAGACGTTAGTGATCCGGTTTGAAACCTAGCCCGTTCGCGTTGAGCGTAGCTCGCGCAGCGAGCGAAGTCGAAACGCCAGTGCCCTTGAACTTCGCGCCTTCGGCGCTACGCTCAGGCGAAGGCAGTTGGGTTTCAAACTGGGCCAGTACCCGCAGGACGGCCGGACATTGCGCTTCAGCGACGCAACAGTGATTCCATGGCTTGCCGTGCGTCCGATTCGCTCAGGCGCTTTGCCTGGGCGAGAATCTTGGCCGGCACCCAGGCCGGGAAAGGCGTTTCTTCGACAACGTGCTTGCCGGTTGCGCTGTGGACTTCGCGTGTGCGCGACAGGCGCCTGGTCGGAAACTCGTCGGCTACGCGTACGAGCGACGGCCACAGGCGCTCGTGGATGAACGTGATTTTTCCGTCGACGAGGCGGCAGACCAGTACCGCGGGCGCATCGCGCACGGCGCGGGTCAAGGCGAAGATCACGCACGCTCTCGGGTGCGACCACCAGTTTCCACGCACGACTTCGCCGGCGATTGCATCGACCAGCGAAGGAATCCTGTCGCGGCGCGCTGCCTCGCAAACGATGCCGTGGCGTTCGCTGAAGGCCAGCGCCTGTTGCGGCGTCAGGACTTCGGCTTCTTGCGCCGTTCGTGCTGCCACAACACTTCGCCATGACCCGAAGCGCGCGCCAGCACGCGTGCGAGCACGAACAGCAGATCCGACAGGCGATTGAGGTAACGGATCGCTTCCGGCCGCACGCTTTCGCTGCGCGACAGCGTGACGACTTCGCGTTCGGCGCGCCGGCAGACGGTGCGTGCGACATGGGTACATGCCGCGGCCATGCCGCCGCCGGGCAGGATGAAATCCTTCAATGCGGGCAGGTCGGCGTTGAAGCCATCGAGCGTTGTTTCAAGACGCTCGACGTCGGCTTCGCGGATCATCGCCATGCCGGGAATGCACAGCTCGCCGCCGAGATCGAAGAGGTCGTGCTGGACCTGGGTCAGCGTTTCGCGCACCGCGTCCGGGACATCGTGCGCCAGCACCATGCCGATGCCGCTGTTCAATTCGTCGACGGTGCCGTACGCCGCGACACGCGCGGAATCCTTCGCCACGCGTGTGCCGTCGCCGAGTCCGGTCGTGCCGTCGTCGCCGGTCTTCGTGTAGATCTTGCTGAGACGGTTGCCCACGTGCGGCCTCGACGTTCAGTGCAGTGCCGACAGGAATGGATCGCTGAGCCCAGCTTGCACAAACACACCTGCAAGCGCGCCGATCATCAATTTGCGATGTCGGTCAGGCTGAAAGGAGACTCGAGGGCCGCAGCGCGGGCCAGCGTTGCTTCAGCAGCTCGAATCCACCGAACAGCACGGCACTCCACACCAGCGTGCCGGCCATCCAGTTCTTCAGGAACGGCAGCGCGGCGACATAACACGAGACGATGCCCGCACGACAGTAGTCGGTGTCGCCGAGCAGCCATTCGACGAAGCTGACGACGATGAAGAACAGCAGTGAGCCGGCGACGCCGAAGCCGGCGACGCGCAGCACGGACACGTTGTCGCGCAGGCCGAAGCCGAGCACGACGCTGGCTGCGATGCAGGCGTAGATCACCGGCAGCAGCGGATGCAGGCCGATGATCAGGTCGGCCAGGAACATCGCAGCGAGCGGCACGAGGAAGGCAAGGCGGCGGTCGCCGAAATAGGCGCCGCCGAACAGCGCGATCGCCTCGACCGGTGTGAAGTTGTATGGCAGTGCGCCGGGCACGAAAAAAATCAGCAGGCGCACGCCGACGGCGAACGCGATCATCGCGATCAGCACGCCGCTGCGCGGCGACAGCAGGTTACTTTGTGGAAAATGCGACATTCTTGAGATCTCCAGATCCTTGCCGTCGCGTTCAGGATGCTTCGAACTGCGAGGAATTGGCATAGCATACTTCAAACTGCCCGGCTCTGTAGCGGATGCGGGCGGCATGGGCGTGGTCGATATGCAGTGCGAACGCGCGCGCCGGCGGCAGGCCGAGCGCGTGGCACAGGAGGGCGCGGATGGAGCCGGCGTGTGCCACGGCCAGCACGACATCATCGTCGCGCGTGGAACTCAGTACGGATGACAGCCACGTGCCGGTACGGTGAATCACGTCGGCAAAGCTTTCCCCGCCCGGCGCCGCCTGGATGACCCAGTTGGTTGCCCAGCTTTCGTAGCGCGCCGCATCGCTGCGCATGACGTCGTCCCAGCGCTGGCCATCCCACGCGCCGAGATTCACCTCGCGCAGACGCGCATCGGTCAGCGGTTCGATCGCAAAGCGCGCGGCGAAGATCGAAGCAGCCTGCTGCGCACGCTTCAGGTCGCTGGAAAACAGGAATCGCGGCGCGGCTTCGGTCCAGGTCGCGGCAAGCTGCTGCACGGCGCCGAACCCGGACGCCGACAGCGGTACGTCGGTCTGTCCCAGGCAAAGGCCGGGTGGCGAGTCGACATCGCCGTGGCGGACGACAATGAGATCCATGAATGTCCCTGATTGCTGGCGCAGAGCCTAGCATTTTCCGGGCCGACGGCTATGTTGGCGCGGAGTCGGGAATCGGGAATCGAGGATGGCGGGTCCGCATAAGGTGGCGCTGATGGAATCGGCCTTGAGCTGCAACAGTGCGGCGGATGACGGCTCGTTGCTGACGCGTTGCGATTCCCCATTCCCCATCCGGCAGACACGCTATCATCTTGCAATGACCGATTCTTGCGATGTCCTGATCGTCGGCGGCGGCCTCGTTGGTTCCAGCCTGGCCATTGCGCTCGACGGCGCAGGCCTGCGGGTGGCGCTGGCCGAGGCCGTGCCGCCACGCGTCGATCTGCAGCCGAGCTACGACGAACGCAATCTCGCCCTGGCGCGGGCTACGGTCAATGCGCTCGAGGCACTCGGCGTGTGGCAGCACGTCGCCGCACGCGCGACGCCGATCCGGCGCATTCACGTCAGCCGCCAAGGCGAATTCGGAGCCGCGCGCTTCGCGGCGGAAAAGCACGGTGTCGACGCGTTCGGCGCGGTGCTGCCGGCGCGCGAGCTCGGCAACGGACTGCTGGCGCGGCTCGACGCATGCCGCGAACTGGTCCGTCTGGCGCCAGCCCAGCTGTCCGCAATTGCCGACGCAGGCTCTACGATCGACGCTACGCTGTCGACGCCGGCAGGCACGCGCACTCTTCGCGCGCGGCTGCTCGTCGGCGCCGACGGCACGGCGTCGTTCGTGCGTACGGCGCTCGGTATAGAAACAGAAAATGTGGATTATGCGCAGATCGCGTTCGTGACGGCGGTGGTGCCGCAGCGTGACCTGGAGGGCTGCGCGTACGAGCGTTTCACGGCGACAGGTCCGGTCGCGCTGCTGCCATTGGCCGATCGCCGTGCCGGCGTCGTGTTGACGGTGCCGGCGGCCGATGCAGCACGCGTCGCGCAACTCGACGACGCCGAATTCATCGAACTACTGCATGCACGTTTCGGCTATCGCCTCGGCCGCTTTTCACGGCCGGGCAAGCGCGTCTCGTATCCGCTCAGGCGCGTGCAGGCCGTGCGCCTGGTCGCGCCACGCGCTGCACTGGTGGGCAACGCCGCGCAGACGCTGCATCCGATCGGTGCACAAGGCTTCAATCTCGGCCTGCGGGATGCGTTGACGCTGGCGGAACTGCTGATCGAGCGGACGCGAGCCGGCGGCGATCCCGGCGCGGCCGCCGCGCTGGCGCACTACGCGGTGCAGCGCCGCGAGGATCGCGAAGGCACGGCGGCGATGAGCGACGGCTTGGCGCGCTGGACGGCCAACGAATTCCCGCCGGTGAAACTGTTGCGCACGTTCGGCCTGGTCGCGCTGGACCGCATAGCGCCGTTGCAGGCCGCGCTGGTCAGACGTGGCATGGGTTTCCGCGGCCGTGTTCCGCGCCTGGCCTTGGGTCGTGAGCCATGAGCAGCTCTTCGCCCTTCGGCTCTCAGCCATCAGCTCTCAGCCCTCGAATCGCAAGCCGGCGCACCGTACATGACGTCGCCGTCGTCGGCGCCGGCATGGTCGGCGCCGCGCTGGCGCTGAGGCTCGCGCAGGACGGCTTCGACGTCGCCGTGATCGAACCGCGCGCACCTGCGCCATGGTGTGTCGACGACGACGTCGATCTGCGTGTCGTCGCCCTTGCACCCTCGTCGGTTGCGCTGTTCGATGCAATCGGCGTCTGGAAGCCGATCGAGACGGCGCGCGCCTGCCCATATCGGCGCATGCACGTATGGGACGCGCTGGCGCCGGGAACACTGGATTTCGACAGTGCCGACGACGGCACCGCAACGCTTGGCTACATCGTCGAGAACCGCCTGATCCAGCATACGCTGTGGCAGGCGCTGCAACGTGATGCGCGCGTCGGCGTGCAGTGCCCGGCGCGCGTCGCCGCCACGGCCATCGATGGCGAGCGGCGCACACTCGAACTCGACGACGGCAGCCGGATCAGCGCGCGGCTGGTGGTTGCCGCCGACGGCGGCGATTCGGTGCTGCGCGAATTGACCGGAATCGCCACGCGCGACCGCGACTACGCGCAGCGTGCCGTCGTCGCGCATGTGACGACAACCCGTCCGCACGAAGCGACGGCATGGCAGCGCTTTCTGCCGGGAGCGACGATCGCCTTTCTGCCGCTGAGCGACGGTCGCAGTTCGATCGTCTGGTCGGCGCCCGAAACAGAAGCCGCGCGCCTGCTGGCGCTCGACGACGCCACGTTTTGCAGCGAACTCGGCGCGGCGTTCGACTTCCGCCTCGGCACGATCGCCTCCACGACGGCCCGCGCCGCGTTTCCGCTGCGCCTGAAACTGGCTGAGCGCTACGCCGCCGAACGCTTCGCCCTCATGGGCGACGCAGCGCACATCGTGCATCCGCTGGCCGGGCAGGGCGTCAACCTGGGCTTGCGCGATGTCGCGGAGCTGGTGGTCACGGCCGGCGCCGAACGCGCAGCCGGCCGCGATTTCGCCGCGGCATCGGCGCTGCGCCGATACGAGCGCCGCCGGCGCAGCGACAATGCGCTGTCGGCACATGCCTTCGACGCGATCCAGCGCGTATTCGGCAGCGATGCGATGGAGCTTGCCGCGCTGCGTGGAGCCGGCCTGACGCTGGTCGACCGCATCGCCCCATTGAAGCGGCTATTCGCGCGGCACGCCGCAGGGCGCTAAAGTAGAGCATTGGTGCAAGTCGCTTCCGGAGCAAAAGGATTTCAGACCGCAACTGTCGAAGACACAACAATTCCAAATACAAAGGGGACATGACATGTGGCTGATCGATCTCGTTCTGCTGATTCTGCTCGGCATACTCGGCATCGCTTCCTGGCTCAGGACGCAGCAACCCAAACTCGGCGGCCAACTCGGCCCGCTCGAGTCGGTGTCCGGCTGGATAGGCCTGGCGGGCCTCGTCTGGGGAATCATCCTGTTGCTGCGCTGGATCGGCGCGATCGGCGCTTTCAGTTTCGCCCCCGGCATGATGCTGATTGCACTCGCCGTAGCGCTGGTGATCAGCGCGCTGTCGTTGATCCTCGCGTTGCCGACGCTACGCTCCCTGCTCGGCAGCAACGATTTCACGAACAAGATGGCCGAACTCGCCACCAAGCTCGGGCCGTACAAGGTCGGCCTCGGCTTCGCCTGTCTGCTGCTGGCGCTGTATTCTCTTGTCATGAGGTTATGACTCTGACGCTGCGCTGAGCTTTTTCGCCTGCGGCTCCCTTAGCCCTCCCCCAGGGAAGGGATGGGCGGAGATGGGTTTCCTTGGGTTCTTCTTCGTGTTTTCTTGCTCGTCATTCCGGCGAAAGCCGGAATCCAGCTCCTCGCCCTTTCTTGAAGTGCAAAGCTTCCGCTCACCTGAAGGTGAGCGGGTTACTTCTCTTTGCGTGGCCAAAGAGAAGTAACCAAGAGAAAGGCCACCCCGTCGGCGCGGTCTCCAGGCATCCTGCCTTCCGACTTCGCGAGTGTGCTCCGGGGTTCGCTGGATGTACGTCCATGTACATTCAGCGAACGGCCGCGCATCGTGCGCGGCCTCCTGCGGACTGATCCTACGCACCCTCGCCGCGCCTCAGGGGCCCCGTTTCGGCGGCATCCTGCCGCAGAAGCAACAGCTCGCATGAACAACACCTCGAGGTAGTGCAGGGATGCACGGATTCGTGGATCAACGGCGCCGTTCGCGGTGCCGAGCATCGTAGGCGTGGCGGGAAAATGCCCGCAGGGTCGCGGCGATGGATCGCCGCGATTGCGAAGCAGTACACGGACGTACTGTCTGAGCAACCCCGCCGCGCCGAGAAGCGCAGGGCAGTCCGATTCGCACGATGCGAATCGGACCACCGCGTCCGGTGCCTAGCCTTTTTGGTTACTTTTTGGGCAATGACAAAAAGTAACCCGCTCGCTTGCGAGCGGAAGCTCTGGCTCCCCAAGTTATTTTTCTATCTTGTAGTTGATGCCGGCGCGACTGGACAGCGTGCCGTTCTGCATTTCGGCGTCGAAGAGACGCGTTAGTTTGTAGCGCACGGTGACGACCTCGCCGGGTGTGAACAGGCCGACGCCGTAGCTGATGTATAAACGTGGAGAAAGATACTTGCCGACGGTCAGCGCAGCTCCGCCGACTGAGGAATTGTCGGCCACGCCGACGTCGTCGACGCCCATCTTCGCGCCGATGCTCTTGGCCAGCAGGTCGCCGCCGGCGGTGCCGAGGGCGCGGGCGGCGCTGCCGACCGCGTCGCCTTCGCCGCTCTTGAGCTGCGACATCGGCTTGCCGGCGACGAGGTAGGACAGCGCGTCGGACTGCTCCATCGCCGGATTGGAGAACACGGTCAGTTCCGGACGCCGCGCCGTGCCGCGCACCTGCAGGCCGACGGTGACGCTCTGGTCGGGGAAGGCGCGTGTCGCGCGCAGATTGAGACCGGGGTTGTCGACCGGCGTGCCGGCGAACAGCAGGCGGCCCTGTTCGATGGTCAGGTCCTGGCCGTACGCCTTGTACGTACCATTGACCTCGATCTGGCCGCGACCGACGGTCGGCGTGCCGGGATGGTCCTGAACGGTCAGTTGGCCGCCGAGATATCCGTCGAGGCCGAGGCCGACGAGATGCACCTCCCTGCCTTCGCGCAAGTCGAGCCCGGTGCTGCTCTTCGTGCCGAGCTTGACCGTCACCATCGTGTCGAGGGGCAGGCTGGCCGACGCCGGCGCGGTCGCCTCATCGGTGACAACGACATCCGGCGACACGGCCGAAGCACCGCCACCCGGGAGCTTGGCGACGTCGATGCTTGCGCGCGGCACCGTCACCTCGCCGCCGATCGCAAAGCGCTTGTCGTCGCGGTGCACGGTCAAAGCCGGCGATATATATACCTTTGCACCGGGAATGTCGGCGGCAAGAAAATTTTCACCGTCGATCTTCAATGCCAGCGGCGCGTGCGCGTCGATGCCGAACTGGCCCGAGAGTGTCAGCTTGCCCTCACCGGAGGCGATCGAGCCGTCGATGTGGAACGCCTTGCCGTCGCTCGAGTTCACGGTGATCTCGCCACCGCTGAGCTTGATGCCGGCTGCCGGTACCTCGGTCGCAAATCCGTGCAGCGCAAGCTGGCCGGACGCCGCCGGGTTCGTGGTCGTTCCTGCCAGCGTGAATTTTCCTTCGACACTGCCCTGCGTCGATACGAGGCTCGTGGTCACCAGATCGAGGAAGCGCAGGTTGCTCAGATGCAGGCCGACCTCGCCGCTCAACGGCATGCCGTTGCTGCCGTTTGCGCCGAGGGCGACATGGCCTTCGAGGCGTCCGTCGTCACCGAGATCGGCCTTGAGATCGACGTTGCCGTGCTCGGGCGCCAGTGACGCATCGAGCGCAAAGCTGCGATAGGCGAGAAGAGGCTGCGCCGCGTCGTCCGGATAGCTGATCGATCCGCTGGCGGAATTCATCGTCGCATGGCCGTTCAACGCACCGGTCGCGGTACGCGCGATCTCGCCACTGCCGTCGATTTCGCCTTGCACGTGCAGTGGGGCATCCGGCGCAGCCAGCCGCGTGACGAGGCCGAGGGGAAGATGCTGCAAAGTATACTTCGCCTGCAGGCCGCCGTCGGCGCGACTTGTCGCGGACACGCAAAGACTCGGCGTGCCGCCTTTGAGGCACAGATCGCCGAGCGTAAGAGCGCCGTCCACATAGGACAAGGCAGTCGGCGTCTCCTGCGTCCACGGCGGCTGGTCCTTGATATTCAGCGTCAGCGCGGACAGGTTGCCGCGCCAGGTCGGCGCGCCTTTCGCCTGTTGCGCCATGCTGCCTTCGAGGGCGAAGCCGAGCGTCAGCGGCGAGCCGTGCGCGTCGAACTTGAGCGAATGCTTTTCCTGGCTGCCGCTGGCGTCGATGCTGACGTTGTCGAATGCGTAGCCGCCGCTGGACACGTGCACAGCGTGCAGCGAGAGCGCGCCGCCCGGTGCCGCATCGACGCCGTTCGCCCGTGCGGTCAGGTCGAGCGCTTCGATATGCGATGCGGCGTAGGTCAGCTTCGTTGCGTGCACCTCGCCTTCGACATCGAGCTTCGGCCAAGCGCCTTTGATGGCGACGTTGCCGTGCACGCTTCCGGCCGCCTGCGGCAGCCAGTCGCCGAGACTGGCGACGGCGAGATCGACTTTCGCGTCGGTCTGCCGGCCGCCCTTGCCCTGCAGCGCCACGTGGCTGTTGCCGGAGGTCAGGTTGAGATTGCCGTCGAGGCTCAGCGGCGGGGCAAACGCGATTTCGCCGTCGCCGGCGAGCGCGCGTTGGCGCAGCGTTCCGCCGAGCTGGTCGAGCCTGACAGTGCCGCGTGGTCCATCCTTTTCCACATTTCCATTCGTGGACAACGCGAACGTCAGCGCGCCGGGCCATTGCGCGGCGAATGCGCCGGGATCGAACTGGCTGGCTTTCGCTTCGAGCTTCCAGCCGACCTGCGGCTTCAGGACGATCTCGCCGATGGCGTTCAAGCCGCCCTTGGGTTGCTTGAGCTCGAGCTGGCGCAGGTCGATCTTTTCCGGGGTGCCGGCAAGGTCGAGTGCGATGTGCGCCGGCTTGCCCGGCGGACCGATCGTCAGGTCCCCCTTCGCCGCGAACTGCTGAGCGTTGCCGTTTGCATTGATCGAACCCTGCGTCAGCAGCGGTTGGCCGACCAGGTCGGCGGGCAGTTCGACACCGTCCCAGTCGAGTTTCAGCTCACCGCCGATCGGCTTGGCGCCAAGTTGCATCCTGCCGCTGGCGCTCAACGTGCCCGCGGTCTCGGGCGAACGCAGGCGCAGCGTTTCCACATCGAGGGTCTGCCCGGCGAGCGCGAATTTCAGCGGATCGAGCAGCACGCGATGCGCGTTCGCATCGACGCTGCCTGTCAGCGTGCCGCCCTTGCTGTCGCCGCTGCCGCTCAGGTTGAGGGCGAGGCTCTTCAGCGTCTGGCTCTGTGTGATCGCGGCCGGATCGAATGTCGGCACGTCGAGCGACAGGGTCCACGGCAGGGTCGCGGCAGCGGGCATCAGCGTGCCGGTTGCGGTCGCGGGAAACGGCTGGGTCAGTTTCAGCGTAAAGGTCGACTGGCGGCCATCGTTGGCGAAGTTCAGGCTGCCGGCGACGCGATAGGGCGCGACATTCCAGTCGACATCCGCCAACGCCTGGCCGCGGTAATCCGTGTACGAGGTCAGTGCGCCGTTCAGGTCGACGCGCCCATCCGGCGTGCGCAGCGCGAACTGGCGAACCGCGATGCCGGCGCGCGTCCAGTTGGCGGACAGCTCCAGGCTGTCGAGCACGAACAAAGGCGTCTTGTCGAGCGCGATTTGTGTTCGTCCCAGGCGCAGGCTGTCGAGCGTGATCGAAAGCGGTGGCGTCAACAGCTGATGCAGTGGCGTCGGTTGCGGCGGCACGGCCGGCGGTGGAATGGTCGTGAGCGCGATGTCGACGTTGTCGATGTCGACGTTTTCGAAATGCAGCACGCTGCCGAGCAGCTGGCTCAGCGCAAACTGCACCTTCACCTTGGCGACTTGTGCGTCGACACCGGTCTTCGGGTCGCGATAGTGCAGGCCGGACAGGAACAGCGGGCCGGACAGCGTGCCGCTGACGTCGGCAATCGCCAGTTTGCCGTCGAGCGCGCCCTGCACCCGTGCCAGCACGAAGCGCGCCCCGGATTGCGTGTATTGCAGCCACAGCGAAAACGCCATGCCGAGCGCAACGAGCGCCAACAGCGCAATGCCGATGCGCTTGAGCCATTTTTTCATGTGCCGTACCCAGCGACGTTCATAGATCCGGCCCGATCACGAGATGCAACTCTACGCCGGTCTTTCCGTATGGGTCGTTAATCGGCACACCGATGTCGGCGCGCACCATGCCGACCGGCGAGCGCCAGCGCAGGCCGACGCCGGTGCCGATGCGCGTCTTGAAGTTGCTGAAGCCGGTAAATGCATCGCCGGTGTCGACGAATGTCGCGATGCCCCAGTTCGGCTTGAAGTAGTACTCGTACTCGACGCTGGCGACGACCAAGTCTTCGCCGCCGAGCACCAGGCCGTTTTGATCCTGCGGGCCGATCGTCTGGTAGGCGTAGCCGCGGATCGAGCGGTCGCCGCCGGCGAAGAAACGCAGTTCGGGCGGCAGCTTGTCGAAGTCGCCTACCTCCATCGCGCCGAGAGTTCCGCGTACGATCAGGCGCTGGTTCTCGCCGAAACCCTTGATCCATTTCCCGTCGGCGCGCGCCTGGACAAATTGGGTGTCGGAGAGCAGGCCCGGTGAGCCGCGCGCGATCACTGTCAGCGCGTAGCCGTCGCGCACGAACAGCGGATCGTCGCCCTTCTTCTTCTCCAGCACGACCTCGGGATACAGCAGCGTCGACTGCCCCGGCTGGTCGAGCGCCTTGTTGCCGTTCGGATCGACGATGGTGAAGTCGCCGGTGAGCAGGTGCAGGCCGAGCGTGCGCGTGAAGCCGAGCCATTGCCGCGTCTCGTTCACGACCAGCGATGCCGTGTTCGATTTCGTGGTGTCGGTGTTTTCGTCGCGATAGTTGGCGCCGAAGTTGAAGCTGCGGTTGTCCGGCCCCGGCAGCGGAATCGAGTAGACCGCGCCCACGGTCTTCAGGCGCTGGGCGACCAGCGCCTCGACCCTCAGCTTGTGGCCATAACCGTTCACCCAGCGCCGCGTGACCGCCCCCTTGACGCCGAAACCGACGTCGGTGTCGATGAAGACGCCGGCGGCGTAGACCGTGCGTTTTGCCGGCGCGAGCACGACCGCGATCGGAATGACGCCCTCCGCCGCATGCTCGCGATCGGGATGCACGTCGATGATGGCGAAGTAGTCGGCGTCCGTGAGGCGCTGCTGCAGTTGCAGCAGTTGCGACTGGGTGTAGAAATCTCCCTCGTGCCAGGGCACGTAGCGGTCGAGCGTGCCTTCGATGAACTCGTCGCCGGCGAAAGTCGTCTTGCCGTAGCGGTAACGCACCCCCGGTTCCCAGGCCAGCGCGATTGTCGCCCGGTTCGCGCCGCGCTCGACTTCCACGCGATGCGTGGTCAATTTCGCATCGAGGTAGCCTCTCGCGGCAAGCGCGCCCTGCAAGGCAGTCTTGCTGCGTTCGTAAGCTGCATGATCGAAACGCTGGCCCTTGCCCGGCGCGAATTCCTTCAACGCCTTGGCTACGGCCTTCTCGTCGCGCGCCGGATCGGGAATCTCGATCGACAGCGTCGCCACCGTGGTCGCCTCGCCGGGGACCACGTGCATGGTTACGGCGAATCCCTGCGCGGTTTCCTGCAGTTCGCCGGTCGCCCTGGCGTTGTAGTACCCGTAGGCTTCGAGTGCCTTGGCAATCTGCTGCGGCGCGCGATCGTGCAGGCGGCGCGCCTGCGCCGCGCTGACCTCGCGGCCGTTGTATTGGGCGATCTCGGCGGCGGCATTGGCCGCGGTCTTCAGGTCACCGTCGACGCCGTCGATCTGCACATTGATGGTGCCCGCCAGTGCCAGCTGCGGCAGCAACCCGACCGAGGCACAGGCGAGCAGGAAGCGCGCGGCAGTTCGCAGGGCCGGAGCGGAATTGGCGGCGGCGCGGTACATCGAATGCAAATGCTGCGCGATCGGTTGCCGAACCCGAGCATATGCCATGGCGCCGGTCGAAAGCGAGCCGGCTGCTCGCCGATGTGGCGCTGCTGGGCGCTGCGCTGCATCCTCTCGAGGAGTGCGGTCAGGCGGGGCTGCAGAAGCCTAGCCTGCTTTTTCCCCCGAGCGAGCCGCGACGGACGCGCCGATCAACGCCGAGACATAGGGAATTGCCTGCGCAGCAAGAATTGCTACCCAGAGCTTGCCCTCGATGTAATGGGTGAGCAACGGCGTGCCGGCGAGGTACTGGTCCAGTTCTTCGTGGCGCAACAGCGCCTGCACCTGCTCGACGATTTGCAGCACGCCGACGACGGCGAGGGCGATGGCGATCAGCAGCAGCAGTTCCTCGCGCACGGAGGCGAATGCGCTGGGCTTCTTGTGCAGGCGCCGGCTCTTGGCCGTACGCACGAATTCGCCATGCTTCTTCCACAGGCCGAGGAAAATGCCGCGCGCGATGGCATGGCTCAGACCCATGCTGGCAATCGAGGCGGCGATCGTGTCCTTCCACGAGCACGGCACGCGCACACGATAGAGGATGATTCCGAACGCCGCCTTGAACACGAAAAATCCCAAAATGGGATAGATGAACAAATCCAGCGGCAGCGGAAAGTATTTCGGCAGCGCGATCATGCCGGCGGTCCAGGTCAGCGCGAGCACCGTGAAAACCAGGTGCAGGGCATCGGCGAACCAGGAGAACCAGCCGGTCAGAAAGTGGAAACGCTGGCCGCCGCTGAGCGGCCCGCGTTCGGTCAGCCAGTCCCAGCGCGCCTTGAGAATCTGCATCGCACCGAACGCCCAGCGATAGCGCTGCGACTTGTACGCCGTGAAATCCGCCGGCGTCAGGCCGCGGCCCATGAGCTCGTCGACATAGATCGTGTCGTAACCCGCATGCATCAGGCGCAGGCCCAGTTCGGCGTCCTCGCAGATGGTCCACTCGCTCCAGCCGCCGGTGGCCTCGAGCGCACCGCGGCGGACCATCGTCATCGTGCCGTGCTGGATGATCGCGTTGCGCTCGTTGCGATGGTGCATGCCGATGCGGAAGAAGCCGTCGTATTCCCAGTTCGTCATGCGCCGGAACGCGTTGTGTTCCCAGTCGCGGTGCGCCTGCGGGCATTGCACAACGGCGATCTTCGGGTCGACGAAATATCCGGTCAGGGCCTTGAGCCAGTCTGCGCGCGCGGCGTAGTCGGCATCGACCACCGCGATCACGTCGGCGCGCGCGGAGGTCTGGCGCAAGCCGAAATTCAAGGCGCCGGCCTTGAACCCTGGCCATGGATTCAGATGGAAGAAGCGGAAGCGCTCGCCGAGCTTGCGACAATGCTCCTCGACCGGCTTCCAGATCTCGTCTTCCTTCGTGTTGTTGTCGATCACGAGTACTTCGAAGTTCTCGTAGTCGAGCGCGGCCAGCGAGTCGAGCGTCAGGATCACCATTTCCGGCGGTTCGTTGCAGCAGGCCAGATGGATCGACACGAACGGCTGCGGATCGCCGGGCTGCGGCGAGAGCAAGGCGAACTCGCGCATCCAGCGCGGCCACCACATGACTTCGGTGAACTCGAACCCGTTGATCAGGAGGATGAAGATGATCGCCAACTGCGCCGGAAACAGCACGATCAGCATCGCCCAGTCGAACGGACCGAGATAGAACGCATAAGGCAGCGTCGCCGACCACACCAGCACCGAAGCGGAGAGCTGGATCAGCACGCAGAAAAAGAGCAGGCCGGGCCAGCGGAAGCGGATGAAATGGCGCGAAAAAAAGAACATCGGCAGCAGCGCAAGCAGCGAAGCCACTGCCGCTTTCCAGGGCCAGTTCGGGTCTTCGGTGACCGTGCCGGTGAACGCGAATTTCTCCTGGCGGTCGGCGTTGAACACGCCCCAGTAGGAACCAACGCGCCCCTCGAATGGCTGCTTCCAGGGCTGGTCGAACGCTTCGACGATGAAGTAGTCGATGTTGCGCGCCGCCGCGACCTGCACCCACTGGCGCAGGAACTGCGATTCGTCTTCGATCGACGGCGTGGCGAGCTCCTTGCGGTCGCCTGCCGACGGCCAGCCGACCTCACCGACCAGGATGCGCCGGCCTGGAAAGCGCTTCTGCAGGTCGTCGTAGCGCGCGAGCACGCCGAGGCCGATCGCGTCCTTGCGCGGAAATTTTTCCCAGTACGGCAGCAGGTGCGTCGTGATGAAGTCGACGTGTCTGGCCAGCTGCGGATACTTCTCCCAGATGTGCCACGGCTCGGCAGTCGACACTGGCACCTTGACTTGCGCGCGCACGCGATCGAGGTAGCCGATCAGCGAGTTCGTGCTCATGTCGTTGCGCAGCAGCGTCTCGTTGCCGACCAGCACGCTGTCGATGTTGTCGTTGTTGCGTACCAGTTCGACCAGTGCGGCAAGTTCATCGTCGTTATGTTGGTCGCGATGATCCAGATACGTGCCGGCCGTGACCTTGAGCCCGTATTTCTTCGCTATCGCCGGCACGGCGGGATTTTCCAGCGCTGAGTAGGTGCGGATGTGATCGGTGTATTTCGACAGCAGCTTCAGGTCGGCGTCGATCTCTTCGACTGTCGGGTAGATCAGATTGTTCGGATTCTGGTAGCGCTGATACGGCGCATAGGTGAAGCCGTTGATCTTGCCCGGCCATTCAGGGAGTTCGACCGGCTGGTTCAGCCATGTCCACATGCCGACATTCAGCCCGGCAATCGTCAGGCTCAACAGCAGCGCGCGCCAGAATGAACGAGCCGGGCGGGGTGGAGTAGTAGAAATCAGGACAACCTCACGGATACGAGCGATACGCCGGCCGAAAAAACGGGCCACGCAGGATAGCCGAAGCGCGCTGCAGCGCTCAAATCAGGCCGCCCGTCGCTTCATCGGCGCGCGGCGCGAGCGCCTGAGCTACCGCGCTATCCTGAGATGGTGCGGGCAAGTCGCGTCAGGCTTGTTGATCGGCGTCTTTGCTCCGCCCGGCCCGCCACTTGGCGACGGCCACCGGCGCCAACGCGAGCAGACCCATTGCCAGCAGGGGCAGCAGTACACCGGGCTGGGTCAGGATGTCGGCGCTGACGGCGTGCTTGTCGCCGATGCTTTTCGCCAGGCCTGCTCCCAATGCCGTCTCGACGCCGGTCATCACGGCGCCGCCGGATCCGGTCGCCGTCAGGAAGAGCCACAATGGGCAGCGCAGCCATGCCAGAGCCACCGTCACGCCGCCGAATGGGAAGAACGGCACGAGGCGCAGGAAAAACGTGTAGCTGAGCGGATGCGCCATATAGCCCCCGCGCAGGCGCTGGACGAGGCCCGGCGCGTTGGCGTGGCTGTGATCGCCGAAGGCGTGGCGGCTGGCCAGGAACAGGACCAGCGCGCCAAGCGTCACGCCAACGACCGACAACGCCGTGCCGGCCCAGACGCCGAACAGCATTCCGCCGGTGATGATCAACAGCGCGCCGCCCGCAGGAACGCCGGTGGAGATCACAAACAGCAACACGCCAACGTAGCTGAGCCCGGCGAGCAACGGGTGCGCGGCTATCTGCGCCTGCAGCAACACCTGCTCGTTGGCCAGGTTGTCCGGGCGGAAGCGGTTGAGTGTCCCGGAAAGGAACAGCGCGACGCCGAGCGCGATCAGCACGAGGACGGGAAGGAACTTTTGCAGCCGTTTCATTGCGGAAAAAATTTCGGGGCCGGTTGCCCGGCCCCGATAGCAAACCCCAGGGAAGCGAAGGATACGCGTTACGGCTGAGGTTCGAAACCGTCGTCGCTGAACCGTCACAAGAAAGATCGGCACGCGGATGCGACGGCCGCGGTCTTGCACCAGCAGTCTTCGGGCGGTTCAACCGGCGAAAACGGTGATTTCCTCGCGGTCGTGATACAGCTGTCGCGCGCGCAACGCGATCGTGCGCGCACCGGCCTTGGCCCGGATCAGGTCGAGACACAGGCGTGTTTCGTCGTAGCGCTTCTTCATCGGCAACTTGAGGTTGAAGATGCAGCGCCGGCACCAGCCTTCACCCAGCCAGCGCGCGACGAGTTCGGCGACGCGGCGCGGCTGCTCGACCATGTCGCAGACCATCCAGTCGACGGGTTTCTTCGGCTGGAAGCGAAAGCCGTCTTCGCGACGATGGGTGACGAGCCCCGACTGCAGCAACGACGCTGCCAGCGGTCCGTTGTCGACGGCCGTCACGCGCATCGAGCGTCGCACGAGCTGCCAGGTCCAGCCGCCTGGTGCAGCGCCGAGATCGACCGCGCTCATGCCGGCCTTGAGCCAGCGCTCGCGTTCGCCGGCGTCGAGCAGCACGAGCAGCGCCTCCTCGAGCTTGAGCGTCGATCGGCTCGGTGCCTCGCGCGGAAATTTCAGTCGCGGGATGCCCTGCGGCCACGGCGCGGCCGCTGCCGGGTCCGCAGAGCATAAATATACTTTGTCACCTTGCGGAAAAAAGGCGTGGAGGCGATGCATCGACCGCTCTCGGCCATCCATGACCTTCGCGGGCCGCTCTCGGTCATCCATGGCCTTCGCGGGCCGCTCTCGGCCATCCATGGCCTCCGCGGCACTTGGGCTCCTGCCCGGCGCACTTGGGCTCCTGCCCGGCGCACTGGGGCTCCTGCCCGGCGCTCGTGCATCGAGCATGCCGGTGCGTTTGAGCGCGCCGATCAGCGCATTGCCGAAGCTCTTGCAGAACGGCGCCAGTGCCTTGCCCTCGTCGCTGTCGGGTGCCTCGACCCAGGCATCGGCATAGCGTTCGCCGCGTTTCTCGAGTGCCGCGAGGATCGGCGTCAGACGATCGGCCCGTGGCAATGCATCGAGTTGTGCAAAAACCGGCAGGCACTGGCGCGCGAAGATCGGCCGCCGCCAGTCCACCAGTTCGCGCCGGACCTGCGCGCCCAGCGTGGTCGGCATATGCGCGATGACGAATCCTTCGCCGGCCTGCGTCTGCGTGGCGCCTGCCGCCGCGGAAACCTCCTGCGCGCATTCGCCCTCGAAGCCTGCCCTGCAGTACAGCAACAGATCGCGGAATGTCTCCATGCCTCAAGCATACACGGCGTTGCTGTGCATGTTCGCGTCGGCAGTCATCCGCGTTCCACAGCATTCGTTCGCGGAAGATTCCTGACGATCGCGACAGCATTCCCGCGCTGACCTGTGCGTGCACATACCTGCATCTGTCGCGACGATCGACGCGACTGCGCGCAACGCGCGAAAGACATCGCGGATTGCGCCGCATGAAAGCGTGATGCAGTGAGAAGTTCTAATCGATTTGTCGTTTGCACTTCACAGTTTCGACATTCGCGTACTGCGCGTCGACGATCGCGCCGCTATAGTCGCCCGCGCTCAATGGAAACGATTTCAGCAATTGTTTGCACAGAGCGTGGACATTTCTTTCGTCCGTTCGGTTCAAGCACTCGGATGCAGGGGATCCGTTTGGCAGAGCCAATCGAATCTCGTAGCCGAGGAACGTTTGATGAAGTTGGGACAATTTTGGCCGCGCCCCCACGCGGCCGCGCTGGTGTTTTGTCTCGCCGCCGCGGGCATCGCGGAAGCGGGTAGCAGCACAACGACCGGCGATGCAGCACAGCGCTACCTCGTCCGTTTCGACGAGACTCCGCTCGCCCGCTACAACAGCGTGGCGCAGGCGACCCAAGGCAGCCAGGCACACCTCATTCCGACCGTGCGGCAAGCCGGTGGCCGCTCGCGGCTCGACCTGGGCAGCGCGGAAGCCGTTTCCTACGTCGACTACGTTCGCGGCAGGCAGGACCAGCACCTTGTCGATATCGCCGCTGTCATCGGCCGCAATCCAGAAACCGTGCAGTCGATGCAACACGCACTGAGCGCTGCGATCGTCATGCTGACGCCGCTCGAAGCGAGCAAGCTTGGCGCCATAGCCGGCGTCGTTGCCGTCGAGCCCGACCACCAGGTGCCATTGACCTCGGACGTCGGTCCGACGTTCACCGGCGCCGCCTCGGTGTGGTGGGGCACGCGCGCCGGCGAAGATTCGCTGTTCGCGTCCAGTTTCAACAATGTCACCGGATACCGCGGCGACGGCGTCGTCATCGGCGACATCGATACCGGCTACAACAGCGCCAGCCCGTCGTTCCAGGCGAGCGGCCTCGATGGCGCGAATATCGTCAACCCGCTCGGCAGCGGTCACTACCTCGGCCAGTGCGGCGTGGCCGGCATCAGTATCGCGGGCTGCAACAACAAGGTCATCGGCGTGTACGACGAAATCGGCCTGATCGCTGGCGCCAACCATGCGCCGTACACGGTCGAAGACCAGATGGGGCACGGCAGCCACACGGCCAGCATTGCAGCCGGCGACCTGCGCATGGCGAGCCTGAGTGGTTACACGACGACGATCGCCGGCGTTGCGCCGCACGCAAATCTCGTCGTCTACCGCGTCTGCTCGCCAGCGCTCGGCTGCTCCTACAGCGCAATCGTTGCGGCAATCGACCAGGCGATCGCCGACGGCATTGTCGATGCATTGAACTTCTCGATCGGCGTCGTCGGCAACCCCTGGTACGATTCGGTCTCCCTGGCATTCCTGTCGGCCGTCGATGCCGGCATCTTCGTCGCCGCGGCCGGCGGCAACGTCACCTCGACGACGAGCCAGGTGTCGCAGACCGTGATCAACTACGAGCCGTGGGTGACGACGGTGGCGTCGTCATTCCATAGCGGCGGTGCGCTGGTCCAAGGTGCGACGTCGACCTACCGTGCGGCCGCGGCCGGCGACGTGCTGTCGCCGACGAGCCTGCTCGGTCCGGCACCGACCGACGTAATCAAGCCCGACATGCAGGCACCCGGCGTGGACATCATCGCCGCGATTGCGAACGACGGCACGGCCGGCGGACCCGCTCTGGTCGGCATGAAGGAAGGGACCTCGATGTCGACGGCACACATGACCGGCGCCGGCGCGTTGCTGCTCGGCCTGCATCGGGACTGGGCACCGCTCGAAGTGAAGTCGGCGCTGATGATGACGGCGAAGGAAGCCGGCTTGATGAAGGCGGACGGTACCACGCCGAGCGATTTCTTCGATCGCGGCTCGGGCCGGCTGCAGGAGTTCGTCGCCCGCAATTCCGGATTGGTGATGAACGAGACCGGCGCGCACCTGAGCGGCGCAAATACCGCAACTGGCGGTGATCCGTCGACGCTCAACTTCGCCACCATGCAGAAGGCTTCGTGCAGCAGCGCCTGCACTTTCAGCCGCACCTTTCGCAGCACGCAGGATCATGCCGTGACCTGGACGATTGGCGTAGTGCCCGGACCGGTCAGCGGGTTTTCGTCGGTCACGGCGACTCCGGCCACATTCACCGTCGGTGCCAAGGCGATGTCGCCGGCAATCGCGCTGCGCGCCAACACCAGCTCGCTGCCGGCCGACAACAGCTTTCACTTTGCCGAGATCGTGCTGACGCCGAACGACAGCACGCTCGCACCGCTGCATCTGCCTTTGGCTGTCGCCGTGCCGTGATGCCCAGATTTGCTACGCTGGCCGGCAGCGCCGCGCGCGCGCCGTCCGCACGGCCGGCTAGTAGGCGTCGCCGCCCAGTTCGCGGTAACGCACGAAAACCTCACGCGCCGCGTTGCGCTGGATGTCGCGCCTGACTGCGATGCCGCGACGCTCGAGTTCGCCGATCCAGTCCGCTGGCAGTGGGCCTTCGTCGAATTCCGTGAGTTCCTCGACGTCGTCGGAACGCGCGCCGATCAACAGCGTATCGATGCCGGCCCAGATCGTCGCGCCGTAGCACTGGCAACACGGCTGCGCACTCGTGGCAAGCACGAACTTCTCCCCGCTTTCGTTGAGGCGGAACCGCTGCAGCCGTTGCTGGGCCAGCATGTAGGCCATTATCTCGGCGTGCGCGATCGAGCAGTTGTGCGGAATGACGCGATTGACGCCCGCCGCCACCAGGCTGCCGTCTTCGGCGAACACCGCGGCGCCGAACGGGCCGCCGGTGCGCAGCTCGACGTTGCGCGTCGCCAGCCGAATCGCGAGTCCGACCTTGTCGTCGTCGTGCGCATACGGACGCGTCGCATCGACTTCCTGCTGCAGCCAGTCCGGCAGGTGGAGTTCAACCGATCCTGGCATCGTCGAGTGCATGATCATTCGTCCACTCTTGCGCTTTGCACCACCGCACGCGTGATCCTAGCGCGCCGGATTGGCGTACGAATCGCGCAGCGTCACGATGCGATTGAACACCGGTTTGCCGGCGGTATGGTCGCGCCGATCGGTGATGAAATAACCGAGGCGCTCGAACTGGACCGACTGCTCGGGCGCGGCGTCGCCGAGCGAGGCTTCGACAAATCCGCGCACGCTGCGCCGTGAATTTGGATTCAGGTGGTCGCGATAGGTCTTGCCGTCGGTCTCGTCGTCCGGATCGGCGACATCGAACAGGCGGTCGTACAGATGAATGTCGGCCGCCAGCGCATGGCGCGCGCTGACCCAGTGGATCGTGCCCTTGACCTTGCGCTCGGCGCCGGGCAGGCCCTGGCGCGTTTCCGCGTCGAGCGTGCAGCGCACTTCGGTAATGCCTCCATTCGCATCTTTCTTCATATCGACGCACTTGACGATGCCGACGCCGCGCAAGCGCACTTCGCCGCCGGGCACCAGGCGATGGAAACCCTTCGGCGGAACCTCCATGAAGTCCTCGCGCTCGATCCACAACTCGCTCGAGAACGGCACGCTGCGTGTGCCGAGTGCTTCGTTCTTCGGGTGGTTCGAGAACGTCAGCGTTTCGGCGTGATCCGCGGGCAGATTCGTAATCACGAGCCGGAGCGGATCGATGACCGCGAACCGCCGCGGCGCGATGGCGTCGAGTTCCTCGCGCACGCAGCCTTCGAGCACCGAGTAGTCAATGACGCTGACCTGCTTGCTCACGCCGACGCGCTGCCAGAACGCGCGGATCGCCGCCGGCGGATATCCGCGGCGGCGCGCACCGGACAACGTCGGCATGCGCGGATCGTCCCAGCCGTCGACGAGGCCGTCCTGCACGAGCGAGATCAGCTTGCGCTTGCTCATCACCGTGTAGTTGAGATTGCCGCGCGAGAATTCGATCTGCTGCGGCGTGCTGACGACGGTATGCAGGCCGGCCGCGATCAGCGGCTGCACGAGTTCGGGATGATGCGGCAGATCGACTTCGCGGATGCACCAGTCGTACAACGGCCGGTGATCCTCGAATTCGAGCGTGCACAGCGAGTGCGTGATTGCTTCGACTGCGTCGGAAATGCTGTGGGCGAAGTCGTACATCGGATAGATCGGCCAGGCGTCGCCGGTGTTCTGGTGCGTGGTCTTGCGGATGCGATACAGCGTCGGATCGCGCAGGTTGATGTTGCCGGAGGCCATGTCGATTTTCGCGCGCAACGTGCGTGCACCGTCGGCGAACTCGCCGGCGCGCATGCGCGTGAACAGGTCGAGGTTCTCCTCCACGCTGCGGTCGCGGTACGGCGAATTGCGGCCCGGTTCGGTCAGCGTGCCGCGGTATTCGCGTTGCTGATCGGCCGACAGGTCGCAAACGAAGGCCTTGCCGTCGCCGATGAGCTTGAGTGCGCTGCGATAGAACACCTCGAAGTAGTCCGAGGCGTGGCGCAATTCGTCCCAGTCGAAGCCGAGCCAGTGCACATCGTCCTTGATCGCCTCGACGTATTCGATGTCTTCCTTGCTCGGATTGGTGTCGTCGAAGCGCAGGTGGCAGACGCCGCCGAAGTCGCGCGCGATGCCGAAATTCAGGCAGATCGACTTGGCATGGCCCAGATGCAGGTAGCCGTTTGGCTCAGGCGGAAAGCGCGTGACGACGGCCCCGCCGTGCTTGCCGGCGCTGATGTCGTCGCTGATGATCTGGCGGATGAAATTGTTGCTGCTGGGGCTGTCGATCGTCATTTTGGGGCTGGGGCGAGGCTAGTACGCCAGTTTACCGGTAGCGGCGGCCAAAACGAACGGTTTTGCCGCCTTCCGAAGCAAGTCCGCCTTGAATGAATCGTTCGGCCTGAGCGCAGGCGCAAAGCGCCGAAGTCGAAGGGCGCCGTTTCGACTTCGCTCGCTGCGCGAGCTACGCTCGACGCGAACGGTCGAGTAAGCCTCCCTTTGTTGGCCGCGTGACTGCATGGGACAATCCGGTATACGCCCCCGCTGGAGTCGGCCCGCCCGATGCTGCACAACAAGAAAATCGTCGTCGTCATGCCCGCCTACCGGGCCGAAAAGACCCTCGAGGAATGCTATCGGGCGATTCCGCTCGACATCGTCGACGAGGTGCTGCTGGTCGACGATGCCAGCGACGACGCCACGCTGGCCGTTGCCGCGCGCCTCGGCATCCGCGCTCACCGCCATCCAGTCAATCGCGGCTACGGCGGCAACCAGAAGACCTGCTACGCGCTGGCGCTCGAGGCCGGCGCCGACATTGTCGTCATGCTGCATCCGGATTATCAATACGAGCCACGCCTGATCACGGCGATGGCGGCGATGGTGGCCTCGGATGTCTATGACGTCGTGCTCGGTTCGCGCATCCTCGGCAATACCGCACTGGCCGGCGGCATGCCGCGCTACAAGTATTTCTTCAACCGCCTGCTGACGTTCACGCAGAACCTGCTGGTCGGCTCGAAGCTCTCCGAGTTCCATACCGGCTATCGCGCGTTTTCGCGCAAGCTGCTCGAAACATTGCCGCTCGCGGCCAACTCCGACGATTTCGTGTTCGACAACCAGATGCTGGTGCAGGCGCTGGCGTGCTCGATGCGCATCGGCGAGATTTCCTGCCCGACGAAATACTTCGCCGAAGCCAGCCAGATCAGCTTTCGCCGTTCGGTGCGTTACGGCTTCGGCGTGCTCGGTACCAGCCTGGTCTACCGGCTGTGGCGCTGGGGTCTGGCAAAACCGCGCTTTTTGTCGATGCAGGCGCAATGGCGCCTGCGTTCGGAATCGGCGGCAAGCCGCGGATGAAATCCGTTGCCGATCGGCATGAACGGGCTGTGTGGCTCGTGCTGCTGGCGCTCGCGCTTGTCGCCGGCACGTTTCTGCGCACATGGCAGCTCGATATCCAGATCCTGCTCGACGACGAGTGGCATGCGATAAACAAGTTGCTGCGCGCGACCGACGCACGCGATATCGCGACGCACTTCGGTCTAGCCGACTACAGTATTCCTCTTACCTTGTACTACCGCTTCCTGTATCTGCACGGCGGCTTGACCGATTGGGGCGTGCGCTTGCCGATGCTGCTCGCCGGCGTCGGCCTGCTCCTCGCCGCGCCGTGGTTGACGCGCGAAGTTTTGCCGCTGTCGACGCGCAGTGTATGGACTGGGCTTATGGCGCTGTCGCCGCTGATGACCTACCACTCCCGCACCGCGCGGCCTTACGCCATCACGACATTTCTCTGTTTCGTCGCGATCTTTGCGTTTCGCGAATGGTGGCTGCGCGGTGAGCGGCGCTGGCGCTGGGGTGCGCTTTATGTCGCCGCGACATTCCTCGCCGGATACCTGCACCTGATCGCATTGAGTTTCGCGCTTGCGCCATTCCTTTTTTACGGCATGTGCGCGTTGCGCGATTGCCTCCGCGCGGCCGATCGCGCGAACGGACTGCGCAGGTTACTCAACCTGATGGTCCTGGGCGTCTGTGTCGCGCTGCCGCTCGCCGCGGCGCTATTGCCGCCGCTGATGACGGACTCGGCGTCACTGGCGGCGAAGACCGGTACCGACTCGGCCACGCCGGAGAGCATCTATCGCACGCTGCTGATCTGCTTCGGCACGGCAAGTCCGTGGGTGCTGTCGATGTTTGCCGCGCTGTGCGCAATCGGCGTGCGCAGCCTGTGGCGGCGCGAGCGTGATCTCGTCGCTTACCTGACCTTCGTCCTGCTTGCCGCTGTCGCCGCGATCGTCGCGTCGAAGGCGGCGTGGCTGCAGCACCAGTTGAACTTCGCGCGCTACATCCAGCCGGTCGTGCCGTTCCTGCTGCTGGTGCTGGCGCTGGGCATGATCGAAGTGCTCGCGTACCTGCGTTCGGCGAACGTGCAGGCCGCAACGGCGGCGGTTGCGCTCGTCGGCATGTATCTCGCCGGTCCGATTCCGGGATATCTGTACGCACCGAACCAGTTCATGACCGATCAGTACTTCCAGTTCGACTACGATCCGGCCCACAACCCGTATCTGACCTTTCTGCCGCAGGGACCGATTCCGGATTTTTATCGCCAGCTCGGCAAGCGCCCGCCGCGCAGCCTGACCCTGATCGAGACGCCATGGTCGCTGGAGACCAACCACGATCCGCAGGTGCTATATCAGAAAGTACACCGGCAATACATCAAGATCGCGCTGACGACGCCGGATTGCGGCGTGTCGGACTATGGCAACTATCCCGAGTCGGCGATGGGAATGCAGTTGGGCCGGTTCGTGCACCTGTCGGCCCTGCTGCGCGGGCAGACCGCGGGCGCGGACTATCTCGTCGTGCACTTTCATCCCTGGCCGGACCCGCAGCAGCCACCGTCGGGGTGGCCGGACTTGTCAGTCTGCTTGGCGCAGATCGAGGAGCACTTCGGCGCTGCGGTCTATCGCGACGACGAGATCGAGGTATTCGCGTTGTCGCCGGCGGCGCACGCGCTGAAATAAGCGCTTTACCGCGTCGGTCCGGATACGTTAGCGTGGAGCTGTTGGCGAGGAGTAGCGCGTGAAGATCGTCTATCAGGCCGAGAACATCATCGACGCGAACCTCGTCAAGAACGCGCTCGAGCAGGACGGCATCACGGCCTTTGTCAGCGGCCAGTACCTGACCGGCGCCGCCGGCGAGCTGCCGCCGATCGCATTGGTCAACGTCATGGTTGCCGAAGTCGACTGGCCGCGCGCGCGGGCGATTGCCGAGCGCATCGACGCGGCGCTGTCCGAACGACGTTCCGAGCCATCCGACACCGGCTGGCTGCCTGACCCGGCCTGACTCGCAAAGAAGGTGGAGCGCACTAACGCGGATTGCGCGGATGCACGGCGAAGAACGCGGATTACGCCGATAAAGAAGCAATCGAGGCGGATTTTTTGAGCTGGCTCTATCCGCGTTCATCTGCGTTGATCCGCGTCAAAAGATCTTGTGTGCTTCTTGCCTTGCTCTATGTAACGGTGAACCCGAATGGGCGAGCATGAATCGCCGCTGCTGATCATCGGCAACAAGAACTACTCGTCGTGGTCGTTGCGGCCGTGGTTGCTGCTGCGCGCATTCGGCGTAGCGTTTCGCGAACTGAAGTTGCCGCTGGACACCGAGGAGTTCGAGGCGCGCATCGGCGAGTACTCGCCGAGCCGGCGCGTGCCGGCCTTGCACGATGGCGGCGTTCGGCTTTGGGATTCGCTGGCGATCTGCGAGTACGCGAACGAACGCTGGCTCGGCGGACGCGGATGGCCGGCCGACATCGCGGTGCGCGCGTACGCGCGCGCAACCAGCGCCGAGATGCACAGTGGCTTCACCGCTTTGCGCCAGGAACTGCCGATGAACTGCTGCAAACGCGCCAGCACGCCCCCGCTGAGCCGCGCCGCGGTCGAGGACATCGCACGCGTGCAAGCGATCTGGCGCGAGACGCGGCAGCGGCACGGCGGGTCAGGCAAATTCCTGTTTGGCGCCTTCGGCATCGCCGACGCGATGTACGCGCCGGTCGCTCTGCGCTTCATCTCCCACGATGTCGAAGTCGATGCGCCGGCGCGCGCCTACGTGGATGCAATCGCGGCGCTTCCTGCACTGCGTGAATGGCTGGCCGAAGCGGCGACCGAGCCGCTGTCCCCGGTGCACGAGCGCATGAAGCCGTGACGACGCTGCGGCGCGATGCGCTGTCGCGCATGATGCTCGGCGCTGCGCTGATCAGCACGACCAGCATCTTCGTGCGCTGGGCGCACGTCGAACCGACGACGTCCGCGTTCTACCGCATGGCGTTCGGCGGCGCGATGCTGCTTGCCCTGCAGTTCGCGTGGCGCCGCTGGCGCAGGCCCGATGCCGCTGAAATCGGCTGGTTGCTTCTGCCTGCGCTGGCCTTCGGTGCCGACCTCATGGTCTGGCACCGCAGCATCCGCGAGGTCGGTCCGGGTTTGGCGACGCTGCTCGGCAATTTCCAGGTTTTCATCATGGCCGGCGTCGGCATTGCCTTCTATCGCGAGCGTCCCGGCTGGCGCTTCGCGCTCGGCGTCGCGCTCGCGCTGGTCGGCTTGTGGCTGCTGGTCGGCACCAGCTGGGACAAGTTCACGCCGCGCTACCATTTCGGCGTGCTGCTCGGCGTGCTGACCGGCGTAGCCTACGCGGTATATATGCTCAGCCTGCGCGCCGCGCAAATGCGCCGTCGCGATCTCACGCCGGAACGCACGCTGTGTCTGGTCAGCCTGCTGTGTGCGGCAATGCTCGGGGTCGCGGTCGCCGTCGAGGGCAGCGGCTTCGCCATCCCCGATGGACAGTCCTGGGCCGCATTGCTCGGGCTGGCGTTCTTCGGCCAGGTACTGGGTTGGGTGCTGATTGCGCGAGCGATGCCGCAGTTGCCGGCATCGATGGTCGGACTGCTGCTGTTGCTGCAGCCGGCGCTGTCGTTCGTGCTCGACGTGCTGTTGTTCTCCCGGCCTACCGCGCCCGACGACTGGATCGGATTGGCTTTGTCGCTGGTGGGCATTTTTGTCGCCTCGGCGCGCGCCCGGCAGGCGCGGCCGTAGGGCCGAGGAACGAGGAACAAACGGTTGGCTCGAGCCCTGAGCCGGGCGCGCGACGCGAGTCGGTTCGTCTCACGCTCCTCCTTACCCTTACCCCTTACCCCTTACCCCTTACCCCTTACCCCTTACCCCTTACCCCCAACTCCTAACTCCTAACTCCTAACTCCTAACTCCTAACTCCTAACTCCTAACTCCTAACTCCTAACTCCTAACTCCTAACTCCTAACTCCTAACTCCTCACCTTTGATAGATAGACATCTAAACGTCTTGACATCCAGCCATCCAAACGCTTACGATTCCGCCGTACTCATCCAGACCGGCCGAGAGACAGGCTCGACGACACCGGGGCAACCACCGCGCAAGCGGAAGGTGCCAATTCCTGCGGGATGCCGCGAACCGTGGTCGCGGTTGACCGAAAGATGAGGCGATCGTGCTGGATCGTTCGTCTCGTTTGGAATGCACATGAACGGCGAGACACCCATGAGCGCGGAACCGCAACGCAAGCCCATCTTCGAAACCGATACGCCGGGCCCGCCCGAGGCCGTCGAGTATCAGCGCGGCGCGCTCGAACTGCCGCAGCCGTTCCGCCTCGACTGCGGCCGGGTTTTGTACGACGCGCGTCTCGCATGGCAATGTGTCGGGCCGGCGGAAGCGCCGCTAGTCATTGCGCTTGGCGGAATTTCGGCCCACAGCCGTGCCTGTTCCAGCGACGGCAAGGGTTGGTGGGAGGAGCAGTGCGGCCTCGGCAGGACGCTGGACACCCGGCGCTATCGCGTGCTCAGCGTCGACTGGCTCGGCGGCTGCGATGCCTCGACTCCGGCGCGCGGCGAAGCGGATTTTCCGGTCGTGTCGACCGCCGACCAGGCGCGCGCGCTGCTGGCACTGCTGAACCGCCTCGGCGTCCGCCGCGTGCATCTTCTGGCCGGCGCGTCCTACGGCGGCAACGTCGCGCAGCAGCTTGCCGCCTTGCTCGGCGACCGCCTGCGCCGCCTCGTGCTGCTCAGTGCCGCGCATCGTGCGGCGCAGTTCGGCCTCGCGCTGCGCCATATCCAGCGCTCGATACTCGAACTCGGCGAGGGCAAACAGGCGCTCGCCCTGGCGCGCGAACTGGCCGTGCTGTGCTATCGGTCGACCGAAGGTATCGAACAGCGCTTCGTCGAGAACGATGCGCGCGGCGGCGTCGTCGGCTGGCTGCAGCATCACGGCGAGAAGTTCAGTACGCGCTTCGACAGCGCCGCCTACCGTTGCCTCAGCCATTCGCTCGACGGCCATTACATCGATCCGGCGACGATCCGCGTGCCGACCACGGTGTTCGCTGTGCGCGAAGACCTGACCGTGCCGTTGTCGCTGCTGCATGAGTATGTCGCGCGCGCCGGTGGCCCGTGCGAACTCGTTGAAATCTCCTCGGCCCACGGCCACGATGCGTTCCTCAAGGAAGCCGCGGCCGTGTCGCGGGTACTTTCAAGCGCACTGGAAGCCACGCCATGACATCACGCAAGACCGCCACGATCGCCGCTCGCGCGGGCGTCGACACCGACCCGGCACAAGGTGCGGTCATGCCGCCACTGTATCTGTCGAGCAACTACAGTTTTGCGGGATTTGCGCAGAAACGCCGCTACGACTACACGCGCTCGGGCAACCCCACGCGCGACGTGCTGGCCGGCGCACTGGCCGACCTCGAAGGCGGTGCGGGCGGCGTCGTTACCGCATCCGGCATGGCGGCGATCACGCTGCTGACGGCACAGCTCAAGTCCGACGATCTGCTGATCGCGCCGCACGACTGTTACGGCGGCTGTTACCGGCTGTTCAAGGCCCAGGCCGAGCGCGGCCTGTATCGCGTCGATTTCATCGACTTCACCGACCAGGCGGCGATCACCGCGGCGCTCGCGCGCAAGCCGAAAGTCGTCTGGATCGAGACGCCGAGCAATCCGCTGTTGCGCATCACCGACATCGCGGCAGTCGCGCGCCTCGCGCACGCGGTCGATGCGACCGTCGTCGTCGACAACACGTTCCTGTCGCCGGCGTTGCAGCAGCCGATCGCGCTCGGCGCCGATCTCGTCGTGCATTCGACGACGAAATATCTCAACGGCCACTCCGATGTCGTCGGCGGCGCGGTCGTGTGGAAGGACGCCGCGCTCGGCGAGCAGATCGCCTGGTGGTGCAACTGCCTCGGCGTCGGCGGCGCGCCGTTCGACAGCTACCTGACGCTGCGCGGTCTGCGCACGCTGCAGCCGCGGCTGCGCGCGCATCAGGAAAACGCCACGGCGCTGGCCGACTTGCTGGTGTCCCATCCGGCGGTCGAAAAAGTCTACTTTCCGGCGTTGCCGACGCATCCGGGCCATGCTCTCGCGGCGCGCCAGCAGCGCGGCTTCGGCGCGATGCTGAGCTTCGATCTCGCCGGCGGCGAGCCGGCGGTCGCGGCATTCGTCGATGGCCTGACCTGCTTCACGCTGGCCGAATCGCTCGGCGGCGTCGAAAGTCTCGTTTGCCATCCGGCAACGATGACCCACGCCAGCATGGACGCCGCGGCGCGCCGCCGCGCCGGCATCGGCGATGGTCTCGTGCGCGTGTCGGTCGGCATCGAAGCGACGGAAGACCTCGTCGCGGACTTTGAGGTTGCGCTCGACCTGGCCGCGGCAGCTACGGCATCGCAGCGCGCCAAGGCTATCGGCTAGGACCAGGTCGCCGGCGCGATCCTCCTGACGTCATCCACGCGCAAGCGTGGATTAC